>Ga0256900_1000277_pt1 | contig 17405 bp, 26 predicted proteins | sample MC6MC0688MT_FD_190190 | JGI IMG/M metagenome (GOLD analysis project Ga0256900, IMG submission 190190) | Metatranscriptome of enriched soil aggregate microbial communities from Iowa State University, Ames, United States - MC6-MC0688-MT... | ecosystem: Environmental > Terrestrial > Soil >... | reverse complement strand
GTGAATGCCCCTTGTTGAAAGGGGTATCGCTGTGTGCCCATGTAGGGCCGGCCTCTCGCGTCGCTGGCTCCGTCTCAACAGTTCGCCAGGTCATCCGGTCACCAAGTTCCAGCCTTGGCAGCATTCCTGCGGGGCGCTCCCCCTCTTACGGTCTAGGCTTCCGGGCTTTAGCTCTCGGCGGGGCCACCGCCTGTATTGCTTGTCCTGCTGTTGCACCCGACTCCGTTACTAGCTGGCTTCCGCCTAGGCGTTCTGCGGTGTCATTGATGCGTTGAAAGAACGATAGCAATACTTTGCTAGATCAGTCAAGCAAAACTTTGCTAGGTCGACAGTGGCTCCAGCTACTCGAGTACGATCAGGGGGGCAAAAGGAGAGGACTATGAGAGGGTGGCTAAAGCCCTATGCAGCTTGTGTGATAGCGTTGGCAGGAGTCCACCCGGCGGGAGGTGCCACGCCTACGGATGCGGCGGCGCAGAACAAGCAATGCATCGACCTAGCGGCAGCGCACCAGATCGTGGCAGGGTCCAGGAACGCGCGCCTATACCCGGATCAGGCTCTTTCGCAGATGAAGGCCGACAAATCCTTCAAGTTTTCGGAGACCGAGCTCAAGGGAATCGTGAACAACGTGTACTTCGGGGGTGCGAGCGATATCGGCCAGCCAATGGCTGTCTACCAGGCAGTCTATGACGCCTGCCGAAAGGGCGGAACCGATCCGAGATGGAAGCCGCTGCAATAAAAAAGCCACCAGGAGGTGGCTCTTCCAAAAAAACAACACTGGCTATGATAGCCAGCCAAATCCCTTCGCCATCAACCCCGCGAGCCCTAGAGCTACAGCGATCAATGCGCCGAATAGCAACCGAAAATCGGTACGGGCGTCCGAACGAATCCCCCGAACTTCAGTCTTCAGTTCGGAGATCTCGCGCTGGATGTAATCCACCGACGCTTCCAATTTGGCTACACGTGCTTCCATCCCGCCATTATCCCCTCCGTTTCCACTGGCGGCAATAGGAGGTGCAGGCGGTCCACCGGTGTTCGGCAGCGGTACCTGAGCCTTTAAGCGGTCAAGTAACTGCCGCGTCTCCTTCACATCAGCCGATTCGATCATGATGCGTTGTCACCTTCTTTGCCCGGAGACAGCGATTCAGCCAACAACTGTCGAACCAGAGGGGCAATTGCGTCTGCGCGGATAGTGTCGGAATTTGTTCTGACGGCTTCTTCTAAGATTGGTACTACTGCCGAACCGAATTCAACTATGGCCACCCGCAGTTTCATGTATTCGCGCGCCAGCACTTTTTGAGAGGCGTGTAATTTCTGATACTGACCAATGAGGTGACTTAGGTCGGTCTGCTGTTTTGGATCGTGGCCTAGATCCTCGAAGGTCTTTTTTATGTCCTCGTAGGTTGGGCGATCGTCCGGTTTGGAATTTTCATTCATAGCTGGCGCCTAGCTCCACAGTAACCGCTCATCAACCCCGTTTCTAAGGTCATAGGGTGACCACAGGATGCGTCCGACGATCCTCACGTCCTGGCCGTTGTCCAACTTGAGCGGGAAGGGCGGATGGGCGGGGTTCAGGGACTTGGCCAGCAGCGTGCCATCGCGCTCGCGCTGGATGCACTTCACGACCATCTTGCCGGCGAGATTGATCGCGTAAACGGTGCGCGGGTCAATCTTGCGCACGTCCGTCACTGGATCTTCGATGAACAGCATCGGGCCTTTGTTGCGGATGATCGGCTCCATGCTGTCGCCATCGGCATAGACGATCCGCATGCGTTCGATAGGTAGCTTGAGCGACTCCAGAAACGATCGGCGGAACAGAATTTCCCCAATCGCAGTTTCTTCGTAGTTCTCGACTCCCAAGTGGCCGGCCGCCAAGCGCACATCCAATTCGGGGATGGGCACGAATTCATGGTCGTTTGCTGAGTACCCAGCTCGCGCCACGTGGCCTACGTTAGGCTCGCGGCTCATCTGCGTTGGCTTTTGACCACGCCCTTGTTGGCCAGCGCCGGCACCGCTTGAGCTTGTATCGCCTAGGACGTCACGCATTGGGAACTCGTCGCTGGCCGTGTCCATGTCAGTCAGCGCGCCACGCTTGTTGCCGCCCTGCTGGCCGGCCTCTTCAGTTCCGGCTATCCCACTAGGGCGAAGCAAATGCCACGGGTCGACCCCGTAGACCGAGGCCAGGGTTTCCACCTCACCGAACTTTGCCGAAGGCACTTTCCCGCTCTTGCTCGGCTGGCGCCTGCCGGGGTTCAAGTACAGGCTGATCGTCGTCTGGCCAATGCCGGACAACTTCGCTAGGGACGCCTGTGTATGGCCGGCCTTTTCCATAAGGCTGGCGAGGTTTGTAGCGAGAATGTCGTTCAGTGTTGGCTTGCTCATGCGCGGAGTGTGCAATTTCTTGCTAGCAAAGTGTTGCTTGATCGAATAGCAAAACTTTGCTAATGTGTGCTTATGAACACACCACTCGACCAAGATATTCGGAGCCGGCTACTCGCCCGTCGGGGTGAATGGCCCGCCATCGCCGCCTCGTCTGGCGTCTCACATTCGTGGATTTCCAAGTTTGTGCGGGGCCAAATACCGAACCCCGGCTACACGACGCTGACTCGTCTTGGCGCGTGCCTGGGTATCCGTGGCTTGCGCCGCGCCGTTGCTGTCGCAGATGCCGCAGCAGTAATCGCCGACGAGGCGAGGGCGGCATGACATCAATGCACCGTCGCCGATTCGCGGCCGTCGGTCGCCCACGCCATGCGGTCACGCTCGGCGCACATCTCCTTAAAGATTTCCATCACCGCTGCTTCAGACGGGTCAATGAATGTTCGTTTGGCCACGTCCGCGGCGTTCTTCAGCAGCTTTTCGGTTTCAGACATGAATCCACTCTCGTTCTTTGTTCATAAGGAAGTACTCGATGAGCACCCAAGCAGTTTCTCCCCACGACGTTGAAAGCACACGAAAGATCGCTGCACGAATTCACAGTGAGATTTTGCAGCGCCTTGCAGATGTGACGCAGGAGCGTGCAGCCGATTTCATGGGCACTTCGGCGAGTTCCGTTAGCCGGGTGAAAGAGGATCTGGAGAAGGTCTGCCAGTTGTTGGCGGCCATTGATTTTCAGCTGGCGCCTAGCGATGCCGTCGTGGTTGACCAGCGCGAGCAGCAAGCGATTGAAAGCTTGGCTTTCAAGTACTTGCAGGCTCGGCAAGAGACCTGGAAAAGGAAGAGCTGATGGACAAGCAAGTGTTCGTCCTGTCGCATCCGTTGGCACGGCGCAACGCTGCTTACGCTTGCTCCAGCGCGCCTGAGGGCTATCGCGTGGAGATCAAGCCGCGCACTCGCACGCTGGCTCAGAACGACATGATGTGGTCGATCCTGACCGACATCAGTCGGCAGGTTGAATTCATCGTCAATGGCGCGCTCGTCAAGGTCGAACCCGAAGAGGTCAAAGACATTCTGACGGCCGGCCTGCGCCGCGAGACGCGCATGGCGATGGGCATCGATGGGGGCATGGTCCTGCTGGGCCAACGCACCAGCAAGATGAACGTGCGTCAGATGACCGAACTCATCGAGCTCGCCTACGCCTTTGGCAATGAGAAGGGCGTTGACTGGTCCCGTACCAGCCTCGGGAGAGACGCGTGATTCGCAACTCGACCCTTCAGCGCAAGACGCCAATGAAGCGCTCCAAAGCTGCGCGCGGCGAAGGCTTGGGCCGAAAGGTCGAGATTGTCATGGGCTTCTATCGCCCGCCCGGTCACAAGTTGCCGACTCTGCTTCGCAGTGAGCAACACCGCCGCAACGTGGCCGCACTCGGCTGCCTTGTGACCGGGCAGCCCGCACAGGCTTGCCATGTGAACTTGGGGAAGGGCGCCGCACTGAAAGCATGCGACAGCCTGTGCTTCCCGCTGAACCCTAATCTGCATCGCCAGCATGACCAAGGCGGTATTCCGCGCGCTGAGCGTTGGAAGCGTGAGTGGGAATACGTGGATGCAACCCGTGCCGCGCTAATGCAGCTGGGAAAGTGGCCGGCAGAAGTGGAAGTGCATTACCAGCGCGCTGTGGAGCCATTGCGCCGCCTGGTCAAAGGAGATGAATGATGGCCGGCGATTGGATCAAGATGCGCGGCAACCTGTGGGATGACCCCCGTGTCGCTCGTCTGGTTGACCTGACAGACACGAGCGAGGCAGCAGTAATTGGCGGTCTGTATTGGCTGTGGTCCACGGCTGACCAGCACACGGCCGATGGCTTCATGCCGGGCTTGTCATGCCGCCAGATCGATCGGAAGACCGGAATTCCGGGCCTGGGCCAGGCGCTTGTCGATGTCGGTTGGATTGAGGATCACGCAGATGGGGTTTCGATTGTGAACTTTGAGGACCACAACGGCGCGTCCGCCAAGAAACGCGCTCAGACCGCGAAAAGGGTCGCTAACCACCGTAGCGGTAACGCTACCGAAACGCCTAATGATGAATCGCGTAACGCCGATAGCGTTACGGTTGCGTTAGCTAGAGAAAGAGAAGAGAAAGATAAAGTAGAACTACCCCCCAACCCCCCTTGCCAGGGGGGTGAAGAGTCCGACGAGCCTTCGGCTGAAAAACCCAAGCGGGAACGCAAAGAGCGCTGTTCGCTGAAGACCTTCCTCGACCGTTGCCGCCAGGCCGGTGAGACGGCCATCAGCGGCTACGAGCCTCTGCGCAAGTACGTGGACGGTGTTGGCTTGCCCATGGAGTTCGTGCAGCTTGCATGGGATGTGTTCAAGGCTGAGCACTCGCCCGAAGGTGCCAACGAGCGCCGCTTGCAGGCTGACTGGCGCAAGCACTTCCTGAACTACGTGACCAAGGGCTACTACCGGCTCTGGTACGCCGATGCAGCCAACGGCACGTACTCGCTGACGACCCAGGGCGTCCAAGCCCAGCGCCTGCATGCGCACAAGGAGGCAGCATGAACGCCGAAGCCTTGCGTGTGCCGCCGCATTCAGTCGAAGCTGAGCAGGGCGTGCTGGGCGGACTGTTGCAAGACAACCGCGCTTGGGACCGCCTCGGTGATCTGCTGGCTGCGGAGGACTTCTACCGGCACGACCATCGGCTAATTTTCGAAGCGGCGGTGCACCTACTGAACAGCAGCAAGCCGGCCGACGTCCTGACCGTTCACGACGCGCTGCAAGCCCAGGGGCGTGCTGAAGCGGCCGGCGGCCTAGCGTACCTGAACGCGATCGCCAGCAACGTGCCCAGTAGCGCCAACGTGCGCAGCTACGCGGAGATCGTCCGCGCCCACCGCGTGCGCCGCGACGTGGTGATGCTGGGCCACGATATTGCAGAACTGGCCGCCAATGAGGCCGGCGACTCGTCAATGCTGATCGAACAGGCTACAGGCCTCGCCATGGCATTGGCCGACACGCGCCAAGCTGGGCGCGATCCGGTCGAGGTGGGCTTCCTGCTGCGAGAAGTTATCGAATCCCTGGAAGCCCGTGGCGAGTGTGCCGGCGGGATCTCTGGGCTTGCCAGCGGGTTCACGGACCTGGATCAGAAAACTAGCGGCTTCCAAGCAGGCGACCTGATCATCGTCGCCGGCCGTCCGTCAATGGGCAAGACGACACTTGCGATCAACGTTGCGGAGAACGTCACCGAGGAAGAGGGCGTGGCGCTGGTGATTAGCCTGGAGATGGCGGCGGCGCAACTGGTGGTGCGAACGATTGCGCGGTACGGGGTGATCGACACCCAGCGCCTGCGCACAGGGAAGCTTGAGAACAACGATTGGCCGCGGTTGACGCACGCCATCCAGAAGCTGGAAAGCCAGCGCCTCATCATTGCGGACGATCCTGGGCTGGCCAACGTCGCGCGCGTCCGGCTCGCGGCTCGGAAAGTGAAGCAGCGTCAGGGGCGTCTGGATCTGATCGTCATCGACTACCTCCAGCTCATGCAGGGCGAAGGAAGCAGCCGGAACGAAGACCTAGGCAGCATCACGCGCGCGCTGAAGCTGATGGCGCGCGAGCTCGGGTGCCCGGTGATCCTGCTGTCCCAACTGTCCCGCAAAGTGGAAGAGCGCCCGAACAAGCGCCCGCTGATGAGCGACCTGCGCGAATCCGGCGCCATTGAGCAGGACGCCGACGTGATCCTAATGGTCTACCGGGACGACTACTACAACGAAGACAGCCCGTTCAAGGGCCTGGCCGAGATCCTTATCCGCAAGCAGCGCATGGGGCCGCTGGGCGAAGTCTTCCTGACTTTCCAGGGCCAGCACTCGCGATTCCTGGACGCCGATATCCAAGCCGTGACAGAAGCACGCAACGCCGTGCAGTTCAAACCGAAACCGAAGTACAGCCAACTGAGGGATTGACCATGCAGAACACTCAACCGATGAAAACGGGCAAGCGCCGAGACAGCAACAAGCTGGTACTCGAAGCACTCGGCATGGCCGGCCCGCAGACGATCACCGAGCTCGCCGCGGCGACGAAGCTGACGAAATCCAGCGTGCGCGATGTGCTGGAGCGGCTGGCAGGGGAAGGGCGCGTGCACAAGACGAAGGAAATACGCGTCAGCGTGCATGGCCGCGCGCACATCTTTGCGCTTGGCCAGGGCGATGCAACCGAGGAGCGAGACGAGCCGATGTTGGCTGTGCGCGAGCGGACCAAGGCGATCCAGGAGACGAACAAGACCGTGCAGGGGCTGCGCGCCGGCTACATGCCCGGGATGTTCGATCCCTTCCGCGTTCTCCGCGCACAGGTGGGCGCATGAACCGTGCATACGCTTTGGGGCGCCTTAAGACCGGCCAGTTGAACAAGACTGAGCAAGCCTATGCAGACTACCTCCGCCAGCTCCAAGCAGTAGGAGGCATCCTCTGGCATAAGTTCGAAGGCATGAAGTTCCGGCTGGCTGACAACACGTTCTACACGCCGGACTTTGCGGTCATGGCGCCCGGCGGCCAGATTGAGCTGCACGAGGTCAAGGGCTTCTGGCAGGACGACGCGCGCGCCAAGATCAAGATCGCCGCGGACATGTACCCGTTCAAGTTCATTGCCGTTAAGGCCCGCGCCAAGAAGGACGGTGGCGGTTGGGCCGTGGAGGAATTCTGATGGAAGACCTACGCAAATGGGAGTTCCGCGACCCGATGCAGGTGGTGATGAGCCGCCAGAAGGCCGCCATCAATCGGTCGTGCGCTGGCTGTGCTCACGCCAAGACCATCGAAACGCCGTTCATCGGAGACACGATCACGCGCTGCTTGAAGGGCAAGCCCTACGGCAAGAAGTGCAGCCGGTACGAGGTGGCTGATGAGTAGCCTGACTGGCGATGATCTGCTTTGGAACTGGGCGCGCTGGACGTGGTCGGGCTGCACTGTGGGCAACATGGCCATTCACCATGCCGAAGACATCGACCCGCGCCCGATCAACCACGACCACGCGCTGCTGGTGGAGGCGATGCACGCCGCGTTGCCTTGGCATGAACGCATGGTGGTGATCGCGGAATACCCGCAGAAAAACGCGATGTTCGGCGCCATGGACACGAAGGCCCGGCGCAAGGCTGCGCTGGAGTGGATCGCCACGACCACCGGCATCGCCCTGAACGAAACCGAATACAAGCTGTACCTGGGCCTATTCCGCAACCAGGTCGAAAGGAGGATCGCGTGAAGTACGCGCACGAGGTGTTGGACTTGATGGAAACGTACCCAGCGCGGTCGTTCAGGGTAGGGGAGCTGGTACGGCACGCCACGCGGGGCCGGCCACTCACCGCGACAGAACGTGAAGCAGCCCGGAAGGCGGTGAAGCGCGTGCTAGATGCGCTGATCGCTACGGGCACGGTCTCGGTAACGCAGCCGGCCGAAGTGTCCGGCGCCTCGGCGGAATACTCGGTGTCCCGCTTCCGGGACATGAGCCACACAAAAGCGGGACAAGAAGCGGGACAATACGTGCGGGAACTTGCGCCTTGATGGTTTGAACCGCAAGAACCCTACCGCAGCCTCGCTAAGGTCAGACGATTTTAACCTGATTCAGGACATCGCGGACTGCTTGCAAAGCGGCTCGGTAATGGTCGGGATTTGAAACCATCGGGGGTACATCCTTAATAAACCGATCAATGGTTATCTCAAGGCTTCTCTTCATGGCCGGGTCATGCCCGACCGCGCATATAGCAATAGCCTGTACTGCGGAGAGAATCCCAACTGAGTACGCAATCGCATCCGCTGCCGAATTCCCGTGTTGATTTTCATTGGACATGACGCTAATCCTTAATGATCTTCAGGGTAGGGGATCAGGCCGAAGAATGCAGCCCCGTCAGAAAGTTCCGTGACTATAACGCCCGCGTCTTCCTGCGTTTTTTTAACCTCGGCTACCACGGCTTCAGCAAGTTCTCTCTCATTAAGGTCGAAGTCGCCTTGATAGGTCCCGTCGGGAAGCCAGTAGTTGCCGTCGCTCAGAGCGACATTGCGAGCCAGCCCAATGTCTGCGAGCAGCTCGTGCAAAACGTCATAGTCGAATCCATCGGATTCGTGGATTTCAACACGCACTAGGAAGCTCGGCACAGTATCTCCTAACATTTAAAGGTCTTGGGGATACTGAATGTAACTTAAAATGGGTGCTTAGGTGGCGCATTAATCGGCAACCGTTGCCTCTTAGCGGCTGGTTATCTAATGACCAGCGCCATCAGATCTGTTTGTTTTTACACGCCTGCTGATTGATCGCCAGTCACCAACCGTGTGGGAACAGCCGCCGCAATCGACCAGCCAGCATCGCGCCGCAGGCCAACGCTGCACTCGGGGATAGCCCCGTACCGCTGGCTCCGACCGGCGCCGCCCGTTAAGCCCCTATCGGTCCAACCAGCGCACACACAGGTGCGCCAAGGGGTGGGCCCCACAACCTACGAGTACCCCCATGAGTCGCCTGAGCAGGCCTGGCGCCTGCGCAGGGGCAAATGCGCGGGATCTTTCTTCCGGTCTTGTCGCCGGCGGCTAGCATGACGAGAACCGCGGCGCCCAGCTCGCCACGGCGGGTAGTCGGATGGGCGCCATCAAGGGTGTTAAAGACACGAAATCGATTAGATATGAGCCGGGGGTTCGGTTGCAGACTCAGGTTTGTAGGCTACTGAGATGGAGCGCCACGGTGTCGGTGATTGTAGGCACGTGCTGTTTGAGTAGATCTACATCTATTTGGTGGAACGGAGTGCCACCAGTGCGAATGGCACGGACGATTTCGGGCCAATTTGGTCCGAGGGAACGGAGTGATTCCTGGGCCATATCGTATTTCTTGATGAAAGCATCTTTGACGGGGTCCAGACGACTCTCTGCGACGTGCTTTTCCAATTGATCCGGATAAGACGGGTCTATCGCGGTGGCGCATGCTATCGAAAACTCGCTCGCGACGGCTTCTTCAATGGTCTTCGCAAAGCGAACGTTGAGCTGAGCATCGAGCAAATGGATCGTTTCATGGGCGCATTCGTAAATGAACGTGGACCAATACCCGTACGAGCTATTGCTGAGCTTAATCGACACAAGTCCCATGGGATAGTGAATGTGAGGTACGCCCGCATGAAAGGTAATGCCCTCTCGAATCTCTACGCTAGACAGGCGAAGACCAAATTGCTCAACGGCTTCGTCAAACAAGATTCGAGCGACTTGGCCCATATCTTGGTCAGGGGTAGAGCTATACCCAGGGCCATAGCTTTTGGCGATGATCTGCTTAATTTCCGATATTCTTGATTGGTTCATTTGGAGTTATTTGGTTACGTTTACTGACGCAGTATCTCATAACTATGACTGAACTAAAGACGAAGCCAGACTGGGAGCGGATCGAATCCGACTACCGTGCCGGCCTGCTCTCCGTGCGCGAGATTGCTGCGTCACAAGGCGTTTCCCATGTGGCCATTGCCAAGCGGGCGAAGAAGGAAGGCTGGGAGCGAGACCTCAACGCCAAGATCAAGGCGAAGGCCGATGCGCTGGTTACCAGCCGCACGGTTACCAAGGAAGTTACCAGTGAGCAGGCGGTAACCGACCGGGCAATCGTTGAAGCGAATGCTGAGGTGATCGCCAATATCCGGCTGGGCCACCGCAGTGATATCCGCCGCGCTCGCACACTCTGCATGTCCTTGCTCGAAGAGCTGGAGGCTGAGACGGGCGACATTGATCTGTTCCGCGAGCTGGGTGAAATCCTCCGCAGCGAAGACGACAAGGGACAGGACAAGCGCAACGACGTCTATCAGAAGGTGATCTCCAGCGGCTGCCGCATCGACAGTATGAAGAAGCTTGCCGAGACGCTGAAGAACCTGGTGGGCATTGAGCGCGAGGCATATGGAATTGTTGAAGCCTCCAAGCTGGAGGTCTCTAACCCAGATGGGTCGCTCGCACCCACCGTCATTCAATTGGTAGCCCCAGGTGACCACGGCTAGACTCGAAATCCCCCCGAAGCTGATACCGGTGTTCTCCGGTCCAGCACGCTACCGGGGGGCCAAGGGTGGCCGTGGTTCAGCAAAGACGCGCACGTTCGCCAAGATGACGGCAGTTCGCGCATACATGTTCGCCGAGGCGGGCGTGTCTGGGGTGATCCTTTGTGGCCGTGAGTACATGAATAGCCTGGAAGATTCCTCTATGGAGGAAGTCAAGCAGGCTATTCGCTCAGAGCCATGGCTTGATGCGTACTTCGAGATCGGGGAGCGCTTCATTCGGACGCGCAACCGGCGGGTGTCGTACACCTTCGCCGGCCTGCGACACAACCTGGACAGCATCAAGTCCAAAGCCCGCATTCTGATTGCATGGATTGACGAGGCCGAGAACGTAAGCGAGATCGCCTACCAGAAGCTCTTGCCGACTGTCCGCGAGAACGACTCCGAAGTTTGGCTTACCTGGAACCCGGAAGTTGATGGAAGTCCCACCGATCTGCGGTTCGTGAAGAGCGTGCCGGACGGCGCCAAGATTGTTGAACTGAACTACACGGACAATCCCTGGTTCCCCGATGTACTCGAGCAAGAGCGCCTGGCGGACCGGGAACGGCTGGACGATCAGACATACGCATGGATCTGGGACGGTGCTTATCGCGAGAACAGCGATGCGCAGATCCTGGCCGGCAAGTATCGCGTGGCCGAATTTGAACCGGCTGCGCATTGGGATGGCCCGTACTTCGGTCTGGACTGGGGCTTTAGCCAGGACCCGACCGCTGGCGTCAAGGCGTGGGTAGGTGATGGGCGTCTCTGGATTGAGTACGAGGCGGGCAAGGTCGGGCTGGAAAACGACGACATCGCCGCATTCATGATTGAGCGCCTGCCTGAGATTGAGCGCCATGTTGTCCGCGCTGACTCTGCACGACCCGAGACCATCAGCCACGTCAAGGCGACCGCCAACGGCATTCGGCAAGCACTCCCCCGAATCGTTGGGGTCGAGAAATGGAAAGGCAGCGTTGAGGACGGTATTGCCCACCTGCGTTCCTACAAGGAAATTGTGATCCACCCGCGTTGCACTCAGACGCTGCGCGAGGCCAGGCTCTACAGCTACAAGGTTGATCGCCTATCGGGTGATGTCCTAACCGACATCGTGGATGCGAACAACCACTACATGGATGCGATTCGCTACGGTCTTGGCCCTCTAATCCAGGGTCAGCGCCCCATGAAGATCAACCCCGATGCCATGAGGCGCGCATGAAATTGTTCGACTGGATTCGCCGCGGGAAGCCGGAAGCGGCCCCTGCGGCTGAGCCCGTGCGCAAAGAGCCGGGCATGAATATCTCGCTACAGGCTGTGGCTAACGCGGAAAAGGCTGCGCCTAAGGGGGAATTCAAACGCCCGGCTGTGATGCCCGGTGTGATCCCGCCCGAACGCGAGCCGGCAATGCTGGCCATGGATTCGGCCATGGCGCCGACCTACGCCTACGTGAGCGAAGCATACGCCGGCATGGGTTTCATCGGGTATCCGTACCTGGCCGAGCTGTCCCAGCGCCCTGAGTACCGCAAGATGTCAGACGTCATCGCCAAGGAGATGACCCGGAAGTGGATCAAGCTGGAAACTGCGGGCGACGACGACAAGACCGAAAAGCTGCAACTGCTGGATAAGGCCATGCGCCGGTTCAAGCTGCGCGCCCGGTTCCGCCTGGCAGCCCTGCAAGACGGGCTGTATGGTCGGTCGCAGATCTATATCGACGTGAAGACACCCAAGGGCGCGCCCGCGTGGTCCGACCCGGAAGAATTGAAGTCCATCCTGGTCCGCGCTCCGGCCAAGATCACGAAGGGCAGCCTGGTGGGCTTCAAGGTGATCGACCCAGTTTGGACCACGCCGTACCTGTACAACAGCGACAATCCCATGCGGGCTGACTTCTACAAGCCCACGTCCTGGTTCGTGCTGGGCCGCGACGTCCATTCCAGCCGGCTGCTGAACATTGTGTCGCGCGACGTGCCGGATCTACTGAAGCCGTCGTACAACTTCGGCGGCCTGTCGATGACCCAGTTGGCTATTCCCTACGTCAACAACTGGCTGAAGACGCGCGAGAGCATCGCCAACCTGATCGACGGGTTCTCGGTGGGCGTGCTGAAGACGAACATGGCGTCCATCCTCTCCGGCGGCTGCGGTGACGATGTTTGGGCGCGCCTGGCGCTGTTCAACAAGACGCGGACGAATCGCGGCTCGTGGGCGATCGACAAGGACACCGAGGAATTCGGCTTCGAGAACGTCCCCCTGTCGGGCCTGGATGCGCTGCAGGGCCAGTCTCAGGAGCAGATGTCCTCGGTATCCAGCATCCCGCTGGTCAAGCTGCTGGGCATCACGCCGAGCGGCCTGAACGCCAGCAGCGACGGGGAGATCCGCGTCTTCTATGACGACATCTTGTCCGTGCAGGAAAGCGTGTTCCGAGATCCGATCCAGGCGTGCTTGGAGGTGATCCAACTGTCCGAGTTTGGCGAGATCGATCCTGACATCACCTTTTCGTTCGTGCCTCTGTGGCAGCTGAGCGAGAAGGAGCAGGCCGAGGTGCGGAAGATGGATGCAGACACCGACGCTGTATTGATCGGCGCCGCTGTCATCAGCCCGGACGATGCACGCGAACGAGTGGCTGCGGACCAGACGAATGGCTACCACTCGCTGGAAACCAACCCAGACCCGGATGACGGGATAGACGACGAGGACGAGCCGGAGGAAGGCGAAGAGCGCGCCGACTTCAGCACCCAAGCCTATGCCTGATCTTGTCTCCCCCACCGGCCGTGACATCCTGGTGCCAGCCACGCATGCCAATCGCGGTGTGCAGGCGGCGTACAGGAAGCGGCTGGACCGGCTGATCGATGAGATGCAGCGGTCGATCGTGTACTGGATCAAGGCGACCTACCGGGCGAACACCCCGGAGCTGGCTCAGGACGAAAGCCCTGCAGCAGCATTGAGCAAGATGATGCGCAACCTGGCGCGCCAGTGGCAGCGCAAGTTTGATCAGGCATCGCGCCCGGTGGCTACGCGGTTCGCTGACGAGTCGATGAGCGCGGCTGACGTGTCTCTCCGTGATGCGCTGCGCCAGAAAGGCTTCAGCGTGCAGTTCGGTATGACACGGGCTGCCAACGACGTCTTCCAGGCCACGGTGGCGGAGAACGTCGGGCTGATCAAGTCCATAGCTTCTGAGCATCTTCAGGAGGTTCAAGGGCTGGTCATGCGGTCGGTGACGCAAGGGCGAGACCTGAGCGACCTGTCCAAGGATCTGGAGAAGCGCTACGCCGTCACCAAGCGGCGCGCCGCGCTCATCGCCAGGGACCAGAACAACAAGGCAACCGCGACCATCACGCGGGTGCGCCAGCAGGGCCTGGGCATCAAGCAGGCCAAGTGGATGCACTCGCGTGGTGGGAAGAAGCCACGCCAGTCGCACGTTGAGGCCAACGGCCAGCTCTACGACGTGGACAAGGGCATGTACATCGACGGTGCCTGGATCAGGCCCGGCGAGCTGATCAATTGCCGCTGTGTGGCGCAGAGCGTTATCCCGGGATTCGAGGAATGAACAAGAACAACCCTGACGGCCTGGCCTTCGACCGCGCCAGTGTGCGCACTGTCGACCAGGACGGCCGGCTGCGCGTGGAAATCACGCACATCAGCAAGGCGGCGGTCAATCCCTACCGTGGGGACGAGATCCCGGACTGGGAACGGCTTGGGCTTGACCCCAACCGCGTCTATTTCCTGCTGCGCGACCCGGACGAACTGGCGCGCGCGGCGCCGAGCTTCAACAACATCCCTCTGCTGAGCAAGCACGTCCCCGTAACGGTGGACGAGCCTCAGAAGGAATTCGTGGTTGGCGCCACGGGCAGCGATGCCGTTTTCACGGCGCCGTACCTAGACAACTCCCTCGTCGTATGGGACGCCGTAGCCATCGCCGGCATTGAGTCGCGGCAGCAGCAGGAGCTTTCGAGCGCCTATCGCTACCGGGCAGACATGACCGCTGGCGTGTACCAAGGCGTGCCATACGACGGGGTGATGCGAGACATCCGCGGCAACCATGTCGCGCTTGTCGAAGTAGGCCGGGCTGGCCCGGACGTCGTCGTAGGCGACAGCAATACCCTCAAACCTTCGGAGAACCCGAAAATGAAATTTAGCAAAACTGCTATCGCGGTCGCCGCGGGCCTGCGGGTGTATCTTCGCCCCAAGCTGGCCCAAGACGCCGCCCTGGGCGACCTCGGCCCCCTCGTGAAGGGGCTGACCGCCAAGAACTTCGCCAGTGAGCGGCCCCGCCTCGTGCGCGCCGTGGAAGGTCGCGTCAAGGGCAAGCTGGCCCAAGATGCAGACCTGTCCGACCTGGCTGAGGTGATCGACACGTTCTCGACTCCCGGCGATCCGCTGGTGGCCGGTGACGAGGACGACGCCGAAGACCCCGCCGTCGCCCAAGACGACGAGCTGATGGGCAAGATCCGCGAAATGCTGGGCGAGAAGCTGGGCCCGGAAGAAGCGGCGCGCGTCATGAAGGCGCTGGGCGAGCCGACGTCTTCGGAACCCGGCGCGCAGGACGAGCCGCCTCCCTTCGCTGGCAAGCCGGATGAGCCGGTCAGCAAGCCCGCGATGGACGCTGCCCTGGCCAAGGCCACCAAGGAAGGCGAGAACGCTGCTGTGGCCCGCATGACGGCCATCCGCACGGCCGAACAGGAATGCCGTCCGATCATCGGCGACATCATCGCGCAGGATTCCGCCGAGGCCGTCTACAAGATGGCCCTGGATGCCAAGGGTATCGACCTGACCGACACGCCGCCCTCGGCTTACCGCGCGCTGGTCAAGTTGGCCCTGACGCAAGACCAAACCCCGAAAACCCCGCGTGTCGCGATGGATTCGGCTGCTCACAAGAGCTTCGCCGACCGCTATCCCGCCGCCTCCCACGTCAAGGTGCTGTGATCATGGGCTTCCAAACGCAGATCTACATCGAACCGGCCGCCGCGGTTGCCGGCGACTTCGCCAGTTCCAACCCCCGTTCGGTCGTTCTGGCCGGCCCGGGTCAGTTGGTCGCGGGCGCTACGGGCGTCACCGTCGGCCGCTTCGCCTGGGCGGATGCCGCTGGACTGGTGACCAACGCCGGCGCGAACAAACCCACGGGTTTCGTGCACCGCGAGCAGCAAGGCGTCATCACCATCTGGCTGGCCGAGTCCACCATGCTTGTGCCGACGGGCCTGCCGGTCGTCCTGCACAACCTCGGCGACTTCTGGGCCGCTACGAAGACCACGGCCACCGTCGGTCAGAAGGTGTTCGCCTCCAACACGGACGGCACCATCTCGACTGGTGCGGCTGGCGCCACTATCGCGGGCAGCACGGAAACCGACTGGTTTGTCGCCAGCGCGGGCGCTGTGGGTGCTCTGATCAAAATCACCTCCACTCAACTGGGGTAAGCAAACATGCGACACGCAGACCTTCAAATGCTGGAGCGCGTCTTCGGCATCCACTTCCCCGGTGCGCAGGACTACCTGCCCGAGGAATACCGCCGCGACTTCGCTCTGGCCATGGACGCCGCCGGCCCGCTGGTCACGTCCAGCAACACCGGCATCCCCGGCTATCTGACCAACTGGGTTGACCCGCAACTGACCCGCGTCCTGACCACCCCCATGCAGGGCGCGGTCATTCTGGGCGAAGGCAAGAAGGGCGACTGGACCACGCTGACCGCCACCTTCCCGGTGGTGGAATCGACCGGTGAAGTCAGCTCCTACGGCGACTACAGCGAAAATGGCCGCGCGGGCGCCAACACGAACTTCCCGCAACGCCAGTCGTACCACTACCAGACCATGACGGAATGGGGTGAGCGCGAGCTGGAAATGGCTGGCCTGGCGAAGATCAACTGGGCGTCCGAGCTGAACATCGCCTCGGCCCTGGTGCTGAACAAGTTCCAGGACAACAGCTACTTCTTCGGCATCGCTGGCTTGCAGAACTATGGCCTGCTGAACGACCCGAACCTGTCGGCCCCGATTGCCCCGGGCGCAACTGGTACCGGCTCCGGCACGACCTGGGCGACGAAAGATGGCGGCGCGATTTACGACGACATCTCGCAGCGTTTGTATAACCAGCTGGTGCAGCAGACCCGTGGCCGTGTCACCCGCCGCGACAAGATGAAGCTGTGCATGTCGCCGGAAATCGAAGTCAACCTGACGAAGACCAACCAGTACAACGTCAACGTGACGGACCTGCTGGCCAAGAACTTCCCGAGCATGACCATCGAAACGGCCGTGCAATACAACACCGGCAGTGGCCAACTGGTCCAACTGATCGTTGATTCGATCGAAGGGCAGGAAGTCGCCACCGCGGCGTTCACCGAAAAGATGCGCGCACACCCGATCATCCAAGCGACTTCGAGCTTCAAGCAGAAGAAGTCGCAAGGTACCTGGGGCGCCATCATCAAGATGCCGCTGGGCATCGCCGGCATGATCGGCGTCTAACGCCACAACCGCAGTACCGAGAGGCCCGCCACATTCGGCGGGCCTTTTTCATTCCTAGAGGAAATACGACATGTCGACCGTAACCGTCGCCTGCAAGCTGCCCAATGGTCTCGTGCTGGATCTGCCGGACGTGGAAAAGAAGGTTGTGCTGAATGGCGCGCACCACGAAGAGGCGATCGCCGGCCACGGCATGACCGAAGTGGATGAGGACTTCTGGAACAAGTGGTCCCAGATCTACAAGGACTTCGAACCGCTGAAGAAAGAGCTGATCTTCGCTCAGGGTGGCGAACGCAGCGCCGCCGCCAAGGCGAAAGAACAGAAGGGCAACAAGACCGGCCTGGAAGGTCTGGACCCCAAGAAGCCGGCTCCCGGCATCGAAGCCGAAAACTACGAAGGCAAGAAGAAGGACTAGGCCATGGGCATCGTCACGTTCGACCCTGCGGAGTTCCGCGAGCTGTACCCGTCCTTCGAGTCCTTGACGGACGCGCAGCTGAATCAGTCTTTCGGGCTGGCCACGCTGTATCTGGACAACACGGAGTGCAGCAAGGTTTCGGACGTGGCGCAGCGCAAGATCCTG
>Ga0256900_1000271_pt1 | contig 17599 bp, 9 predicted proteins | sample MC6MC0688MT_FD_190190 | JGI IMG/M metagenome (GOLD analysis project Ga0256900, IMG submission 190190) | Metatranscriptome of enriched soil aggregate microbial communities from Iowa State University, Ames, United States - MC6-MC0688-MT... | ecosystem: Environmental > Terrestrial > Soil >... | reverse complement strand
CTCAAGTGTTATTGATGGTGTAATGAATGGATCAAAGTTACACTATTATTTTTATCTTTTTTAAAACGGCCCCGGAGTATTGCCTGGAGGGCAGTTTTTTAAGATAAATTTAATGGATATATGAATCTATAATAAATTTAAAATGTACAGCGTTGCGTAATTTTTTATCTTTCAATGGTCTCCCGGGCAAATTTTTTCACCTCATCAATAAATTCATAATAAAACTGATTTAAGGTATAAAAGTTAGTGACTAATGTCCGGTAAGCACTATCGGCACCGATATCGAGGTATTGCGCCCGGTGTACCAGTCCCTGAAAAGATTTTTGCATCCCTTTTAAAGTACGGTAGCGGTACAGCCAGTTATCGGATTGCATATGCCCGAACATCATCCGGAATTTCTCCGGTAAAATGGCATCATATTCCCGTACCGTGGCATAGGTTGCCTGTGTGAAGTCAAACAAGGCCTGCTCGCTCTCAAAACACTGCGGATCGTTAGCGATAAAATGGTCCATCATGCTATCAACAAAAGCGCCTGCATAGAGCCGATAGTCCTCCCTGAAAAAAGTTTTACATTTTGCAGTTGCCGGGTGCATATCAGTATAGCTGTCGATCTGGCGATGCAGCATTACTCCCTTTTGAATGCCCGGAGGCAGGCGGTGTAAGGCTTCATTACCTTTTACATAATCGCCTATCATATTACCCACCAGTAGCTCCGGGTGTCCGAAAGAGAGGTAGGCGTGACCTAAATAATTCAAAATAGCCTATTTTGTTTGTACGTAATAGTTGTAGTCAGTAAGTAATTCCTCGAAAAAATGATAAGAATCGCCACTGTCATTGCTGATATTAAGCACCGTCTCGATTCTTTCCGCTACCCGATGGGTATAGGTATCCAGGTCCTTTGTCCGCTTTTGTTTTAAGAGATTGCGGAGACTATTGATGTCTTTATCAGTAAGGCGCATGACCTGTGGATACTTAGGTTGATAGCCGGTATCGGTGGATACTTCCCGGAATATGGTCTGTTCTATATCCACACTGTGTTTGGTGTTCACCACTACGGTATTAGCAGCCAGGTCGCCTATTCTCTGTCCCGATTTCGTAACCGCATAGCAGATAACGTCGGGTAAAGCAAGGAAGCCCAGCGCAACAAAACTCAGCCAGGGACTATACCAGATCAGGTAGCCCGCGACCGGGGCGAACAGGATATTAGGCAGTGATAAGATCCAGCGGAGTAAATACTGGCTTATGCTGGCCGCGTTCCCGTTTTTATTAACCACCCGTATACCCACTATTTTTTTACCTGCAGACTGGCCGTTCATCAGCATTTCACTGATGAAATGGTAAAAGAACAGGGGTAATACGATGAGGAAAAACTGGGAAACATCCAATAAGCCTTCAAAGTCAACGGCTGTTTCCAGGATCGTGAGGCGCAACAGTAAAACATACACCACACCCACCATGATATCAATGAAGTAGGCCAGGGCTCTTCTCCCGAGCGGGGCAATATCGAACTCCAGCTCAATATTGAAGGGGGTGAGTACGTTCAGTTTTGCCATAAAATTTTATTTATTGCTTTGTGCATCAAATGCGGTCATGGCGACCATATTCACGATTTGCTGTACCGAGCTGCCTAATTGTAAGATATGTACCGGCTTATTCAGGCCTAAAAGGATGGGCCCGATAATTTCAAAGTCCGCTACTTCCTTCAACAGGTTATAGGCGATGTTACCCGAAGACAGGTTCGGGAAGATCAGTGTGTTGACGCCACCACCTACCAGGTCAGAGAAAGGATAGTTTTCTTTCAGTACGGCCGTATCAAATGCTAATCCGGCCTGTATTTCACCGTCAATGATCAGGTCCGGGTTACGCTCTTTAGCTAGGCGTGCCGCAGCGCCCATCATACGTGCCTCAGGGGTATCGCTACTGCCGAAATTAGAATAAGAGAGCATGGCTACCTTAGGCTGTATGTTAAACCTGGATACCTCATCGGCCGCCAGCTGGGCGATCTCGGCCAGCTCTTCGGCATTAGGAGTAAGATTTACGGTGGCATCCGCCAGGAATAATGGCCCTTTAGGCGTAAGCACGATATACATACCGGCCACTTTATTGACGCCGGGAGCTTTACCGATGGTCTGTAGTGCCGGGCGGATGGTTTCCGGGTAGCTGCGCGTCAGGCCGCTGATCAGGCCATCTGCTTCACCATTGGCGACCATCATACAGCCAAAGTAATTGCGCTCGCGCATGATCTTTTTCGCTTCGTAGGCATTCATGCCTTTCCTTGGGCGTTTGGCAAAGAATTGTTCCCCGTAAGCGATCCGTTTATCCATAGCCGCATCACTGCGCGGATCGATGATTACCGGGTTTTTTAATTCTATTTTATGTTCCGCGATTAATTGATTAATGCGTTTTTCATTACCTAATAAGATAGGGAAGGCGAATCCTTCTTCTTCCGCGATCTGAGCTGCTTTCAATACTTTAGTATTGTCGGCTTCCGCGAAAACGATGCGTTGCGGGTTCTGGCGCGCCTTGGCGTTTACCAGGCGGACAATTGAATTGTTGATGCCCAGGCGATCATTCAGCTCCAGTTTGTACGCTTCGAAATCTTCGATCGGTTTGCGGGCAACACCGGTTTCCATCGCTGCTTTTGCAATGGCCGGGGCTACGGTAGACAGCAATCTTGGATCCAGCGGTTTCGGTATAATATAATCCCGGCCGAAGGTCATTGACTTCAGGCCATAAGCTTTGGTTACAATTTCAGGGACCTGCTGTTTGGCCAAAGCGGCCAAGGCATAGGCAGCGGCCATTTTCATTTCTTCGTTGATGGCAGTAGCTCTTACGTCCAGCGCTCCTCTGAAGATGAATGGGAATCCCAGTACATTATTCACCTGGTTAGGATAATCGCTTCTCCCGGTGGCCATAATGATATCCGGGCGTGCCGCTATGGCATCATCATAAGTGATCTCCGGGTTAGGGTTGGCCATCGCAAATACGATAGGGTCTTTTGCCATCGACCGGACCATATCCTGGCTCAGGATGTTACCGGCACTCAGTCCGATAAATACATCTGCATCCACCAGGGCATCTGCCATACTTATATTGCCGGTATCGCGGGCAAAGAACATACGGCTTTCATCGAGGTTGGTGCGTTCGTGGTTGATCACCCCGTCCACATCAAACATCGTAATGTTTTCTTTGGTAACGCCCAGGTTCAGGTACATTCTCGAACAAGCTACTGCAGCAGCTCCGGCACCACTTACCACCATTTTAATGGTGGTAATATCCTTACCGACAACTTCCAGGGCATTCAGTAATGCTGCACCGGAGATCATGGCGGTACCATGCTGGTCATCGTGCATCACCGGGATGTTCATTTCTTCTTTTAGCCGGCGCTCGATCTCAAAACATTCCGGGGCTTTAATATCTTCAAGGTTCACGCCGCCGAAGGTGGGCTCCAGGGCTTTTACTACGGTAACAAATTCATCTATGCTTTTGGTGTTTAATTCCAGGTCGAATACATCGATGTCGGCAAAGATCTTGAAGAGTACGCCTTTACCTTCCATGACGGGTTTGCTCGCTTCCGGGCCTATGTTACCCAGGCCAAGTACGGCGGTACCATTGCTGATCACCGCTACCAGGTTACCTTTCGCCGTATATTTATAAACGTCTTCCTGGTTTTCTTTTATTTTTAAACAAGGTTCTGCAACGCCCGGAGAATAAGCCAGGGACAGGTCTCTTTGTGTTTTTGTATTTTTGGTAGGGACTACTTTTATTTTGCCGGGACGGCCGTTAGCATGGTAATCGAGTGCTTCCTGTTGAATATTTCTTTTGGTATCCATTTTATACTTGTTGTTGGTGCAGTAGGTATCTAAAACAAACAGCCTCAAATTTAACGATTTGAGGCTGTTTGGCGAAACAATTTTAAGATAATTGATGAAACCTGTCTTTATTGGGGTGTGAATGGCTCATTTACAACCCGTATGACCTGATGATCTTATTTTCTTTGTTGAACACAAAACGAATTTTAGAGTCTACTCTTTTCTGTTTCTGATCTTTAAGAGAGAAGAATGAATAGGTACTCATCACATCATAAGTATTATCGGATACTTTATTGATCCGTACATTAGAATGCTCATTGTTTTCTGTTTTGCCCCATGTTTTTTCATATTCGGCCTTTAATTCATCATAGGTCGGGTAGTTGATACCCCAGTAGCGCTCCAGGTTCGGGTCAAAATATTTGTAAATATCATCAAAGCTTCTGCCGCTTTCCGCATACAGGAGGTCATGGATGACCCGGGCATTTTTCTTATCATCTTCTGTTTGCTCCGGTTTAGCGGCTTCTACGGGTGCCGGCGCTTTCTGCACCGTGTCCGGTTTTTTAGCATTATTTTCAGTCGCAATTACATCAGGGGGAGCCGAAGTATCTTTCTGGTTCAGGTTCCAGATGTAATAACCTGCGCCTGCTGCTATTATCGCCAGCAATACGCCAATGATCCAGCCCGAACCACCTTTCTTTTGTACCGGTGGCGGGGTGTAAGATTGTTGCTGTTGCGGTGCCGGATTTTGCGGGTAAGCAGGTTGCTGGTAATTGTTATTACCTGAGGCCTGCTGTGCAGGATTGGGAAATATTGGCGTATGTGCAGCGCCCTGTGTTCTGCTCAGGAATTCCTGTTCATAATTTTTTGAGCTTATAGCATCCAGGTTCCAGTGGCGGTAAAGACCGTTGAGGTGGATCGTGGTTTCATTATCATTCAGGCCGGACCAGGAATCCAGCAGGTCCTGGGGCGCGGGCTGGTTAAATTTTTTCTGATAAAGGAAGCTGATAAATTCAACAATATTGTTACGATTAATCATTTCATTACTTGGTTTAATGTACAAATTTAAGGTTCAAAGGAATATTTTGCATAGTCAATCAGGCCTTTATTATCCAATACCGTATAGTAATCCTTTGCGGTACCGTTACAGTCAAAGATAAAATATGTTTTATTGACATAGCGGAACAGTAAGTTATCGTTTTGATAAGGGCTTAACTGCTCTACGCCCGGCACTTTGTATTGGAAAGGTTTGGGGGCTTCATATTCCTGCTTAGTTGGATTCCCCGAGAAAATATAGTATTTACCGTCAGACAAAAGTGCGACCACCTGGTGGACCTCTTCTTTATTTTTAAGCGTGATTAATGCGCTATAGGTCTTGTCATTGTTGTTACAGGCGTTCAAAATATAAAGGTCTTTCATCGCCGGGTTTTGCCGGATACTGCCTACTATTGTCTTCCGGAACGGGGAGGTTAAGGAAGCATTTTCATTTTTTATGCCATTGATTACCTGGAAGACATTCCGGTACACGATGAAATTATCTTTGTCGTCAATCACGTAATTTTCATTAACGTAACCGAAGGCTTCCGGCTTGTTGAACAGGTAATCGGTAAACGCGGTACTATCAAAAATGACTCTTCTGCATTGATAAACATTATCGCCTACTTTGACCGGATACGTTTTGATATCCGTTGTTCTGAGGAAGGAAACCGAGTTACCGGATGCGAAAATGTCCATACGGCCTATATTATTCCCTTCATGATCCCGGATGGAAACGTTATCGGTGGTCACATATAAGTAGTGCAGGTTTTTAAACTGCTGGAATTTATAAAGTACATACCCGCCGGCTGCCAGTAAAGGAAGCAGAATGATCCAGAGCCAGCCGGAAGAACGTGCTTTTTTGCCTGGCTGTGGCTGAGGAGGTGGCGTTTGCTGCTGTGCTGTATAGGACGCCGCTTGTTGCTGGGGCGGTGGTACAGAAGCAACAGGACTAGCTGCAGCATTAAAAGGTTTCGGCGTATCGGTGCCCGAAAAATACTCCTTTAATTCCGCATCTATTTGTTCCTGTGTATAGCCCCAGGTTTGAAAAAGCTGGTTCAGGTGCATCCTGGCTTCCGGGTCGCTAAGGTTACTCCAGCTTTGCAACACCTCTTCAGACGCTTCCTGGTTCAGTCTTTTCTCATAAAGGTATTTAATGATCCCGGTTATATTCTTCCCGTTTACTTCCATGTCAGTTTATAGTTTTATCAATTACTTTTATCAATACATCATTGGGTACGGCGACCAGGTTGCCTTTTGTTTTAAACCTGCCGACCACATTGTTATTATGCTTGTCATAGTCGATCTCAAAGTCGTGATCGTTGATCCGGTACTTCAGCAGCGCTTCATTGCCATTATAAAAATCCTGTGCAACGGTATTGGCATTTTTGATGAAGACAACTAATAAGTTACTGGCTATATTAGTTTCTACATTAGGGTGATAAGCCTTTGCTACCAGGTTGATGAAGGTATCTGTTTTGATCCAGGTGATATTTTCCTTTCCGAAATCCGCGTCTTTGGTCAGGATCTTTTCCGTATCCGCCTTTGCATTACGGGCGTCCCAGCGAACCAGCGCGGTAAGGCCAAGTGTAATGAGGACGGCGAGGACGATCAATATTATTTTACTGCTGCCTGCTTTCATGGCTATTTATTGAAATAGTATTTTAATGAGGATGAATTCATGCTTTGCTCTATGATGTTTTGCAAAAGATTCCAGTCAAAATCGCCGGTATTGTCTATGGCAAAGAACCAGGCATAAACTCTTGCATTACCGATGTTGGCGGCCATAGTCATGTCTTTATCGGTAGCCAGTACGATCAGCCTTCTCGAGCTTTTTCCTTTAGAAGTTTGTTCGTTAATGGTACCTGTTTTAGCATAAAAATGGAATGCCGGGTATTTGGTTTTCAGGTTTTGTAATCTCCTTGCCGTTCCACTGCCACCGTAAATTACATCCTTCATGCCCTGGAAAATATTCTGGGACAGGAATACATTATAATTGCCGGCGCCATCCCAGGTAGAGTCCACCTGCCATCTTACCAGGGAATCTTCTTTTTGCGTTACGCCCAATCTGAAATTCCTGTTTTGGGTAAACATAGACATATACATCTGCAGCATCATGAATGGGGTAAGCCGGTAAGGATAACCGCCCAGGGTCGTTGTTTTTAAACCCAGGTTGAAATTCTGGTGAACCTCATCAAAAGCACGCTCTGATTGCAGGAAGTAAGACTGCTCGGGGAAGCCCCAAAGGAAGCCACCACTACGATTCTGCTCCAGTGCCGCGTAGAGGCTGGTGTCTACAAAATTCACTTTGTCTACGCTGACCGGGCTATTATCCTGTTTGTCTTTATCTTTTGTACGCAGGTTGGCATTTTGCTCAAAGCCAAGCGCGATCAAAGAGTTTTCGTTGCCGAAATAAGACGGGGTTGTTTTTTGCTTATCGGTAGCTGGCCATTTACCTTTTTTCTTATCGAAATTAGGGAGGAAATAGCCCTGGCCGTCCAGGTAGAGTATCGGTGTCGTATTATTAGTACCTGCCTGCCTGCTTAAGAGATTCGCCAGGCTGTAATGCTCTTTAACCTCGTAGTAATCGCGGCTGTAAGAACCCAGGAAAATAACCACGGATTGATAGAAGTTACTGGACACTTCTATATACTTAGGTAGGGTCAATGGCGAGAAATAGTGCTCATCGTTTTTCCAGGGTTTCACCAGTTTAAATCCTGCATAATCGGGGATCTCCGGCATGGTAGGTGGTTGCAGGATCAGCTTTTCCCAACCTGCATTTAATTGTGAAGCTACTAAGCTTGCTGTTAAAGGCTTGATTGAAGAGCCAGGGCCTAAAAACAGGTTTAAGAGGTTTCTGTTCCCCCACTGATCTCTTTCGTTTTTAGCATTCGAGTAGAAAAACTGCTGCTTTTGTAAGGCATAAATAGCTGCTTCATTATTCGGGTCAAGTACGGTCCTGTTGGTTACATAGTCCGACATGAAACGCACGTTACCATCACCGTCTGCAGCTATAGCGCTGAAGTTGTATTTTTTGTTTTTCTTATTCGTAAAGCGTTCTGCGCTGTTGATCGCATCCTGTATGTTTTTAGATAATTCATAATCCATAGTAATGCGTACATCTTTATGCAGGTCCTTTTCATTACTGTAACCAGTTTTTACAGCATTGGCAAAATTGTAGATCCAGAAATTATTTTCTTTCAAAGGATAAATGATCTTGTACGCGCCGTTGATCCACTTGTTCAACGCATAGCGGTTGCCTGAGTTACGGAAGCCCAGCGTAAATGATTTCTCATTAAAGAATACTGTGGCCAGGTCATCATGCTCAATCGTACTCACATACGAGGTCGCGTTTTGTTCAATGTTCTTTTGAATATTTTTATAGACAAAAATATTGGATTGGCCCTTAGTGCTGTTGTTGACATTGATCAGGCCGCGGTTTTCCGCGGTATGATCGCCCAGCCAGGAACCCGGCATCAGGGCAAATTGTATGCTGCTGTTCGGGTCGTAAATGAAATAGGGCAGGGTGACATTTTTTGTTTGCCCGTTGAACGTGATCACGGCAGACGAAACATCATTAAAGTATAGCGATTCCGTAACGCCACCATTCCAGATCTTCCTGCTTTCTACCGGAGGTAATTCCAGGTAGAGGTTTTTATTATAAACCGAATTGTACCTGCCGTTATCATAAATCATGAATAATGGATTATTGAGCTGCAGGGCCGAGGAAGGTTTATCTACCAGGTTTTCCAGGATACTTTTTGTATACAGGTCTTTGACCACATCTGATTTCAGGTGCTCAAAGCGTTTGTCTTTAGCCAGCACACCCACCAGTTGAGTATAGCTGGGACGGATACGTTTAGTTTCCAGGCTGTCTTGAATATCCGCAAGGATATTATTCAGGTCCACATCGATATGCTGTTTCGTCGTATCCATGATAACGCTGAAGTTCTTATTGTTCAACTCGTTTTGCTTTACCGTGGTCAATGCGAAAACGGCGATAATACCGAAGAAGAATACATACTTGATCGCATTGTTGCGCAGGTTAATCTTAAAGGCGTGTTGCAGCGTCGGGGTCTGAGTCAGCGTTAAGGCCAATAGCATTAAAGGCATGATCACGGAAACCCGGCTGGTTAGACTCAGGAATGGAAAATCCTGTCCGAAGAATACGAACCTGTTGGTAGCCGTCAACCATACAAACAAAGCAATCGTAAATAAAATGATCAAAGGTACCAGGCCCGCGTAGGAGCCGATATCCCGGGACTGATCCGATTTGCCCGGCAAAAGCTGTATGCGGTAAGAGATCAGGTAAAGGATCATCGGCAGCAATATCAATCCTAATATAAGGTACATGACCAGGTTGCCCATTTCTGCGATAAGGTACCGGGCCACTACGACATCTCTTGTCTGGGTGGAATAGTCAACGCCTACCCGGGAGTGCGGTCGGGTGTTAATGGTAAAGCGGCTGTCGAACTCTTTGCTGATATAGGAGTTAATGAACCACTGGTTTTCCGCGGTTTCAATGATTTTCCGGGTCTTGAACGAAGTATACTCGTTCTGTTGCATCAGTTCACCTATAGGCTGATGGATGATAGACGCACGGTACTGCACATGCTTGATCACATCATTGATCTGGTGATCCACAAAATTTCTGCCTGGCGGTATTGCCATGATGACCAGCCATAAGGCCACAATTCCGACGCTGATTTGTTTCAGTAATTTCTTAGCCGGGTAAAGAATAAGGATAATAGCAGCGGCTAATAATAGCACAATGCTGATGACCCAGAGTTTGTAGGTCAGTAAATAATAAAAGAGTGATTTGAAGGAAAGTGTGACCAGGTAAACGATCAATGCCGTGAAGCCGTAAATCCAGTAATTGTTAGGCTTGTACAACATTCTTTTGATACTGTTGTTCTGAACATCCAAAGGCTTCTTGAGGAAGTTGATAAAGATGTTTTTCAACAGGATAAAGAGCGCGAACAAGATCGCGAAGCCCCTGTCACAAACCGCAAAAAACAGCAGGGTAAGGGTGGTAATGACAAAAGTAGGGTTGTTGAACAGGTAGTAGAAATAAGCTTTTACCTGTACCAGGAATTTCGACTTAGCACCCTGTATATCCAGTGGTTTATAGGTAAAGTATGTATTGCAGATCTTGGAGTAATACCAATAGCCCAGCAGGGGTACTAATATAGATAAGATACGGGTCAGCACTTCAATGTGCATTACTCTCTTGTTGAAGAAAAAGAGCACTAATGTTGCCAATATGAATATACCGTAACTCTTGTTGATCGAACTGATTTGTTCGGTATTAATGCGTAATAATTTGGGTAGGTCAAAAGTGCTGTTCTTTTTCGACCAGACCCTGTAAGCGGCAATGATCACCACGAATAGTAAAGTCCAGATGAGGGTAAGCGGGACCGGTAAATTAGTGATGAAATTAAAATCAAAATTGATCAGGGTATTTTCGAGCTCATGCTTGGTAATATTGTCTAATGGCGGGAAAGTCGCTACCCGCCAGAACATGATATACCTTACGGCGGTTAAGGCCAGGATTACCGATAAAATTACCGGCTCTACCCGGTCGATTTTTTTACCGCCGAATAATACGGAAAGGATCACAAAAGCGATATAGGTAATGCCTAAATAAAGAATGGTCTTATGCAGGCTAAATCCATTGTCGGAAAAATCACGCAGGTCGAAAAGGTACTGCACGCCGCTATTGGAGCTTTGCAAGGCAAACCTTTTGTTTTCTACGGCCAGGTGTTTGCCTGACTTATTGTTGTCCGTAATGCCCATCGCCAGTGGTGTATTCGGCCCACCGGTGATATAGTCAATCGTACCGTTGATATTATCTTTTAAGCGTAAATTATAGGTAGTAAAATAAAATCCTTCCTGCAGGTTGTTTTCAATAATATTGTCAAAATTATTGGTAACAAAACGAATGTTCTTGTCCCCCCTGGATTGTGCACCCGGGCTTTTGAGCATATAAGTATTGGGATAATCGAATACCAGCGCCATACCTTCTTTTGCTCCTAAGCCATATTGACTTTTATCAATATTCGCTACATGCAATAGCTTTTTGTTGTTGTTAAACCCGATGTAGAATTTTTGTTCCAGGGCAATATTAGTGCTGTTCACCGTTTTTGCCGGTATGTTCTGCTGGTTGACCGCAAGCTTATACCCGTTTTGCATGAATTCAGCGGCCGGGAAAACCGAGTAAGATTTCTTGTCGCCTATATGGTCGGTAATTAAATAGGAGTCGCCCAGGTCCAGTAAGATGCCTTCCAATACCTGGTAGGTTTCATTCTGGGTAGAGGCAAAAGTGTTATTATCCAGGAACAAATTGAAGAGGCTCATCCCTTTGGACAAGGGCCTGCCTTTAAGGCTTACTTTATCCGTAAAAGGGGCTTTCAGGTTCAGTTCATCCAGGATCTCCATATCATTGGAGTTGACCAGTATATTGTAACTTACCTCACTTTCAGGACTGCCTAATATTCTTGAGAAGAACCCATTTTCTTTTTCCTCTATGCTTACCTGTATTGAATTCTGGTTATTGCTAATCGTAAATCCTTTATCAATTTGCGCATCAAAGACCCGGTTGATGAGCCTGGTGCCATTTTCGGCATCCACCTGTATTACCGGTTGAGAGAAGTTGATGAATTTGATGCTTGCCTGGTTGTCTGCCGATTTGCCAAATTGAATCGATACATTACGGTTCGCGCTATCGTCGAGCAGCGGCATGACCTGTAGCTCGCTTTGGAAAGCGATACCGGTATTACTCAGTCCATGGTATTCATTATTGGTAAACCAGGGATGTCCGCCTTTAGGAGACATGGTGAAGTAAACGCCGAAAACAGTAGCCATGAAAACCAAGGTCAGTAAACCAAAGTTCAACATGCTTTTCCATTTCTGGTCAAAAGAGATCATCTTTCCGATCCGTTCGTCGCCCTGTTTAAATCCCTGAAGCCTTTTGGTAATGATATTTTCCAGGCCTAGTTTGGTCACAAAAAACAAGAGGCAGGCAATAATAACCATGCTCAGCATCCAGCTGATAACGCTACCGTATACCAGGTTGATGATCACTATGGCAATCGTCGGTATGCCAAAGAAGAGGAGTTTCTTCATCTTATAGGTCCTTTAATTTATACCCTTTAATAATTGTATCATCTAAACCGCTCACCCCGTTTTTTTGTAACAGGTTAATCAAGACCCTGAGGTTGGCCGGTATTTTATCTATTGGTGTTTGATGGTTGATTACCGGGAAACCTTGTGTAAGGCTGGTATTGCCGGTGATGAGCTGGATGTTGGCATCATCATAGTTTTGTTTTTTCCGGATCTTTACGCGGGTGATACTCGAAAAATGTACCATCGCCAGGTGAGCGTATTTTGCTACTTCTGCCTCGTTACCATTATCCAGTGCTGTTTGCAGCGGCAGGATCAATTTTTCAAACACGGCACTGTAATAAGCATTGTCCCCATCGATGAGTTTCTGCGTCTTTTCTGTGATCAGGTTTGATTTCTCTTTAGTTGCCGCAAGCTCCTGCTTCAATTGCTCCACGAGTTTATTGTTGACCGGTTGTACGCTTTCAATGTTAGTTTCTTTTACCGGTTCCTGCTGGAATGCAGGTTCTTTGAATTTTGCCGGTTTGGTGACCCTGCCTATTATAATACCTACGATTAAAGCTCCGATGCCGGCAAACAGCGCGATCAGCCAGTTATTGCCCGCTTCTTTAGGTACTTCCGTTGCCGGTTGCGCGCCTTCTTCTACCGGGGTTGTATCGCCGGAGCCGTTAGTCGCAGCCTGGATCAGGAGTTTCTGATCTTTCATTTTAGCCGTTATGTCTAAAAGTTTAACGATCGGGGTAGCTCCTGCCTGGTCTTTCAGGACTGTTGCCAGCTGCTCTGGTGTAATATTGAGCAACGCATAGATCTTATCCATATCTTGGGGATTGGCTAACTCATAGTTATTGCCACTCTTTTTGATGGTAAAACTGTCGACCTGGTCTTCCTTCTGGACGCGTAACTTATCATTTTTTATAATGATAGCGGCTGTACCCGAAAATTGAGGAATATGGAGCGCACCTGCATTAGGATCTACCTGCGCCAGCAGGTTCATCGCTAATAGCAGGAAAGTACTGATCAAAAGTAATTTTCTCATTTGTCTGTTTTTATTTAAAGCTTCCTTTGAAGGAGCGGTATCTGTAGTCAATAATTGCAATTAAAAATATTGTGGCCCCCTGTGTTTCGGTTGGTTGCCGGAGTTATTATTAAGCGGCGAAGGCGGTATGATCGGCGCTTTCTTTATATCCTCTCTTTTAATACTGAACAGGTATTGCTCATCAATATGATTAGGGAATAAAGAAGGGATCACCATGGACATTTCGGTCCGGTTCTCATCAAATACCTCGGTAAGGGGTAGTATATTTTTTACGATGCCGTTTTCCAGCTTACGCACCAGGTAACCCTGTGGCGTAAATACGATATCCGCTTCTACGTTAGCACTGGTATTGTCAAACAAGCTGCTGCTACCTATCTTAAAGCGCTTGGCGCCGATCATGATCTGGCTCCGGGATAAAGTTTTATAGGCTAAGTGTTGCTCGGTTTCGAGTACCGCTTTTGCCGATTCTATATCATTTAATTCATTGAAGAAGATACTTAGCAACCTGTTCGAGAATTTTTGTTTTTTCTCTTCAGCTACAGGCGCTGCTTCCGGTGTTTTGGCAACCGGCTCCGGCATGATGATCTGTATAGGGTAGCCGATCCGCTCGGAGTTCAGTCTTACGGTATTGTTGAATACGCCTTTGATACATACATCTTTCAACTCATTCCCGTTCAGGGTATGGACAAGGGTATTGCTGATCCCTAATTTATGAGCGATCGTATCGCGCACCTCCTGTTCCAGCAATTTAAACAAGAAACCGCGGCCGGTAAGGATGATGCCCTGGCAGTTGAAGCTTTCGGCATTGTCTTTTACCAGTTTTAAATTACTCACCGCTCTTTCCGCGATCAGGTTGCAGGTTTCTTTAATATAGCCGTAGAAGTCACTTATGTTTTCGATCTGGCTCAGCAGGTCGATCAGGGTATTGATATCGGAACCGGATTCGGTCACATTCCTGAAGGAATAGTCACCGGATTTGGCATTGGACCATTGGTTCATCACATAACTGGCATTGTGGTTGTAGTTATACTTCAAACGCTCCAGTTCCCTGTAAAAGCGGTTCTTCACTTCCAGGTTGGCATCACTCAGGTTACGGACGATCTGCTCTTTAATATATTTGAACGCGGTATTCTGGTTTTCAGCATTGGCACGGATATAGTGCAGCAGGGTTTCAAAAATGGCAAAAGTGATCATATTGCCTGCTCCTGCAAAACCATTCCTGTAGATCGGTTTGATATTGAAAATATTATCTTTACCGGTCCTGATGATGGAAAAATCGGTAGTGCCTTTACCCGCATCGATGATCAGGTAGTCGCTGTCTTTATAGATTTGTACGTCATTCTTGTTGATATAGCCGAGGAAAGAAGCGTCACTTTCTGAAATGGTTAATACCTCCCAGGCCAGGATCTTATCTTTATAATCATGCGCGGCAAAGTCCTGGAAGATTTTATTGAGTAATAATTGGGTATTGCGGATATCATTATAGTCGTAGATATTCGGTACGAGCAGTACAAACCTGATCTTACGACGGGCACCTGAATATTTAATAAATTCTTTTTTCAGGAAGGATTCAATAATGACCTTAAGGATACTGTTATAAGTTTTGTTCTTGATCTCTGCCAGGCTGATATTTACATCATAGCCTTCTTTTGTAATATTGAAATTAAGACCACCAAAGGCATCCACATATTTGTGGGTGATCTTTAAATTAGGCAGCTGATGGTAGCGCTTCTCGGTAAGCGTAGCATAGCCCTGCTCCCTGCTGGTGCTGCTGACCAGCATTTTCAGGTTCTCGTCCAGGTCCTGGATGAACAATTCTTTTTCTATATCCTGGTAGTCGCCGCTCAGGTCTTCTTTCAGGAAGAAAATTGATTTATAAAAATTGGTATTGACCTCTTCCTGGTAATATTGAGATTGGTCTTCCCTGGGAATCCATTCTTTGGATTTATGGAAAGAGTAAATGTTCTTAAAAAGGTTTTCGTGCTCCGGTTTTTTCTCCTGGTAGCCCACGCCGAATTGGTAACGCTTGGCTGCCAATTGGCTTGACTCGGAACCGAAGTCTAAAGCAAGGCCCAGGAATTGTGCCGGGTGTGCAAATGAGATGGAGAAGCCACCAAGGTATACCTGTCCATTAATATCCAGTTCAATGCTGATCTGCAGGTCCGGAAAGGATTCATTATTGACCTGCTCAAATTGTTCCTTTGCCTCGGCAAGGATACTAAATGCGCCGTTATTAAAATTATTAGCCAATAAATTAATGGCGCCTCCAAAGGTGCCTATATTATCTGTTGTTGAGCTGACCTGTGGTGCCGAAAACATTTGTGGTGCTTTTTTCTTAGGCACATAGGCGTCCAGGTCATCATAGGTAAGTGCCGGCGGGGCTTGCTCTTCAGCAGCCGGAGCCGCAGGTGCTTCCTGCTTTTCCCGGACAAGGAACCGGATCCTTAATTTATTTCCTTCGAGTATATAAGTAGGCTGTAAGCTGCCGATCTCCAGGTCCCTGGCTTCCGAAATCAATGATTTTATATCCGCATCTTTTAAAAGGCTGAGGAGGTTGAAGTGGACATTTTCAGGCACTTCCACAATATAATGCTGCATTTGGTTATTGGTACCGTGAATGAGCGGTAAGCTGATCTCTCTTCTATCGTTAACAACAAGCGGCAGAATGTAGTAATTCATCTTATATAGAATTTTTTTTACTTCTTCTTATCAAATGGTATGATATAAAAGAATTATGTATTGGTATAGGTTTATAGTTTTCTAACTGCAAAATACACATTAGTTTACAAATGTCTCCATATCGAATGCAAAATTCATGTTGTGGCCGATAGGTATTCTTATTAATAGGTTTCCGGATGTAATGTAACCCCTGACTGGCGTTAAAGTTCTTAGAAAAGAAAAAGGATACTTCTTTGGGAAGTATCCTTTCTGGAAACCATAAAATAGATTGTTTAATGTATGATGTTTATTTTACGGGTTTGGATGCCTTTATTGGTTTCGATCCGGATAAAGTAATCGCCGGAAGGGATATGGCTGATATTCATGTCTGATTTAAGTGTATTGAGCTTTTTATAGCTGATTACTTCCTGGCCGATCGTGTTGTACATCGTTAAGGCATAAATAGTCACGACAGGATCTCCGGATTCTATAGTAATGCTTTCCTGTGCCGGCACCGGGTAAACTTTAAGGTTCAGCTTATTGTTGACCACATAGGCTACACCTAGATATGGATCAACATTGATCGTAAGTGTAGTATCCATCGCACCGCAATCATTAGCTACAAATAACTTAACATCGTAACTGCCGCTGCCAGCATAGATATGACTCGGATATTGCAGGGTAGAAGTGTTGCCGTCGCCAAAATCCCATAAGTAACTGGTTACATTCTGAGGGTTAATCGGCGAGAAATCTATCCTGCCCGGCTCAAGGTCAAATCTTGGAATAAAGTTGAATCCATCTATCCGGGTACCATCATAAATACTCACTGTTTTAGTGCCCGTTTCGGAACAATTGTGTTCATTGGTTACGGTCACAGAATAGGTGCCTGCCTGGTTGATCGTTATCGTTTGGCTAGTTGCACCGGTGTTCCACAGGTAATCACTACCTGTGTTTCCGGCATCCAATACTATAGCGGTAACAGGACAGATCGTAGTATCTACGCCTAAATCGATTATCGGCAATGGATTAGCAATCGTAAAAGAAGTGTCAGCAGCGGTACAGTGATGGCTATTCGTTACGGTAACGGAATATTGTCCGCCACTAGTAACATCAATGCTTTGTGTGGTTGCACCTGTATTCCATAGGAAATCAGCCCCGGTGTTTCCGGCATTTAGCTGTACAGTTGCCCCCTCGCAGAATTCAAGGGTATCGGTAAGGTTGGTGGCCGGTAGCGGCGCTATACCAACAATAATAGTGTCCCTGGCGATACATTTAGGGGTACTTACCTGTACCGAGTAGGTACCGGCTGTATTTACCGTAATGCTAGGCGTTGTCGCACCTGTACTCCAGGTACGGTTTACACCAGGCGTTGTTGTACTTGAGTTCAAGGTAGTTGAAGTACCCGGGCAGATGAGGGTATCATTACCCAGGTTGATTACCGGTTGTTCATTGATCGTAGCCGTTACCGCTACTCTCGGGCTTTCGCAACCTACAGAAGGAGTACCTACACTTACGCGCCAGTTATAAAACCAGTAGAATACATTAGGTACCGCTCCTGTGCCCTGGCTGCCGGAGGTGATGGATAAGGCCGGGCAGCTGAATGGATAGCCGATTGTCCCGATGTTTTGCGAACCCATATTCGTAAGGCCGGTAACCGTTTGTCCCAGTTTATAATTGCCCGGGGCAAGTGTAAATCCAACCGGGATACGCACCGGTGTGCCGGTAAAACCGGTACCGCTTACACTTACAGGAGTCCCTGTCTGTAATATATTATTGCTTTGGTCCAGGAGGATCAGGGTGATCGTTCCCGTTCCTACAGGGTAAATAGTCAGTGAATCCAAGGAACAGTTCTGGCTCACGGTAAACATGGCGCCCCATCCGTTCGTATTGGTATGCCAGTTCCTCTGTGGCGTTAAATTGGCCAGGTTATAGATCTGTT
>Ga0256900_1000270_pt1 | contig 17622 bp, 12 predicted proteins | sample MC6MC0688MT_FD_190190 | JGI IMG/M metagenome (GOLD analysis project Ga0256900, IMG submission 190190) | Metatranscriptome of enriched soil aggregate microbial communities from Iowa State University, Ames, United States - MC6-MC0688-MT... | ecosystem: Environmental > Terrestrial > Soil >... | reverse complement strand
TTTTTGTATATTGAAAACCGGGATAAGGCTTAGTAGCCTCTTCCCGATTTCTTTTCCATATAATTTAAGAAAGCCCTGTTGGCTACACGGTTACCACCTTTGGTCGGATAGTTACCGGTAAAATACCAGTCACCGGTGTTGTTCGGGCAGGACTTGTGTAAGCCTTCTATAGACTGGTAAATGATTTCCACCTCAGCTTCAATGAAGTCTTGTTTCAGCATGGCAGCGATCTTCGCGCTGATCTCTACCGGTGTAAACGGCTCATAAATACGTTTTACGTAGTTTTCCTTGAGCAGGTCTTCATCCGAAGCGTTCCTGATCAACTCATATACCTCTTCCATTAAAGCTTCTTTACCCTGATCTTTGATTAAGGCAACGGCAGCCTGGAAGGCAATGAAATCGCCCATGCGGCTCATGTCAATACCATAACAGTCCGGGTAACGGATCTGTGGCGCGGAAGAAACCACTACGATCTTCTTAGGTTTCAGGCGATCGAGCATCGTGATAATGCTTTCTCTTAAAGTTGTACCTCTTACTATACTATCATCAATCACCACCAGCGTATCTACGTGCGGGCGAACGGTGCCATAAGTAATATCATATACGTGCTGTACCATTTCATCGCGGCTGCTATCTTCTGTGATAAAAGTTCTCAGCTTCACGTCTTTAATGGCGATCTTTTCGATCTTCACCCTACGGTGAATGAGCTCACTCATCTCTTCTTCCGTAAGCGTATCCCTGTTTTTGATGATCTTGTCTACCAGCACATCTTTCAGGTACGTTTCCAGTCCTTTAATGAGACCATAGAAGGCGATCTCAGCAGTATTCGGGATAAAGGAAACAATAGTATTTTTCAGGTCGTAATTGATGGATTTCAGCACGTCATGTGCCAGTTGTTCTCCTAAAGCGATCCGCTCTTTATAGATATCGGCATCCGAACCACGGCTGAAGTAGATCCTTTCAAAGCTACAGGCCGTTTTTGGGGATTCTTCCAGGATACGCTCATAACGGAAGGTGCCATCCGGGTCAACGATTACCGCATGACCGGGCGCTAATTCTTTTACATCATCAACGCCTAAGTTAAAGGTGGTCTGGATCGCCGGGCGCTCTGAAGCTACAACGATGATCTCTTCATCCTGGTAGTAATAGGCAGGACGGATACCATTCTTATCTCTTAATACAAAGCTGGAACCATTACCTACTAATCCGCCGCAAACAAAGCCGCCGTCGAAAGTAGAAGCCGCTTGTTTCAGCACTTGGATCATATCGGGGTTCTCCGGGCTTAAGGCCTCTTCTTTACATAAATAGTGATGGACGGTTTCAATCATAGCGCCGAGGTCACTGTCGCGCATTTGCGGGCTTGGGGTAGCGCCTACTCTGGAAAAGAGTTCGTCGGTATTGACCAGATTAAAGTTACCCGCCATGGTCAGGTTACGCGCCGGGTTGATGTCCGGCATTACAAAAGGATGGCAGAATGCCGCTTCATTTTTGCCCTGGGTACCATATCTCAGGTGGCCCAGCATGATCTCACCCATAAAGCGCAGGTAGCCTTTCAGCAGTCCCGGGTGGGTTTTCAGGTCGGGGTAAAGCTTTTCCAGCTCCTCCACTTCCTGGTTTACATTTTTGAAAATTTCTTTGATCGCCCCGGATCCCGGGATTCTTAAACGGTGCACGTAGGGGTGACCCGGCTCCACGTTTAATTTCAAAGTAGCGATACCGGCTCCATCCTGGCCCCTGTTGTGTTGTTTTTCCATCAACAGGTACAATTTGTTTAGGCCATAAAAGGCAGTACCATATTTTCTGTAATAATAAGAGATTGGCTTGCGTAATCTTACGTAAGCAAGACCACATTCGTGAAGAATAGCATCTGACATAAGGCTGCAAAGTTACAATAATTTAGTATCCGCAAAAAATCATAAATACTTAATTTATGTATTGTTTATGGGGCAATAATCATTAGCTATTTTATAGTAATATGGGGAATTGTTGGGGCGATTGTGGTAGCTTGGGTTATTAGCCTAAAAAAGGCAGGAATCATACGAAAACGACCCCTACCCTCTTTAAACTAAAAACAAAACAAAAAAATATAAATGCAATTTAAGACAAAAAATTAATCTGGCCAACAGCTTTGTTCCACAAATTGAGGAAAAGCTCTACAATCCTTGCCCCGATTGGGTAAAATAAAATGTTAATAATCAAAAACTACCTAAAGTTCTGGTACTTTTTAAGGTAAAATTCCATTTCCCGGAACACTTTATCTTTAAATTCTTTTACATTTCCTTTATGTTCAGCAGGATTTATCTCGGGTAAAAAGACCACGCGATTCCTGCCCGGCCTGAAGGACCAGAACCGGTTATAATGCCATAATTTATTGGTATCTAAAAATAGCAATGGTAAAATCGGTGTATCTGTTTGTAGCGCTATTTTAAAAGCGCCATCATAAAAGTCATTCAATAATTTATCGGACTTATTAAACCTTCCTTCCGGGAAGATCAATATACTGCTGCCTTCGTCCAGGGTATGGCGCAACACTTTTACCCCATCCGATTTGCTCTGTAGATTAGCCCGGTCTATAATAACGGCAAGATGCTTGTACAGGTAGCCAAACAAAGGAATTTTTGAATACTCGTAAGTGGCCAGAGGTCTCACAAAGAAAGGGATTGCCCGGAAAATGACCGGCGTGTCCAGGTAAGAAATATGATTAGCCACCACGATATAATTCCTGCCTTTTACGGGACGGGCTTCATAAATATTTTTGTTGAAGATGCCCACCAGGTTAAACCAAATATAGGCCCAGATGCGTACTACGACCCAGCTTGCTCTGCGCCCCCGGTTGCCAAACAGGCTGAATAGTAATACAAAAGGTAAAACCACTAAAAAGAGGGCAACAAAAAGGACCAGGGCATAAATGACGTAAAGGTATCTCATGCGTTCAAGCGGGTTATGTTTGACGGGTAAAAATATTGATTTGCATTAAAAAATAAGGTATAAAGATGAGTAAATCTTTATACCTTATTGTATGTTTAACTTATGTCGTTTCTATTGCATACCCGGGAACCAGCTTCTGCCTGCACCCACTTCGCGGAAAGGCCATGGAATGCTGGCAATGATCACTATTAATGCGATCAGGTACATCCAGAATGATTTTTTGAATTTCTTTTGATCAGTCAGTGCTGCTTTCTTGGTAGCGGCATAACCAATATGTACCAGTACTAAAGCGATCAGCATGCCGATCAGGTGCTCTACGGCAAAGAAACGGGTAATGCTGTTTTTCATGGTTTCTCCCATACCTAAGCTCTTAATGCTGTTCAGGCCAAACCCGCCGGTAAAGTACAGGATCAATCCTACCAGTAGCTGCACATCCATGCTGATCATAAAGAATAATCCCGGTCTTTGATCTCCTTTGGTGAATGCTTTATTACCGCCCATACCGGACATGGATTTAAAGATCGCCCAAAGTGCAAAGAACAGTACCAGGTAGCGTAAGACGCTGTGTAAATGAAGCATTCCAGTTGTCATGATCGTGTAATTTTTTGCGCAAAGATAAGGCAAAAGCTTCAAGCTTTACCAATTAAAAATCAGCGCCGAAGCTGAACCGGATACCCCAGGGGGCCGCCAGCGGCAGATCGTTATAGGTAAAGCGTCTGACGAAATCGATCCGCAATACTTTCAACACGTTTTCTACCCCTACAGAGGCTTCAATATAAGGCTCCCGGCCAAAGGAATTGACAATGCTTTCTCCCTTGTCATTGACAGGAAATTGTAATAAATCCGGGTTGTACTGCGGTAGGTTATTCCGCCTGATATCACCATATAATATTTTAAAGCTGGCGACTTCACGCAGGTACATTTTTTTGACCAGCGGTATGCGGCTCAGCAGGAAGCCTTTCATATGATAATCTATGGTCAGCCCGACATAGCGGTCTGAAGCGAATTCCATAAAGTTCATCAGGTTGTAAGAGCCGATGCTGTACCGGTAACTCTGGTTGGCCTGCGGGATGAACAGGTAAGGGTAAGGTACGTCGCCCAGCAGGTAACCACCGGACAGGAATACATACGCCTGGCCAAATGGCGGGAAGAAAAAGCGTTTTTCGATCTTGGCTTCCAGCTTTTGATAGTCGATCACATTGTCGGAATACCCTTCATTAAAACCTGCTGTAAGCTTCATATTGAAGACCCAGGCCTGGTTTTCCAGGTAAGATCTTTGGCGCCGGTTCTGTATAAATTTCTCGCCGGGTGAATAGCGCCAGTTCAGGCTGAATTCATTAGTTGACAAGTTACGTATGGTATCCCGGGAGCCATTGGCACGTTGGAAGTACAGGCTACCTGCGGCCTCCTGCTGCCAGTTATTATAGCCTAAATTAAAGGTCATCCGGTTCTGGAATTCTTTAGTATACAGGAAGGAAAACAAACGATTATACAGGTAGCGGTTATTATCACCTCTTCGGATAAGGTCTACCGGCTTTTCAGCAGTGACGAAGCCCAGCTGTTGCCCGGGAGAGCGTACATCGTATTGATAGCTCAGGCTCAGGTTATGCCTTGGAAAACCAAAGGCATATTTACCATTTAAGGCAATGGTTGCCCCCGCATAGTATTTAAGGCGTTTGTCTCTTAAGCCATAGCTGGCATAGCCCTGCAGGAATAGATTGGGTATGGTCGTGATATTTGTACGCCCGCCGGCCCTGAATTTAACCCCTTCTATGGGATTGTAGGAAACCACATCATAAATACTTCCGAATTCGATATACTTGGTAGGTACATGGCCTGTTGCAAGGATATACATGGTCTTCATCATGTTTTTATACATGCGGGTTTCCCTTAAGGAATCGATGTTTCTATACGCCTTCAATTCCGGATAGCTAAGGGGAAAAGGCCGCTCTTCTTCCCAGAACTGGTCTGGTTTGTCATATAAGGTATCTGCGGCATCGGTGGTTTGCTGCTTGACGGTAAATACGGTGTCTGGAATAACGGGGTTCGCCTGGTAATTGCTCTTGTCTACATAACGAACGCCTACTACGCCTCTTTTTGAATTGAATAAACCGAAATTAACCAGGTAATTACTGCTGGTCTGCCAGTATTTACCGTTTTCCTGGCGGGTAAAGCCCAGGTTGATGTCCAGGCCGCTGGTCCAGTTCAGCGGGGTTTTCTTCGGCACTTTCATATTTACTTTTGTCACGGCATAATCCGGTCCCAAAGTCACAAAGATGCGGCCTTCAAATAAGAAATCATTGGTATTGCGGGGCTCAAATCTTAACTGAACGATTTGCTGGCCATCGACGACATTGGTATCTACAATAAAGAATTTATAGAACGTAGGCGCGGCCGGGGCAATCGGGCTCAGGAAAAAGTTATTCAGCACCCGGATCTTGTCATCATAAATATCGATCTGGTCGTAAAGGCGGTCAAGGAAAGAGCTGATATTCCGGCTTTCGATCAGCCGGCTGTCAAAGCGGATCCGTTTTTCTGAAGTCAGTTGTCGGCCTTCTTTTTGGTTCGCCTTGCTGTAATAATGATCGGCCATGGTTTCCGTGACATACATCGGCACCAGCTTGCGTTTGGGGATCATGGTCGTATCCTCGTTTTCAAAAATGACGCGTAGTTTTTTGAAGAAAAAATTACGGGTAATGATCCGGGGGACATTACTGATGTACAGGACCATTTTATCATAAACCTCGTATTTGGCATCTTCTCCCGAAACCATTTTGTTCTGGGCTTTCCGGTCGATGACCTTCCGCATCAGGGCCACTGCAGGATTGTTTTTGTTACGGTACCTTTTCTTGCGGCCATAGACCACAACGCCATCCAGCTCACCAGGTAGTGGTTCCAGGTAAATAGTGTCGGCAGGTGACTGCCCAATGCTGCTGACCAAAGTGTCTTTTACATAAAAGCCCAGGGCATCCAGTACAATCGTCTGGCGTTCACCATCAAACAGTACTTCAAAATAGCCCGTACTGTCGCTCATGGTACCGTCTTCGGTTTCTTTCATATAAACCGTGGTGATATCAAGTGGTTCTTTGGTTTTAGCGTTAAGAATGTAGGCTGCAAACCGGCCCTGTATGCCGGAAAACTGACTGGTATCATTGCTGTTCCCATTCAGGCGGTCGACATGATCAATATCTTTACCTTTTAATTCTTTATCCTTTACATATTTCTGAACCTCCTGGGTTAGTAAAATGGTCAGGGCATATTCATTACTATCGGAAAGCTGTACGCTCTGGGGGGCATAATCATTGGTAAGAATCAGTAATTGCTTTGCTTTTTCTTTGTTGACCGCAATAAAGGCGCCGAGACTATCCGTATAAGTAGTATCCTTGCCTATAATGATAATGGCCCGGTCTATTGGCGTACGGTCGGTTTCATCCAATACCTTGCCCATCACCACGGTCTGCGCCTGTAGGGTATGCTGCCCGGCTACAATAAGCAATAATAGCAGGGTTATTTTAAGTATTAGTCTATAATTCAAGGTTAATTCGCTAAGGTTTTTTTCCGGACCTGTGGCATCCCGATCTTCTTCAAAAATAATGTTGCAAATAAATAGCCCATCAAGATACCCATAATTGCCCCGCAAGTAACATCTATGGGGAAATGTACCCCAACGTATACCTGCCCATAAGCTATGGTAAAGGCCCAAAGCCAGAGGATATAGACCATTTTTCCCCCATAGGGTTTAAGCGTAACAATCAAAAAAGTGGCAATACAGAAATGGTTAACAGCATGAGAAGACATGAAACTGAAACTATCCCTGCAATATCCCAGCAAACTTCGTACCAGATGAGCTATTTCAGGGTCGTTACAGGGTCTCGGCCGGGCTACCCAGGGTTTGATCAGGCTGCTGCTGATCTGGTCGCTGATGGCCATCATTAATCCTATGGTGAGTAACCAGGTCCAGATGCGACCACCGAATTTATATACTGCCCAGCCTACAATAAGTACATAAAGGAAGATCCATGTTTTGGCCTCACGCCAGTAAGGCATGATTGCGTCCAGGAATGGGCTGGTCCATTCTGTATTGATTTTTAAAAAAAGAGCTTTATCTAAAGCAATAATCGTTTCTAACATGTCTACACTTCTAGGCAGAACAAAAAAACGAAAAAATAATGATAATTAATAAGGTATCGGGTTTTGAGATGCCGGATCGTTGGCCCCCTCAGTGCCTGCAGGACGCTGACCTTGTGAAATCTCCGCTTTATCTACAATATACTGGCCCGGTTCCTGGTTTTTTGCATTGTAATTTTCACCTCTCCAGGGCAGGTTCTTTTTATATCTTATAAAGTGGAGCGTCAGGTTCTGACCGGCATTTTTTTCGATAAAACTGGCTACCTGGGGATCTTCTACGCTGAAGTAAAAGTACTGAGCCTGGAATCCCGCACTGACTCTGCCAAAACCACCGCCTAACAATTCCCCTTCGTAGGTTTTAAATACATCACCTTTCCTGGAAAATTTCTGGACGACGCCTTCCCGGACGCCATCATCATAGATTTTCATATAATTCCAGTAAACATATACACCGACACTCAGGATCAGCAATAATGCAAAAAGACCTATTATTTTTCTCATACGAAAGCATGTTTTTTTAGTGTGCTGCTCTTCCTTTCCAGTTGTAAGTACCAAATTTTCCCAGGAATCCCGCGGAAATAATGTACAATATATGTAAAGGTTGTAAAATTATCAAATAAAACAACTCATTTCGTTTGTTAAAAAAAAATGACAGAGGGATAATGAAGGCCAATTCGGCAATTAATTTTGACAGAAATATATATAATAATGATTTTAATGCGATTGTACTGAAGCAGGCACTAATGCCCAGGAGTAAAAAATTAAGGTTAAAAAGATAAACCAGCAGTAAAACCAGGGTCAGCTTGACCTGTGGATAGCTGTCAGCTTTGGAGGCCCAGCGGATCCTTTGGTTTAAGAAAGAGGACCAGTCCGGTTGCACCGGCGTGGCGACAATCGCATTTTTATCAAACAGGAAATCAATGCCATCAGGATACTGTTGCTGGATCTTTTGCATGAGCATCATATCGTCCCCGGAAGCTTTCTGGTCGATGCCTTTATAACCCCCTACCGTTTCAAATGCTTTTTTAGCAAACAGGAAATTGGCGCCATTGCTCATATTGCCCAGCCCGAGCCGGTTGGAAGCTATGGTAATACCTTGCATGGTCATAAAATCGATACTCTGGAAATAGTAGAGCCAGTTTTTCCGCTTATTGCAGGGAATGAAATTTACCGGGGCGGCAAGGCATTGTATATTGCAGGAGGTGTTGAGTTTATCCGCATAAGATTGCAGCCAGTTTAGCGGTACGATACAATCTGCATCAGTCGTAATAATAAAAGTACCTTTCGCTTTACTGATCCCGATCTCCAGTGCTTTCTTCTTAAAAGCGTTCAGGCGTTCTTCTTTATTAATATGATCGGACAGGCGCACCACCTGCAGGTTATTGCCGGAAAGTCGTGCCGCGATCGCATAAGTGTCATCTTCAGAGAAATCATCGACCAGGATAATTTCAAACCGGTCTGCCGGGTAGTTATTATTTAAAATACTATTCAGGCATTGTTCCATATTCGCCGCTTCGTTGCGGGCCGGGATGATGATCGAAAAAATAGGTTTTTCGGGAGTTTTTGACGCAGGGGTATTGCGCTTCGGTTTGAAATAACCATAGCTATAGGCCACCATTAATAAGACATAGGCAGCGGTCAGGGCATAAGCAAACCAGAGATAAACCGTCATTTATTGCCTGGGATTAAAAATAGCTTCGGAAAGCTGCATCACAGTGTTGGTATTTTTCAGGTCGCCCTCTGGTATTAACTGCACAGAAGTGAAATCCTGTTTCTTTGCAAATTTAAAGGCATCTTTTTTCAGAACCAGTGCCATTTCCGGGCAATAAATATGCACTTCCAGCTTATTTTTCTTTACATTCCATCTCACTTTCTGGATCTCGGGCACGAGTTTATAGTGCAACGGGTAAACCTGGTTCCAGGTATTTCTTATAGTTTCGTCTTTAATATAAGCGGTCAGCGGAGCAAGCCATTCCTTTTTAAGGATACCCCAGTTTACGAGGCCTTTTAATTTTTGTTCGGCTTTACCCGGTTGCGCAATCGCTGCTTTTATTTTGCCTTTAGCCAGGAAGTGCCTGGTCGCGGCAGATTGCCAGGAGTTTCTTCTGAGGCCGTCCGGGGCAAATAATACCACTTTTTCGATCCATTCACTTCTTTGCTCGATCAGGCTTAAGGCATACAAAGCGCCGAAACCTATGGCCAGCAGGTCGAATTTTTCAACTTTAAATTCCAGTTTGAAGCGCTCAATTATGGTTACCAGGGCCAGCTTGTCGATCTGCTTTTGTTGCCAAACGGAATGGCCCAGTCCGGGGATTTCGATCGCGATAAGGGTGTATTTATGACCAAGCTCCCGCTCCAGGGGTAAAAATACACCGGCATGCTGACCGAAATCATGGAAGGCGAAGAGCAACTGACTGCCCCGCCCCATCCTGTTTACCTGTAATGTATTATTCCCGTACTTTAAAACACCCGTTTGCATGACCGTTCCCAAAAATGTAATTGCGGGCAAAGATAATTATATCCTTTGATAAGGTTTAGGGAATTGCTGCTTTTGAGTTTAATTAGGAGGAGAAATAATCTTATATTTGCACAAATTTTTTAAAACATGGCTTTACAGGCAGGCATTGTCGGATTACCGAATGTAGGTAAATCAACTTTATTTAACGCAGTAAGCAACAGTGCTAAGGCACAGGCTTCTAACTATAGATTCTGTACTATTGAACCGAACGTGGGATTGGTGGACGTACCCGATGAGCGCCTGGACGCATTGGCCAAGATCGTGCAGCCGGAACGCATTTTGCCTACTGCCATTGAGTTTGTAGATATCGCGGGCTTAGTAAAAGGAGCTTCTAAAGGAGAAGGCCTGGGCAATAAATTTTTAGGTAACATCCGTGAAGTAGACGCGATCATCCATGTGGTACGTTGCTTTGAAGATGAAAATATATTGAGAGAAGAAGGGGCGATCAACCCGGTAAGTGATAAAGAGATCATTGATACCGAACTGCAACTGGCCGACCTTGCCAGCGTGGAGAAAAAGATTGCCAGAGTAGAAAAAATGGCCAAAAGCGATCCGAAAATGAAAGCGGCGCTGGATGTTTTAGTAAAATGTAAAGGCCACCTGGAGCAAGGTAAGAACGTGCGTGGTTTAGGCCTGGAAGGCGAAGATAAAGAAGCGATCGCGGATATCTTTTTGCTGACGGCCAAACCGGTTTTATATGTTGCGAATGTGGAAGAGGCTTCCATGCATACGGGTAATCAATATTCTGAAGCTTTGAAAAAAGTTGCAGAGGAAGAAGGTGCACAGATCATCATCATGTGTAACAATATCGAGGCTCAGATCTCTGAAATGGAAGATCCGGACGATAAAGCTTTGTTCCTGGAAGAATATAATCTTGCTGAGCCGGGCTTGAATCGTTTGATCCGTGCCGCTTATAACTTATTGGACCTGATCACTTATTTTACCGCAGGGGTACAAGAGGTACGTGCCTGGACGATCAATAAAGGCTGGAAAGCGCCACAGGCTGCCGGTGTGATCCATACCGACTTTGAAAAAGGATTTATTAAAGCCGAGGTGATCGGTTATAATGACTATATCGAATTAGGTGGAGAGCCGGGGGCTAAAGAAAAAGGTAAATTACGTATCGAGGGTAAAGAATACATGGTTGCGGATGGAGACGTAATGCACTTCCGTTTTAACGTGTAATTATTGTATTAATATAATATTACTTATTTTGCCCGGTGCTTAACTCAATAAGTCCGGGCATTTTTAATTTCTACAGTGTGTTCTGTAATCTTTTAATTTCATAGGAATGCGTCACTATATCTGTTGTTCCATTTTGTTGGTCTGTCTTTCACTTGCCGGAAGTGGACAACAGCCGATCTGCTTCCAGGATGTGAACAGCGGGAGGTACGGGCTTAAAGATCAGCAGTGGAATACCATATTGCCGGCGGAGTATAGTGGAATTTCTTATCAGGATCAATATTTGATGGTATGTAAAGAAAATCGTCAATGCGGTTTAGTGGATGTGGCCGGCAACACCATACTTACTTGTGAATATGCCAGGATAAGAAGTTGGGGTAAAGATACTTTTCTGCTGTCTCACAATGAGCGGTACGGGTTGATCTATATAAACAATAATAAGATAGATACGCTGCTGGATTTTAAATATCTGCTGGCAGAAATGCACCCGGATTATCTTATCCTGCACGATGGTTATAAAAGAGGGATAATCAATAAAAGACTGGATACTGTCTTTCCATTTGCATATGAGGCTATAAATATACCCTATGATAACTATCCGTTTAGCGAAGAAAGGGATTATTCAAAACTGTATGTGCATAAAAATGGTAAACAAGGCATAGTAGATGCGCAGAATAATAGCTTTATTCCCATTGAATATGATCATATATATTTGAATCCCGGGGGGAATTATACGGCCCAGTCTTTCAGGGAAAACCGTACCGTAGTTTACAATAAACAGGGACAGGTAATTCTGGGCCCCACCTCTTCACATGTGGTGTATTGCAGGCCTGATGCAATTATTTTGACGGATAGTAGCGGGCTTTATGGTATAGTGAACCAGGTGGGTAAGATAATCATACCATTTAAGTACAAAAAGATCAGCTGCGAAAGAAATGGTTTCTGGCTGGCACAGCATGAAAATGGCTTGTGGGGAGGCATTGACCTGGATGAAAAAGTAATCTTGCCTTTCCGTTTTAAAATAGAACCATTATTTGCTTACGGTTATGCAGCGGTGATGGATGATCAGAGAAAGTGGTCGGTTATTGACAAAACAGGAAAGCCCATTCATGCAGGTCAATATGATAATGCGGAATTCTACAGTAAAGGTATTTTTAAAATATGGGAAAAGAATAAAATGGGTTACCTGGATAGTGCCGGTCTTGTACTTCTGCCACCGAGGTATGATTATGCTTCCCCTATTAATCAAAATTATTGTGTAGTCAGGCAGGGTGGTAAATGTGGTATCCGAAAAATAAGTACGGATGAGACGGCAAATCTTCAATATGATTATATGGACAATGACGACTTTTTAAGAGCAAGAGATAATAAGAGAGATTTGTTACTCGTCAAAAAGAATAACAAGTATGGTTACATCAATTTAGAAGGAGAGGTCATCATCCCGATTCAATATGAAAAAGCACTCACCTTCAAGGAGGGTTATGCCAGCGTATTATTGAATGGTGAAAAACTGATCATCGATAAGAGTGGAAAAGTAATCGCCGCTCAGTAAGTTGCGTTTAGTGAATAAATTGTAGCTTATTTGATATAGTTCGTGCACAATTATTTCAAAGTAAAATCAATAGTCAAACCGTATTTCCATATAATTATTTCTTATGACAAAAACATGACTATTTGGCGCCAATATTTTTTTTAATCTTCTTTATTAACTAAATTTGCAAGCCTTGGGAGCAGCAGCTCCTACAATATTCTAATCTATTATTCTTAACAATGGCATTAAATTTATTTAGAAAAATGTATGCTGAAATACCTGCAGGTAAAGAAAGAGCAAGCGGGTTTTCAGGTTCTCCACCTCATTGCAAAACAAGCATCAGTATACATTAGCCGCCACTCTGGCATTAGAATAAAAATTATTATAATAATACGCAGGAAAACGATAGCAAAACCTGCCCTCAATTAGTCAAAAGAAATTATGAACATATATCAGGATTACATCAAGGAGATTGAAGAACGTAAAGCACAGGGACTTCATCCGAAACCGATCGACGGTGCCGAATTGTTAAGCGAAATTATCGCACAAATTAAAGATACCGCAAATGCGCATCGCGAAGATTCGCTTCAATTCTTTATTTATAACACTTTGCCAGGCACAACGAGCGCCGCCGGTGTGAAAGCTAAGTTCTTAAAAGAAATCATCCTCGGTGAATCCTTAGTAGCAGAAATTACGCCTGCTTTTGCGTTTGAATTATTATCCCACATGAAAGGCGGCCCTTCTATAGAAGTATTGCTGGACCTGGCTTTGGGAGCAGATATTACCATTGCTAAAGCTGCGGCTGAGGTATTGAAAACCCAGGTATACCTTTATGATGCCGATACGGATCGTTTAAGAGAAGCCTTCAAAAATGAAAACCCGATTGCAAGGGATATCTTGGAAAGCTATGCGAAAGCTGAGTTCTTTACGAAACTACCGGAAGTTCCTGAAGAGATCCAGATTGTTACGTTTATTGCCGGTGAAGGTGATATTTCTACAGATTTATTATCTCCGGGTAACCAGGCACACTCCCGCTCCGACCGTGAACTGCACGGCTTGTGTATGATCACGCCACAGGCGCAATTAGAGATCAAAGGCCTGCAGGAGCAACACCCGGATAAAAGCGTTATGCTAATCGCAGAGAAAGGTACTATGGGTGTAGGTTCTTCCCGTATGTCCGGCGTAAATAACGTGGCTCTTTGGACCGGCAGACAAGCCAGTAAATACGTTCCTTTTGTCAATATAGCACCGATCGTAGGGGGTACTAACGGGATCTCCCCGATCTTCTTAACTACGGTAGACGTAACCGGTGGTATCGGTATCGATCTGAAAAACTGGGTGAAGAAAACAGATGAAGCAGGTAATGTAGTGCGTAATGAGAATGGTGACCCGGTATTGGAAGAAGTATATTCTGTAGCTACAGGTACCGTACTTACGATCAATACAAAAACTAAGAAATTATATAATGGCGAACAAGAGCTGATCGATATCTCGAAAGCTTTAACGCCACAGAAAAAAGAATTTATCCGTGCGGGTGGTTCTTATGCCATCGTATTTGGTAAAAAAATACAAACTATTGCTGCCAAAATTTTAGGTATTGAACCTACCCCTGTTTTCGCTCCTTCCAAGGAAATTTCCAACGAAGGTCAGGGTTTAACCGCTGTTGAAAAAATATTCAATAGAAATGCTGTGGGCATCAACCCGGGTACCGTATTGCACGCCGGTTCTGATGTGCGTGTAGAAGTTAATATCGTAGGCTCCCAGGATACTACCGGTCTGATGACCGCTCAGGAACTGGAATCTATGGCCGCTACCGTTATTTCCCCTATCGTTGATGGAGCTTACCAATCCGGTTGTCACACAGCTTCTGTATGGGATAAAAAAGCGCAGGCCAATATTCCTAAACTGATGAAGTTTATGAATGATTTCGGGGTGATCACGGCACGTGACCCTAAAGGTGAGTATCATTCCATGACGGATGTAATCCACAAAGTATTAAATGATATCACGATCGACGAATGGGCGATCATCATTGGTGGTGACTCCCACACCAGGATGTCTAAAGGCGTAGCTTTCGGTGCGGATTCCGGTACTGTAGCTCTGGCTTTAGCTACCGGTGAGGCTTCTATGCCAATCCCTGAATCGGTAAAAGTAACCTTCAAAGGTGAAATGAAAGAGCACATGGATTTCCGTGATGTTGTACATGCTACGCAGTTACAAATGCTGCAACAGTTTGATGGTGAGAATGTATTCCAGGGAAGAATTATCGAAGTACATATCGGTACTTTGCTGGCAGACCAGGCCTTTACCTTTACCGACTGGACCGCAGAGATGAAGGCAAAAGCATCTATTTGTATTTCACAAGATGATACCCTGATCGAATCGCTGGAAATCGCTAAAGGCCGTATCCAGATCATGATCGATAAAGGTATGGACAACAGCAGACAAGTACTGCAAGGATTGATCAATAAAGCAGATAAGCGGATCACGGAAATTAAGTCGGGTGAAAAGCCAGCCCTGATGCCGGATGCGAACGCGAAATATTATGCAGAAGTAGTAGTGGACCTGGACGTGATCGATCAACCGATGATCGCCGATCCGGATGTGAATAATATTGATGTATCTAAAAGATATACCCACGACACTATTCGTGAACTATCTTACTATGCAGGGGACAAAAAAGTGGACCTTGGTTTCGTAGGTTCTTGTATGGTACATAAAGGCGATTTAAAAATCGTTGCTCAAATGTTGAAAAATTTAGAGCAACAGCAAGGCGAGGTTAAATTCCATGCACCTCTGGTTGTAGCGGCACCAACCTATAATATCATCGACGAATTGAAAGCGGAAGGTGATTGGGATATGTTACAGAAATATTCCGGCTTCGAGTTTAATGATTTATTGCCTAAGAATGTCGCCCGTACCGAATATGAAAATATTATGTACTTAGAGCGCCCGGGCTGTAACCTGTGTATGGGTAACCAGGAAAAAGCTGCGAAAGGTGATACCGTGCTGGCTACTTCTACCCGCCTGTTCCAGGGTCGTGTAGTGGAAGATTCTGATCGTAAAAAAGGAGAATCTTTATTGGCTTCTACCCCGGTTGTGGTACTTTCTGCGATCTTAGGAAGAATTCCAAATATCGAAGAGTACAAAGCAGCGGTACAGGGTATCAACTTGACTAAGTTTGCTCCTGTTTCTTCTAACTAATATATCTTTTAATAAAAAACGAGGCTATCCTTCACCAGGTGGCCTCGTTTTTGTTTTTCAGTAATTGTAAATTGCCGGATAGCATTGCTTCATTTTATCCGGCATTATCTTATTAGCGCAAGATTAGTTTTTTTACACCCGATTCCTCCTTATTCCTGATTTTGATGATATAGCTTCCTCTTGCCCGCTTACTTAAATCAATACTGATTTTATGATTGACAGTAGCCACCTTTTCTTCTGAATGAAATACAACCCGGCCTTGCAGATCAACAATAGCGATATCCAGGGTTCCCGGAGTCAGATTATTGAATAAAATGGTCACCATGTCCTCTGCAGGACTAGGGAAAACACTAATACTATTTTCCCAATCGGTTTCTTTTAGGCTTGTCGGGCTCAAATTGATACAGTCGGAAGTGTCGGAACAGCCATTTAAGGAAAGGGCAACTTTATAGCTGCCGGCAGTTGTGGCGGTAAAGCTTTGATTGGTAGCACCGGCTATGGCTTGATTAGTGGCACAGTTGATCCATTGATAAGTTGCTCCTGCCTGGGAGGCTGTAGCCGTATTCCCATTATCTGTAACTGAGGTTTCTGGTGCTGTATTTATCGTTAAATTCAAGGTAACTACACTGTCGCAACCAGAAGCGTTAATAAGGGTATCGGTGGCCGTATTATTACTTGTTGTATAAGTAACACCATTGATCCAGGTATAGCTGCCACAGGCAGTAATTAAATCGGTACCGGTTGTAAGCGTACATAATTCATAAGCTCCCATATCTATTGTTGTTCCGGTAAGGCGTGGACGATTTCCCAAATCTTTATCCATATTAATATTCCCCACCAAACTATATGCGGCATTACTGCCCTGGTCAATAGCAGGACTAAGCGCTTGCAAAGTATAATCTCCTGTTGTGGCATTCATGAATAATGGATCGGAACTGCTGTTTCCTGTACCTGAAAAGCCGTTTTCTACGACGCTATAGGTAACCGAAATGGAATTGCCGGCGTTCGTTATACTACTGGAATTACCCCAGATGATACAGTTGCGAACCGTTGTTTGATTGGACCCATTGCTCATATTATAAATGCCGCCGCTATGCCCGGATACGGTATTACCTGCAATGGTACAATTGGTAATAACAGGAACCGAGGTATTCAAATTATAAATACCACCTCCAATAGTTGCTGTATTATTCACAAGCTCACAATTTGTTATTGTTGGGTAAGCGCTGCAACAGTTGTACATACCTCCTCCTTCTACGGCTGTATTTCCGGCAATGACACAGTTCTTAATCACAGATGAGGAGTCCGCATTGTAAATACCACCACCATTACCTCCTGTGTTATTTACAATAGTACAGTTGTAGATAAATGAGGTAGCATCATCATTACAAATGCCGCCACCTTTGCCTGAATAGCTAACATTGTCTTTAATAATACAGTTCTTGATAACAGGGTGAGCAGCCCAGTTATAAATGCCGCCACCGGCAATCAATGCAGAATCATTCGAAATAGTACAATTGGCTATGATTGGCGCAGAAGAAGCCCCGGCTCCAACCGTGTATATGCCAGCACCGGCATTATGATCAATATATAGGCCATTGACAACTGAGCTAAAACTATTTTGGTAAGCGCGGCCATCCCGCACGGTAAAGCCGTCTAAAGTAGCTGTATCGCTTCCGGCAACAGCATTTCCGGCACTTACGATGACATGATAGGACTTGTTAATAATGTTATTGGAGGTGCCCAAATACCCACTTAATATGCTCAGGTTGGAAGACCAGTTGCGATCAGCCAGGGAGGACTCTGTGCCGGCGAATCCTCCATATAATTTCACACCGGCTTTTAACAAGAAAGCATTAAAAGGGTTATCAGGCGTGATCAAATTGATCTCGTGTACTTTACGATTAGGTTTGTAAGTACCTGCTGCGATCCAGATTTGATCCCCTGCCACCGAAGTATTGATCATATGCTGGATATCTCCGGATGCATTTGCCCAGGAACTTCCTGTGCCTGTTGCTCCGGGTTTTACATAACGAATAGTCTGCGCCATACTGAGATGGGAACAGAGTAAGAAAAATACAAGTAATTTTTTTTGAATTTTCATGATGGGATTTTATTGATTTTAAGCCGG
>Ga0256900_1000262_pt1 | contig 18066 bp, 13 predicted proteins | sample MC6MC0688MT_FD_190190 | JGI IMG/M metagenome (GOLD analysis project Ga0256900, IMG submission 190190) | Metatranscriptome of enriched soil aggregate microbial communities from Iowa State University, Ames, United States - MC6-MC0688-MT... | ecosystem: Environmental > Terrestrial > Soil >... | reverse complement strand
TTACTTTTTGTACCAGGTAAGCCGGTGCTAATTTATTGAAAGTTGACAGGATGATTAACTCCCGGTTCGTCACCCGCCTGCTGAAATAAATAAATGCGGTACCGGTCAGCGTGATCATACTAAGGATAAACACGGTATTTACCCCATGCCAAAGCTTAAGGTCCAGGTTGAAATGTTTACCCGCAATTGCTGAAGCCACATAGCTCATTAGTCCGCTGGTCACACCAGGGAAGCAACCGAAAACGATACATAATAAAGACAGCAGCAGTGGGGGCAACCATAACTTCCAGCCGGGCAAACGTACGTTACTATGTTCTTCACTAAGTCTTCCCGCAAATGGCTTAATTCCTACCAGCAAACCGGAATACCCGATAAAAATATTGGTCAATATAGCCGCAACGGTCAGGAAAGTACTGTCTAGGCTAAAACTATGGGTGGTAGCTTCATAAATAAGGTCCTTACCGATAAAGCCATAGAACAAAGGCATTCCCGCACTGGATAATGCGGCAATAATGCCGGCAATAGCTAAAGGCCATAAAATCTTTCGCAAACCGGTCAGCGCGCGGACATCCCTGGTTCCGGTAGCATAGTCTACAGTACCGGTCACCAGGAAAAGCGTTGCTTTATACAAAGCATGCACCAGGATAAAAACAGCCGCAGCTGTATAAGCATCCTTAGTCCCGATACCTAATAAGAAAACAAGTATGCCCAGGGCTGAGATCGTAGAATAAGCCAATATCCCCTTCATATCCACCCGGAATAACGAGTGAAATGCTGCATAGAGCATGGTAATGCCCCCAACGAACATTAAAGAGTAATTCCACAATGGCGTATTACCCAAAATAGGCGTGAACCGGGCCAGCAAGTAAATACCCGCCTTTACCATAGTGGCCGAATGCAGGTAAGCAGAAACCGGCGTCGGCGCCTTCATCGCATTGGGCAACCAGAAATGGAAAGGGAACTGTGCGGACTTTGTAAATGCTCCGGCAAATACGGATAAAAGGATAAACCCGTACCAGGAATGGTTTTTTAGCTCCTCCGCCGAGAAAATCATCGCTTTGATAGAATAAGTTTCTGCGATATTACTCATAAGGATTACGCCACCCAGCAGTAATAATCCCCCACCACCGGTAATAGTCAACGCCGTCAGGGCGCTTTTTTGCGCTTCTTCATTTTCATTATCAAAACCGATCAGGAAAAAAGAACTGATACTGGTCAGCTCCCAGAACACGAATAAAAGAATAATATTATTAGAAGACACTAAGCCGAGCATGGCCGTCATAAACAGGCCCAGGTAACCATAAAACCGGGACAAATATTGCCGGCCTTTCAAATAAGCCGCGGCATAAAGGAAAATTAAGGTCCCGATACCTGTGATCAAGAGGCTGAATAACAAGGACAGCCCATCTAAATAAAAATCCAGGTTAATCCCGAAAGTGGGTACCCATTCATACCGGACAGTTTTCGTCTGGCCGGCTAAAATAAGCGGCAATTGAAGTATGAAGTAGATAAACCCTGATAAGGGGATAAGAAACAGGAAGTTAGATAGCTTTTTGTTTATCTGCTTACCAAACGGTACACAAAATAAGGCCAAAATCAACCCGGAAAAAATGGTTAATATCATCAATTTTACATTTTTTGAGGGGAATAGTGCGTAAATTAATAAAAATCAGGCAAAATAGGAAACATTAAGGGCAGATATATACGTTTTCAGCACGCAATTTATAGCAGAATGCTATAAAAAAAGGCTACCTTTTTAGGGTAGCCCGATCAATAAAATCTATAAAATTTACCAGTTCATATTCGGATAAGCGCGCTGCACATATTGCAGATCTGCTAAGATAAATCCTAAATGCTCAGTGTGTGTGCCTTCTTTACCCCCTCTGTGCATCCAGCCATCAACCCGTGGCATTTCCAATGTAGCTTCAGATAATACCTGCCCTACATTATGAAACCATTCACTTTTAAGGTTTTCAACCGGAACTGCTGTACCGTCCGCGATCATTTCTTTTTCAGCTTTTGAAGGTAAAAACACTTCACCACTATAAGCCCACAGATCGTTGACCGCATTTTGAACCTTTTCATGACTTTCTTCCGTACCATCGCCCAGGCGAATCATCCATTCGCTACTCCATTTGAGGTGATATTTCACTTCTTTCAGTGATTTCTCTGCTATAGCCACTAACCTTTCGTCTTTACTACTTTGCAGGGCTTTATAAAATAAGACCATAAAGCTGTCGTAGAAGAAGGAGCGGGTAACCGTATAAGCCCAATCTTCGTTGGCCTGCTCTACCAGAAGTATATTTTTGTAATCCCAGGCATCCCGCAGGTAAGGCAGCGTATCTTCATCTGCAGTTTTACCTTCGTCCAATATGAAGTTGGCAAAAGCCTTTTGCTTTTCTTCAGTACTTAAATTATTGTATAAATCTGCCGCGTATTGAAATAAGGAGCGGGCCTGTCCTAAATGGTCCAATGCTGTATTGGTGATGGCAATATCCTGTTCCAGGATCGGGCCGTGCCCACACCATTCACTGATCCTATGACCGAGTACCAATGCATTATCTGCTAACTGGAGGACATAGTGTAGCTTGCTTACTGACATATATTAATGAATGCTTCTTTTGAAAAATTACATGTATTCCACTTCCTTCGGAAGGTTATAAAAAGTCGGGTGACGATACACTTTATCGTTTGCGGGATCAAACATAGCATCCGCATCATCCGGGTTAGAGGCATGAATATGCTCACTTTCTACTACCCAGATGCTCACACCTTCCATACGACGGGTATAGACATCACGCGCATTTTCCATTGCCATCTGCGCATCAGCAGCATGCAGGCTACCCACATGTTTATGATCTAAACCCGTCTTGCTACGCACAAAAATTTCCCAAAGCGGCCATTCGTTGTTCATCTGATATAAAAAGTTAAATTGATTGTGTAATAATTGTGTAAAATTACGGATTCCCACGCATATTTTTAGGTTTTGCGGTGCTTTTTCTTAGCTGCCGGGAATAATACATTGTTAAGAATTAAACGATATCCCGGGGAAGTAGGATGTAAAGAAAGCTCTGTAGGCGGATCCCCTACCTGGTGCCGGTAGTCTTCCGGATCGTGGCCGCCATAAAAGGTAAAGGTACCTTTGCCAAATTCCCCATGAATATAGCGGGCCTCATCCTGGGATTTATTTTCCCCCATAACAATTACATTACTTTTAATCACCGGCTTGCGGAATGCCGTGGTCAGCCCCATAAAACCTTTGATAGTAGTCGTATGGTTTTGGGTCAGCATAGAGGGCACCGGGTCAAATTTCGCCGAAAAGGTAAATAAGGTAAAGTAATCGTTAGACTCATCACTTAACCTAAGCATCGTATTATCTATAGAAGAATGTTCATTACTTGTGGGGTCACGGTCCAGGATAAAGTCTTTAAAGGCGAAGCAGGCATCATAATTGAGCTTTTGCTGCGCATTCGGGTCCATACCATCACCATCATAAGGCACTTCGCAGATATCTACCCCATCCGCTGAAAGTGCAATATCATAAGTATCTGTAGCAGAGCACATCGCAAAAAGATAACCTCCGCCGGCTACAAAATCCCTTATTTTCTTCGCTACTGCCAGTTTCAGTTGGGACACCTTTTTAAATCCATGTTTAAAAGCCATTGCTTCCTGTAATTTCACATCTTCTTTATACCAGGTAAAATTCCGGTAAGCGCTCCAGAACCGGCTAAACTGCCCGGTAAAGTCTTCATGATGCAAATGCAGCCAGTCATATTCTGCCAGCTTCCCTTCCAGTAGTTCATCATCATAAACTTTATCATAAGGGATCTCCGCGTAGGTAAGCGCCATCGTTACCGCATCGTCCCAGGGCAATTTGGATTTGGGCGTGTATACGGCAATCTTGGGTACTTTCTCCAGCTTAATAATATCCCCGTTAAAATCCGGGTTGGCAATTTTCTCCAGGATACCGGCATATTGGGCATCGGCCATTACCTGGTAACTTACATTCCTGAGTTTACAGATGCGTTCCACCGCCTCATTCTGGTCCATAGCGAAAGCCCCACCATCATAATTCAATAACCAATCCACACTTAAGCCGCTTTGTAAGGCTACGAAGGCCACGCCATATGCTTTCAGGTGTTCTTTTTGTCCTTCTGCGTTCATAGGAATATACAACTTTGCGGCAAAGCTGTTTTTCCCGGCCAGAAAGCAAAAAATCAGTAGTACCAGATGTTTCTTCATGATATGCAAATTAAGAAAATTATTACACAATACTAATTTGTCAATTCCTCCAGTAAAAGTATATTTGCCAGAATATATACTAAAAACAGAAGATGAATATTATCATACCAATGGCGGGAATGGGTAAGCGGATGCGCCCACATACATTAACTACAGCAAAACCTTTAATTCCTATAGCCGGGAAACCTGTAGTACAGCGATTGGTGGAAGATATCGTAGCTACTTGCAATCAAACTATTGAAAATATAGCTTTTATCATCAACCCGGCCTTTGGTGCCGCGACTGAAACAATGTTACTGGAGGTAGCTGCCAGGTTAGGGGCAAAAGGGCATATCTGTTACCAGGAGGAAGCTTTAGGTACCGCACATGCGATTTTGTGTGCCAAAGAATTGTTAACCGGCAATGTATTCGTGGCTTTTGCAGATACTTTATTTAAAGCTAACTTCACGATAGATGCTAATAAAGATGCGATCATCTGGACCCAGAAAGTGGCAGACCCTTCCGCTTTTGGCGTAGTGAGACTGGCAGCGGATGGAGAGATCCTTGAATTTGTAGAAAAACCGCAGGAGTTTGTATCAGATCTGGCCATTATAGGCGTTTACTATTTCAAAGATGGTGCTAACCTGCATAAAGAATTGCAATACCTGATCGATAAGGACATCAGGATGAAGGGCGAGTACCAGCTGACCGATGCAATGGAAAACATGAAAAACAAAGGGATCAAGTTCTATTGCGACCAGGTAGAAGAATGGCTGGACTGCGGCAATAAGGATGCGACCGTTTTCACCAATAAAAGAATGCTGGAGATCAAGCAGGCACAGGAAGTACTGGTTGATCCATCAGCAGTTATTGAAAATAGTACTATTATTGCCCCTTGCTACATCGGTCCCGATGTAGTGATCAAAAATGCAGTGGTAGGGCCGCACGTATCCCTTGAAAAAGGCGTCCGGATTGAATTTTCCCTGTTAAGCAATAGCATCGTTCAGGAAGGCACTCAATTAAAAAATGTACATTTAGAAAATTCCCTTTTAGGAAAGTATGTACAATTCCAGGAGCAGCCACAATCCATAAGCCTGGGCGACTATTCATTTTTACAATAAGAATGAGCAACATAAAAAATAATCATACTATATCTTTTTCAGGGAGTGTTTTTACGCTCCCTTATTTTGCTATACTCCTTTTTGTACTGAGCATGACCTCATGTGTTCAAAACAAAAAAGTGGCAAAAGCTAAAGCAAATTATGCCAACCTGCAAAACGGGGTAAAAGGACAAAACGGCGCTGAAATTAAAGGGGCCTCCATTGATGGCTATGTCTTGCAGAACAATGACCGCGTTTTCTTCAATGCACTCAGGAGCTACCTGAGCAATAGTTTTGATACCGCATTTGTCAGCTTTAACTATTATAATAGCCTGGATTCTACGGATGCGACTACTTACTATTACCTGGCGCAGATCAAAGGCCGTTACAATTACTTAAAAGAAACTTTGAAAGATGCCCAGAAATCAGTAGCCCTCGCCCCGGAAAATAAATGGATGAAATCATTTTATGCCGGCATCCTGGCATTTAATGAGCAATACGACTCTGCAGCTAACCTGTTTTTAGCTATCGGCCGAAACAATCCCGGGGACCGGGAGAACTCTTACCTCGCAGCCTCGAGGTTATTGCAAAAGGCCGGCAAGACTGATGCTTCAATAGCTATTTTAGATACCCTGTTAAGCTATCATAGTCCTAATGATGAAGACATTTTACAGGAAAAGCAGGCGGTCTACCTCAAATCAGGTAAAATGGAGGATGCATTGAATGTAACCCGGCAACTTGTAGCAGCTTACCCGCTAAGCCCGGAATACCTGGTACAAATGGTTGAGATTTATGAGCTGGACAATGATCCGGTAAAATCCGCAGCAGCTGTAAAAGTGCTGGAAAAGCAATTCCCTAAAAATGAAGATGTAACTTCTTATATTTTCGGTTATCACCTGAAGAAGAGAAATGTAGATGCGGTGGCCGAAAAACTGAAAGACTACCTGGAAACAGCAGAAAATTCACAGGAAAAAGACTTATCCATACTCAGCCAGATTGGGGCCTATATGTCCGGCAACCGGGGCGATACTTCTGTATTAACTTATTTATCGGAATTGACGGAAAAGATCGTCAAAGATAAACCTGACAATCTTACGGCTAAAAGGCTATTAGCCTCTCTGGACCTTTATGGCGGTAAAGAAGAACAAGGTGTGGCTATGTTCCGGGCATTGATCTGGGAGCATCCCAAAAATTATGTACTCTGGACACCGCTGTTAGAACATTATATGTATGCCGCAAAATTTGACACGGCACTTGGGGTCCTGGACCAAATGGAAAAAGTATTCCCGGACTCTATTGATATCCCTTTCAACAAAATGTTAATTGCAGAATGGCAAAAGAACCATAAAACCGCATTAAAACACGGGCTCACAGGCTTAGACCTGGCCCAAAAACAAAAATTAAAAGATAAAGAAGTCCTTTTTTATAATTCTATAGCTCAGTATTATCATGAACTGGGACAAAATAAAGCATCAGATAGTGTGTATGATGCCTTGCTGGTCAAAGATCCCGAAAATGTAATGGCCTTAAACAATTATGCTTATTTCTTGTCAGAAAGAGGAGAACGGCTTGACTTTGCCTTGAATCTTTCCAAGAAAACATTGGAAATGGATTTCAATAACAGTAACAATCTGGATACTTATGGCTGGATTCTTTATAAAATGCGCCGTTATGAAGATGCTAAATTTTACCTGGAGAAAGCAGTAACTGTAGCCGGCGACCAGGTTTCTTCCGTAATTTTGGAACACCTGGCAGATACAGAATTCAGATTAGGCAATGAAGAGCATGCATTAAAAATCTGGCAGGCGATTGATGAAGCCGGACAAGGCAGTCCTTTCTTAAAACGAAAAATAAAAGAACGTAGTATTTATGAATAGTGTGACGGTTAGAAATTATTGTATAAAAATAGCCACAACGGCCGCTCTGGCCTGTTTCCTGGCTTCCTGTGGTGGCAGTAAAAAAGTGGTTCAGCCACCTGTGGTAACCAACCCGCCGGTACAGGCTAAAGATTACTCCGAACTTTATAAGCGCGTGTTCATCTTTAAAACATTCTCCGGCAAAGCCAAGATGAAATACGAGAGTGCGGATCAAAAGCAAAATTTTTCGGCAAATTTAAAAATGCAGAAAGGAGAAAAAGTATGGGCTTCAATAGTTGCACTGGGGGTAGCCGAAGTGGCCAGAGCACAGATCACACCGGATAAGCTGCAAGCAGTAGAACGCCTCAGCAGGAGTTCCTATGACATGAGCTTTGAAGAAGGAATAAAAAAACTGAATGCTCCTGTCAGCTTCCCGATGCTGGAAAACTTATTGATAGGCAATCCGGTGATGGCCGGCTTAAAAGTACAGTCCGCAAAGGAAGAAGGAAATGATATTGTCCTCAAGATGGAGCAGGACGGCTATCTGCAAACCCTGGTTTATGATAAGGAAACACAAACCTTGAAACAGCAGGAAATAAAATCAGAAGCCAAAAAAAATTTAACTGTACCATTGACTATAGTGACTATACCGTAGTAGCCGGGCAAAATTTTGCCAAAACCAGGAATATCAAAATAGAAGACAAGAATAAGAACCAAACGACAATTCTGAACATGGAATTTTCCAGTCATGATGTAGACGGAGCGGTTGAATTCCAATTCAGTATTCCCGGCAATTATAAAGCAAAGAGTCTTTAAGTAAATTACTTTAATAATGAAAACGGGCAGGTAAAAACCTGCCCGTTTAATTTTAAACACTAGTCCACTTATTTATTAATCAGCAATTTCTTGCCGGCAAATCCTGAAGCCGTTGTGATCTTTACTACATAAAGCCCATTGGCCAGGTTTTGAAGGTTCAGGTTTTGAACACCACTCCGGGCTCCTTTAAGCCGGGTAGCGTAAACTACTTTACCGGTAACGTCTACAACCGCAATCTGCATATCGGTCGCTTCTTTCAGGTTAAATTGTAACTGAACATTTCCGTCCTTATTCGGGTTAGGAAAGACGGATACATTGGCGTCCAGCTGTTCATCTACCCTATTAATAGTAACCGCTCCGTCTGTACCACCGCCTGAAGTTATAGCCGCACAGGTTGTTGCATTCACCGAGTTTAGTTTAGCGATACCGGTATTGCCCGGATCCAAGAAAGGTTTTAAACTGTTTGCACCGGCAATACCATTTTCATTATACTCCCAGGCATTACTTACTTTTTGGTACATCACGGCATTCATTGGCGGACCTTGAGAAGTACCCCCGGCGGCTGCATTGTTACAATTAGCAGGAATATTACCCACCTGCCCTGCGATAGAGGCAATACCGATTAAATATCCATCTCCATCAAATAAGCCACTTCCGGAAGAACCCGGAGAAGCATACCCTTCTGTTATCTGTACGCCCCACCTCGCACCGCTAGCACTTGGTGTCTGTGAAGGCCATGCATAAGATACAGTGGATGCGGAGCTGCTCATTTTCTTATTATCGCCTACCGGATGGTGAAAGCCGTATATTTTTTTTCCGGCACCGGGAGTTGTTTGTACATCAGCATCTTGTCTTTTCCATCCGGAAAGCACGGCTCCGTAAGCAGCAGGAATAGCGTTCTTTAATTCATAAAGCATAAAGTCTCCTTTAATATTACCGACATTTTGCTCCCAGCTGGATTGAAAAGCGCTCCTTGCGATTAAATTAACACCGGTCATACTAAGCCCGTTTGTGGCACCTGTTCCGGCACAGTCAGGGCGTTCAAAATTAAACCTTACCAAAAGCTGTGCAAATTTGGCAGATGAATTACTTGTTTCTCCCGTTAATTCGCAGTGGGAAGCTGTAGTTATATAAGGCTTACAGGTACCTCCGGCGGTATTCGCGGTATTGTTTACCAATGTTCCGGAACAAAGCCCGACTTGCCCACCGGCCCCTATACTTAAAGTTTGCACCGTTGCCTTCCTCGGGTTGGCTACATAATCGCCCGTAGCACAGATTGCATTGATCATACATACAGAAGAAAGCCCGTTTAATTGACCATCATATTGGTCAAGAGTAGATTCCCCTGCAATAAGGTAAGGTTTTAAATGCTCGATACCACGATGATATACTATTGCTTTATCAATATGCAACTTTATAGCATCGATATTGACACCCGGAGCAATATTTAATTCTACAAAGACTTGATCTCCCTGGATCGCGTCAATCACAAACAAGCCGGAAGGGTCGTTGTTGGATGCGTCAAAAGCACCCGCAACCTGCTTTTTGTTTTCGTTAGTGACGAATAATTGTACTCCTTTTGGTAAAGCATATTGATCAAATGCAAGCCCGATAGCCGGGGCGTCTGCAACAGTGATCACCCCACGCCATACCCGGGAGCCATTTCCGGCAACTTCCATCTGCCCGGATTGCGGAAAACCGAAATCTGTGGCTGCACTCAAGGCTACAATGAATGGCCGGGTAAATTTCTGTTCCGGCGTCAGCAATTTTTCTGAAGCCAGGAAAGCTTCCCAATCAGGACTGGCGTAACTGGATACGGGTACATTCCCAATAGCGACCTTATCTCTTAAAGATAAAGGAATCCCTCCCTGGCTGATCTGCGCGTTTACCTTCAACCCGGTACCACCTGCGGCTAATAAGGTTGAAAAAATTAAAAAACTTTTTTTCATTTGAATACTTTTTTCTTTTTGACTTGTTAAGCTTTGAAACAGTAAATGTCCGGTAAACAATTTTCGTTGCCTGTGTGCACGAAAAAAGCGTAGCTGAATGCTTCAGCTGCGCTTTGTTTAAAAAATTATCCCTGCATACCGAAGCCTTCTATTATTTATTGATAATAATCTTTTTGCCTACAGCAACACCATCCGCAATAAATTTAATGACGTAAACGCCGCTATTCATATTGCTTAAATCAACTTGTTGGCTGCCGGATTTCAAATTATTGTATTTAGTTGCGAATACTTTCCTGCCGGTAACATCAACGACTTCAAGTTTCAGGTCCATAGCCGTTTTGAAATTGTATTGCACCTGAATGAGTCCGTTACTGCTTGGATTAGGGAATACAGCCACTTCATTCAGCAGACTGGCCTCAATTTCATTCAGCGCAACAGTTCCACCTCCGGTAGTTAAGATCGCACAATCGGCTGTTACTGATTTCAAGGTAGTGGCGCCTGTATTGGCCGGGTCTAACCAGGGTTTTAATCTCCTGTTATTCGCCGTACCGTCGGTATTATATTCCCAGGCATGTGATAGTTTTTGATAGTTAGCGAAATCACCTGCTTGTGTATTACTACCCGCAGCATTTAAGCGGCAATTTGCCGGCATCTGGTAAGCCCCGCCGGTAGACAGGTCACCAATCAGGTAGCCATCCCCGTCAAACAATCCGCTTCCTGAAGAACCCGGAGCAGAATAGCCCTCTGTTAACAATAAAGACCAGACACTGTTGTCTGAATAGATACCCTGGGATGCAGATACTTTTTTATTGTCCCCGTTGGGATGGTGGAAGGTGATGTACTTTTTAGGACTGCTTAAAGTACCTGGTAGTGAGCTGGCGCGATTCCAACCGCTCAACACAGCACCTACAGATGCCGGTATCGTCTGTCTTAACTGGTACAACATAAAGTCACCATCAATATCGTTTACATTCTGGCTGATCAGGTTAGACCTGGCAATCAGGTTCGCACCGGTGAGGGTTACGCCATTTGTTGGCGCAGTATTGCTACAGTTAGCCCGCTCAAAATTAAACCGTATCATCAACTGGTCAAATGCGGCATTGCTTAAGGTCATTGAACTCTCACAGTGAGAGGCACTTAAGATGTAAGCTTTACAATTACCGGTTTCATTATCCGTATTGTTCACTAGTGTACCGCTACACAAACCCACATAGCCGCTTTGTTGTGGAAGAATGGTTTGTACCGTTGCCTTCCGGCTGTTGGGATAGTCTTCGCCTGTAGGGCAAATGGCATTGATCATACATACGGAGGAAGCACCATTTAATTGGTTATCGATCTGATCAAATGGCTGTACATCAACGAAGGCGCTTAAATGCTCAATACCTCTGTGCAATACCATTACACGGTCTATATGTAACTGGATATCATTAAGAGATGTATTGGCTGCAATATCCAGTTCTACAAATACTTTTGCTCCCTGGATCACATCAACCGCAAACTTGCCGGAGGCATCATTATTACTGGCATCAAATGCACCTGCAATTTGCTTACCGTTTTCATTGCTTAAAAAAAGTTTCACTCCCTTGGGAAGCTTAAACTGGTTAAATAACAAACCTATAGAAGGAGCTCCATCTACAGCAATTATTCCCCTCCAGATTTTGGAGCCGTCTGCTAATACCTGTAATTGCCCCGATTGAGGAAAGCCGAAATCGGCACCGGCAATTAAACCGCCGATGTAAGGTCCTACCCGGGTACTCGTGTTTACTTCAGCTTCTGAAGCCAGGTACGCCGACCAATCAGGATTAACCGATTTACTTACCGGAAGTTGATTAAGTTCCAGTTTATGTGCCATGGACCATGGCAAGCCTCCCTGGCTGATTTGCGCATTAGCGATTATACCCATTGAGGATAAGGCAAGTACAGCAGAGAATAATATTTTTTTCATTCCTGATTTTTTCTTTTTGAATTAACAACTATATAATTTACAATATCAACAAGGTTTAAAAATAAAGAAAAAAAACGAGCTTGAATTACAAAAACGGCAATAAGTTGAGGAGCGAGCTTTAGTCACCTAAACAGTCTGTTCATAGAAAGAGGCCGGATTTTAAAGGAATCCGGTCCCTGGTCTGCTCTTTTTAATACCCAAAAAGCAACTACCGTTGGGCTATAAAGCTTCCTGGATAGCGAGTCTTGGTATAGACTTGAGCTTCCACCTGATTAGCCTGCATATTTATGTAATTACTAACCGGGTACTAAAAAAGCAGGTGACCATTGGCCACCTGCTTCATAATAAATAATAAAAAGATTAGAATTTAACCAGCTTTTCTACTTTATTGATATTTTGTTCCGGAGCTGTTATATGCATCATATAGTTGCCTGCGGTCATACTTTGAGTATTTACCTGGAAGCGCTGCCCGGCTGTCAACTTTTCTTTATGGGTATAAACGATACGGCCGTCCACACCAGTAATATTGATCGTGTAATTACCTTCACCCGGTGCTACGAAGGATAAAGTATTGGTGAAAGGGTTAGGGCTGACTTCCATGTTCGGTATAACCGGCATTTTCACCTCATCTTTAAAGGTACTCAAACCCCATTTCCTGTTTTTATATTTCATATTATAAAAAGGAGCAAAAGGCACATATTCACTGAAAGCGATATGCAGCCCGTCAAAGTTACTTTGAATATCCTGCCCGGAGAAGGCCAGTACCGGCATCGCATCGCAACCAACATTTGAGATCATATTAAAAGAGCCTGGTATAATTGCGGGCATTGTAGTACCGTCGTCCTGAAGATCAATAGCTACATATTTCACCGTATTAGTGGCCGGGATGATTGCCGTACTTTGCATGGTCATCCAGCCTACTACAATTTCATTCTGCTGGTTATTATAGGCAATAACGGGTCTGTTCGGCTGGTACCAGTTGTTGGTATAGCTTGCCGAATTGAGCCCGATCAAATTAGTATTCGGGCCGGAGGTCCAGTCTTCATTTCTGATCACGGCATAGATGCGCTCTATAGCTAAACTAGTAAGCGGGTTATAACTATACTCTGCGAAAGTCATGGCCCAGCGTTGTTGCCCGCCCCATTTGTCCGGGCAGTCAATTCTAGGCGTTCCAAACCTGGCACCACCACTTGCGCTTGTCGCGTATTCCACTGCAAAGCCTGTAGATAAACCACTTAATACATCATAGAAAGGTACGCGGGATTCATACACCGTTGTTTGGGCATTATCCAGGAAAGCCAACTGCAGGTCCAGGCCAGTACCACTGCCACCGTCGCCTCTGCGAATACATACATCGGGTTCTGTCATGTTATTGGTACCCGGCAACAATACATCCGCACCGAAACCGGCACCAGGCAAGTCTGCTGTTTTGACAAAAATACCGGTTCCCGGCACACTCCAGGTTATGGCCAGGCCATAAACAGTTGCATCAACATTGATACTTCCGAAGTTGGGCGAAGAGCTTAATGGGTTTAATTGGGACACCGGGTTCAGACCGCTGACATCATATTTATAAATATCATAATAGTGCCCTTTGGTCGCCGGGTTATTCTCATCAAAATAATAAGCAGCCAGCACAAAATAAGCACCGCCATCTTCATAGATAACCGCATCAATATCCTGGGCATACTTGATGTAAATAAAATCCTCGTTGATTGTCAACCCGTTTACATCGGTTACCTGCCAGGCGATACCGCTATGGAACTGCCCTCCATTAGATACAACACTATAAGCATCATCCCAACTGTGAATAAATAAATTTTCCACACCGGTCGTTCCGTTGATCAGCTGTATCGTACTGCTACTGGCATTTTGGGGCCTTAATACCGGTCCGGGTACCGTTGGTAACTGGATATCCGGCATAACAGAAGGTGTTTGTGCTGCTGCGGGTGTCATTGCAGCCAATGCGCCGCATATTAAGGACGCATAAAGTAATTTCTTGGACATAAAGAATTAATGTTTAATGTTTTAAGAATAACCTATCAACAAACAAGATAGAAAATAAAATGATAAGATGCAATATTCATTCTAAAAAAATCTAACAAAAAACAAAAAAATGACATTATGTATATAAAAACGAGGATAATAGTGGATCAATTATCTAACGAGCTACAATGAAAATCAGGTATTGTTTAGCGATCTTAAGCCTAAGCTCATTTTTATTAATACAAAAAGCAGGTGAACCTGAAGTCACCTGCTTTAGAAATTGAAAAAAGAACATTAATGTTTCACCAGCTTCTCGATTTTATTGATATTATTATCAATCGACCTGATATTCATCACATAGGTTCCTGCAGCAAGGGATTGTGTTTCCACTTTAAATGATTGCCCCTGAGCCAGGACTTCATTATGAGTATATACTACCCTACCCTCCAAACTCGTAAGGCTGATCGCGTAATCTCCTTTAGCTGGTGCCGTAAAGGATACTGCATTGCTGAAGGGATTAGGGCTGATGCTTATTTCTTTTATTCCCGTACCCAGGTTTAGGGCTGCATCATCGCTAAATGTAGTCATGCTAAACGGACGGTTTTTGTATTTCATGCAATAACCAGGAGAAGCGGTATGATTTTGCGAAAACGCAATATGAACCCCGTTAAAATCACTATTCATATTTTGGCCTGAGAATGCAAGCACTGACTCATAGGATCCGGGAGTATTTGAAATCATATTAAAAGTCCCCGGTATAATTGCGGGTGCTCCCGAGGCGACATCCTTGATATCCATAGCCAGGTACTTCTTGTCCATAGAACCCGGCAATACAACTGTTGGTTGCTGAGACATCCAGCCTACTGTAATTCTATCAGCTTCTTTACTATAGGTAACTACCGGATCACAAAGTTCATAAGAAGAGGAAGTATAAGCGAGCCCAGCGACGGTTACCAAACTAGGGCTCGGAGAAAAGTCGCCGTTCATTATGTGTGCCTCAACTCTTTCAATAGCCGTACCACCGGAATAGTCGTTCCAGCCTATACTCACAGCCCATCTTTGTCCACCGCCCCAGGCATCCGGGCACTCAATACGTGGTGGATTATATCTTGGACCACCACTGGTACCTCCATATTCAGTGGTAAAGCCAGCTGCTGAAGTCGCTACGATACTGGAAAAAGGGACTCTGTATTCGCGAAAACCTGTTAAGCTGGCGTCTACCGCTACAAGTTGGATATCCAGTCCGCTGCCGCTACCACCGCCACCTCTGCGGATACAGAGATCAGGATGTACCATATTGGCCGTACCAGGTAGTAATACCGGTCCTCCGAAAGCACCTCCTGTATTGGCAGCCCGAACAAAAATACCGGCGCCAGGCTGACACCAGGTGATGGCACGGCCATACCTTGAAGCATCAACATTAATGCGGCCAAAGGTAGGAGAAGAACTGAGTACATTAAGTGTGCTGACCGGGTTTAAACCAGCAGTAGTAAACCGGTAAACATCGTACCTGTGGCCTTTAACACCGGTAGTGACATTACTATAATAATAAGCAGCCAATACATAAAAGATACCACCCTCTTCGTAAATTACGGCATCAATATCATCTGCATAAGGTATGATTACCTGGTTTTGCATAATGGTAGCGCCGCCGGCGGTAGCACGCCTCCAGGCAATGCCGTTATTATTTGGAGAAGAATATACATCCCAGGTATGGATATATAAATTCTCCGTACTTCCGGATGGACCGGGAACCAGCTGCATGGTGCTGCTACTGGCATTTTGAGGTCTTAATACGGGGCCCATAACAGTAGGCAATTGAACTTCCGGCAGCACCGCTGCATTCTGGGCAACAACGGGCGTGGCCACTGATAAACTTCCTAATAAATAAGCAATCGGTAAAAAATGTTTTTTCATAAAAAGAATACATTTAAAAGTGATAATCAATATACTAATAATTAGTAATCCAAATATATATATAACCTATAAAATAAGCAAGCATTTGAGCATAAAATATTTTGTCAATATTTAAAAAACTACTGTCCATGCTTTTAGAAAGACATTATTAAAACGAAACTCATTTTTTTTGAACCGCGGAAACCCTTTACCGTAAAGCATTTGCGAGGCATAAGATAGTGAATAGTGATGAGTGAGAAGTGAGAAGTGAGAAGTGAATAGTGAATAGTGAATAGTAGATAATGGCATAACCTTTTCTTTCTTACTGCAGGAATAGTACTGCTTAAACAAGCATAAATAGTATAAAAGCTCACGGTACCATTATACTTATATTCTTGAACGATAAGGACAATTTCCAGGTTATCCATTACTTCATTACCAAGGCGTACCGCATGATTCTGAGGGACTGACTCAAAACATTTTCAGGCGCAAGTTCAGAACTATTATCTCTTAAAGAGTTGCACTTCCGTCCATTGAAGCTTATTGAATAAGGTCAAAATGCTTTTTTGACGAATACACAAAAATCCCCGGTACTTTGTACCGGGGATTTTTGTAAAGGTTTTTTTGAAAATAATTAAAAGTATTACTGTTTCACCAGCTTTTCAATTTTATTGATATGATTGTCAATCGACCTGATATTCATAATATAGGTTCCGGCGGCCAGTTCTTGTGTCCCTACTTTAAAGGATTGTCCCTGAGCCAGGACTTCATTATGCGTATACACTGCCCTGCCGTCTACACTGGTCAGGCTAATCATATAATTACCCGCTGCAGGCACTGTGAAAGATACCGCATTATTAAAAGGATTCGGGCTAATGGCTATTTCCTTTATTCCTGTTCCCAAATTTAATGCTGCGTTATCCCTAAATGTAGTCATACCAAATGGACGGCTCTTATACTTCATACAGTAATTGGGAGCAGAAGGATGAAATTGGGCAAAAGCATTATGCACCCCGTCAAAATCACTATTTAAGTTCTGACCGGAGAAAGCCAGTACTGCTGAATTACCAGCTGCACTATTTGAAATCATATTAAAGGTCCAGGGCATTGTTGCCGGGAAAGAAGTACCATCATCCATGATGTCCATTGCCAGGTATTTTTTATCGGCAGTACTTGGTAAAACACTGGTGACCTGCTGGCTGATCCAGCCTACAGTAACCACATCACCATCCTTGTTATAAGTTACTACCGGATTACAAGGATCGGCCCAACCACTTGTATAAGCTATTCCGGAAACCGGTACTACCATGGGGCTACCACTGAAGTCTCCATTCATTATAATAGCATCAACCACTTCGGTAACGGTACCACCGGAATAGTCATTCCAGCCTACGCTCACTGCCCATTTTTGTCCTCCACCCCAGGCATCCGGACATTCAATGCGCGGTGGATTATACCGGAACCCACCACTACTGATCCCAAATTCAGGAGCAAAACCGGCTGATGAACCACCTGCTACGCTGGTAAATGGTACGCGAAATTCCCGTAAATTGGTCAAGCTGTTATCCAGCATCACAATCTGAAGATCCAGGCCACTTCCACTACCGCCACCGCCGCGGCGGATACAGATATCAGGATCCACTTGATTTACCGTGCCTGGTAATAAAACAGTCCCTCCAAATGTGCCGCCGGGATTTGCAGCCCTGGCATAAATTCCGGTACCAGGTTGACACCAGGTGATCGCTCTGCCATACCTGGAAGCATCCACATTGATCCTGCCAAAAGTAGGGGAAGAACTGAGGAAATTCAAAGTGCTTATCGTTGTCAGACCGGCAGGATCAAACCTGTAGACATCGTATCTATGGCCTCTTACAGAAGTGATTGCATTATTGTAGTAATAAGCAGCCAATATATAATATTGGCCCCCATCCTCGTAAATGACCGCATCAATATCTTCCGCATAAGGAATTATCGTATGGTTTTGCATAATAAGCGTACCATTACCATTTGTTCTGCGCCAGGCGATCCCGTTATTATTGGGAGAAGAAAAAACGTCCCAGCTGTGCACATATAGATGCTCCATAGCGCCTGAGGGCATAATAACCTGTTGCAGGGTACTACTACTGGCATTTTGTGGTCGCAAAACAGGTCCCATTACTGTAGGTAGCTGGAACTCAGGTAATACAGCCATATTCTGTGCTACAGCGGGTGTAGCCAGTGACAAACTTCCTAATAAATAAGCAATCGGTAAGAAATGTTTTTTCATAAAAAGAATACATTTAAAAGTGATAATCAAT
>Ga0256900_1000257_pt1 | contig 18197 bp, 15 predicted proteins | sample MC6MC0688MT_FD_190190 | JGI IMG/M metagenome (GOLD analysis project Ga0256900, IMG submission 190190) | Metatranscriptome of enriched soil aggregate microbial communities from Iowa State University, Ames, United States - MC6-MC0688-MT... | ecosystem: Environmental > Terrestrial > Soil >... | reverse complement strand
TTTAAAGCTGTACATCGGCGCCAGGAAGTATTGGAAACTACGCTCGGGTAACTGCACATTGTGGAAGCTTAAGCCTAACATGAAGCGGTCATAAACATTGTAACCTAATGCCGGGGCGATGAACAGCTTATTCTGCACTGATTGACTTAAAGAACCAAAGGCTTTTACCGCAAAAGATCTTTTATTGGTATTATCGGGCAGATAGTAATCCGGGATAAAAGTTGCTATATGTGCTTCTTTAACGTTACCCGGCACCTGCAAAGTGGTGGTACCTTTAAAAGGTTCGGTCCAGTAAAGCTGCGTACTGCTGTCTACCTGTATCGCTACAGGCGCTTCGAACCCGGTTTTATTTTTAATAAGTATCGCTTTACCTTCCGGGGTATTTTTAATCCCTTTTATGGCATAGTTGACGGGCTTATCGCTGTGCAGGCCCGTGGTAAAAAACCAGTCCAGGCTTTTCGTGCTATGCTTTTGAAACATAGCGGCAAAATCTTCCGGTTGCGGGTGTTTAAATTTCCAGGTATCAAAATATTCTTTCATGGCTGCATCAAAATGCTCCGTTCCCATGTATTCCTGTAACCATTTCAGGTAAGCCGGGGCTTTGCCATACACATCAATACCATAGGCAGGATTAGTGTACGCTGTAGCAGGCAGGCCGATCGCCATACTATTCCGGGTAGCCATTGTAAGTGCGTAACTCCGGCTCTGCAGGTCTTCCAGCGGGTTTTTCTTTTTACCGGTGGCCGTGTCCACTACTACTTTTTCATAAAAGCTGTTGATCCCTTCATCCATCCACGGGTACATTCTTTCATTAGAACCTAAAATGCCATAGAACCAGTTGTGTCCTACTTCATGAATGATCACGACATCGTTCATACCCCCATTACCGGGAGAGATCACGGTAACCGTCGGGTATTCCATTCCTCCACCGGCACTTAAAGCCCCTTCTACCACTTTCACCGTCCGGTAAGGGTACGGGCCTACTTTTTCACTATATAATTTTACTGCGTCTTTAGTCGCCTGCACCGAGGATGCCCAGCTTTTATGGGAAGCCGGGTTATAAGCTACATAAACCGTGCTGACCAGGTCACTGCCCGGTACGGCAACGGTATCTTTACGCACCAGCCAGGCTTTATCGGCAAACCAGGCAAAGTCATGTACATTATCTTCGGTATAACGGATCGTTTTCGTCTTTTCCGACGAAGGAATTTTACCCTTCACGCTTGTTTTAAAAGAATCGACGATAGCCTGTTTCACCTTTTCATCCAGGAAGTTCACTTCGGATTCAGTTTGCAGGTTGCCGGTTGCCATAACCACATAGTTTTCCGGCAAAGTAATACTCACATCATAGGAGCCATATTCAGAATAGAACTCACCCTGGTCCAGGTAAGGCATCGGATGCCAGCCATTCTTATCATAAACAGCGGGCTTCGGGAACCATTGGGAGATCTGGTAGCTATTGCCTTCATGACCCAGGCGGGAAAACGTTTTAGGGATCTTTACGCGGAAAGGGGTCACGATCTCGGAGCGCTGCCCCGGCAAAATCGGTTGTGGCAGGAGTACACGGATAATGTCTGCATCCTGGGTCATCACTATCTTAGCACTCATGCCGTCCTGCTCGAAAGCTAAACTGTCGATATAGCCCCAATCTGTCTTTTTGCTCAGGTAATGCTCCGTACTGCGGTTTTCTACCGCTTGTTTGGAATAGGCACTGTTATCTACACTATAGGCATTCGGGTAGAGATGCATATAAATGTACTCCAGCGTATCCGGGGAGTTATTGGTATACAGCATCTTCATAGAACCGCTCAGCATATGGGTCTTGTCATCCAGGGCTACCTGTATCATATGGTCTACACGTTGCTGGAAGTAAGGCTTGTAGGGAATCTGGGCCAGGGCCTTCCCACTTCCGAAAACCAGCAGGGCAGCTGTAAAGTATTTAAAGTTCATAATGTGTATTTTATAAATAAAGGCTGATGTCTTTCCTACATCAAGCCTTCACAATTCTGTTCGAAACTAGTATGATTTTCCGGTTTATGAAAATCTAAACAATCTTAATTTGAAAAACGTCCAAAAGCCCGCTTATATTATCCCGGCTGAATTGCGTTCCTTTTACTTTATTCTGGTTAGGATTAATAGAAAAATTGAATGCGGTACTCAAATCTGATTTGACCAGGTTAGTATTATCAAACATGGCGTTAGCCAGGTCACAGGCCTTTAGCTTACATTCCGTCATATCCGCACCGCTGAAGTCTACATCTTTCAGGTCGCAGCGTTCAAAATAAGTTTTCTTAATATTAAAATTATAGAAAGAGCCATTGGCCAGGTTACTCTCTTTAAACCATACTGAAAACATAAACCGGTCACATTGAAACCAGTGCAGGCCCAGCAGTTTGCAGCGTTCAAAAACAACTTTGTTCATCACCGTATCGGCAAGGCTGGCCATGCTCAGGTTACAGTCGATAAACCGGCAATCAATGAATTTAAAGCGGTTCAGATCTGCACTGGAAAAGTCACAGTTCTGGAATATGCATTGTTCGTATTCTGCCATGGGCAATTTATGTTCCCGGGCATTTATTTGTTGGTAAGTCTGTTCAAAAAAATAGTCCATTATTAATCCTGGTATACTTTCACCACTTCTTTCAATTCATTTAATTTCATCAATGCTTCGACCGGGGTCAGGGTATTGATATCGGTAGCGAACAAAATTTCTTTGATCCGGCTCAGGTCTGTGCTCAATCCGTCAAAAATATTCAGCTGGAACGTATCGGTATGTACTTTCTTCATTTTATTACCGGTACTGTTTTCGTCTTTTCCTTTTTCTTCCAGTACGGAAAGAATTTCTTCGGCTCTACGGGTTAGGTCATTAGGCATACCAGCCATTTTGGCCACCTGGATACCAAAACTATGCCTGCTGCCACCGGGCGCCAGCTTTCTTAAAAAGATCACTTTATGCGCCGTTTCTTTATGCGAAATATGGTAATTTTTTACCCGCTCCAGTTTATGCTCCAGTTCATTCAGCTCATGATAGTGCGTGGCAAATATAGTCTTGGCGCGGGTCTGGTGCTTTTGAATGTACTCAACGATCGACCAGGCGATAGAAATACCATCATAAGTACTCGTTCCCCGGCCAATCTCATCCAGTAAAACGAGGCTGCGTGCAGAAACATTGTTGACGATACTTGCGGTTTCATTCATTTCCACCATAAAGGTGGACTCACCGCCACTCAGGTTATCGGACGCGCCTACACGGGTAAATATTTTATCGGTAAGCCCTATAGTGGCCGCACTTGCCGGCACGAAGCTACCCATGTGTGCCATCAGGGTAATGAGCGCCGTTTGCCGCAAGAGCGCCGACTTACCGCTCATATTGGGACCGGTAAGGATGATGACCTGCTGGGCTTCCCGGTCCAGGAATACATCATTGGCGATATACAGCTCGCCGGGAGGCAGGTGCCGCTCGATTACCGGGTGACGGCCATCTTTGATCTCCAGCAGGGCCTCTTCAGACATTTCCGGTTTGATGTAGTTATACTGCACTGCAATACCGGCAAGACTTTGCAGGCAATCCAGCTGTGCCACGATCTGGGCGTTGAGCTGCATGGTACGTAAACCCAATTGCAGTTTATCCAGCAGTGCATCGTACAATTGGACTTCTAAAGCATAGATTTTTTCTTCTGCACCGAGTATCTTCTCCTCGTAGGTTTTTAATTCCGGGGTAATATAGCGTTCGGCATTGGCCAGGGTTTGCTTCCGGATCCAATGGTCCGGCACTTTATCTTTATGGGTATTGGTCACTTCCAGGTAGTAGCCGAATACATTATTGAAAGCGATCTTCAGGGAAGGAATGCCGGTAGCGGCGCTTTCCTTTTCCTGGATCTGGTTCAGGTATTCTTTGCCGTTGTAAGCGATCTGCCTCAAGGTGTCCAGCTCTTCGTTCAGGCCATCCTGGATTACATTACCTTTCTGGATACTTACAGAAGGCTCTTCTTTGAGGTATTGCTGAATGGTATCCTGGACCTCTTGGGTGGTCTTTAGGTTTTCCAGCAATTGCTTCAGACTGGCTTCACTGAGCACAGAGGACATCGCTTTAATCGCATCAGTATGCTTCAGGCTACGCGCCAGCTGTACGACTTCACGTGGGCTAATTTTTTTTAAGGGCACTTTCGCCACCAGTCGCTCGATATCGCCGATCGCTTTTAAATGTTGCCTTAGCTCAGCTGTGTTTTCTGTATCCTGCATCAATGCCGCCACCATGCTATGCCGCTGCTCTATCTGTTGCAGATCTACCAGGGGGAACATGAGCCAGCGTTTCAGCATACGTGCCCCCATAGGAGTGATGGTCGCATCCATACTCTGTAAAAGCGATACCCCATTTTCTGCCGGTGTGTAGATCAGTTCCAGGTTGCGGATCGTAAAGCGGTCCATCCATAAAAACGCACCGGCATGAATTTGCTGCAGGTTGGTCAGATGCTGCAAATGGGGGTGTTCGGTATCTTTGAAATAATGAAAGGCTGCGCCGGCTGCGGTGACTGCCGCGGTCCAGTCTTCCACACCAAATCCTTTTAAAGATTGCGTATCGAAATGTTTGATCAGTAATTCATAACCATAATGATGCTGGAAGATCCAATCTTCCAGGGCATAGATGTAATATTTCTGATCCAGCTGTTCTTTGAAAAACTTTTGTTTGCCTCTTGCGATCAGCACTTCTGAGGGCTGAAAACTTTGCAGCAATTTATCCATATACTCCAGGTTACCCTGGGCCAGGAAACATTCACCGGTAGAAATATCGATGAAGGCAATGCCATTCTCTTTGTCATCCAGGTAAACAGCGGCTAAGAAGTTATTGGTTTTATTATCAAGCAGGCGGTCATTGGTGGCTACACCCGGGGTTACGAGTTCGGTAACGCCCCGCTTCACGATGCCTTTTACCGTTTTAGGATCTTCCAGCTGGTCGCAGATGGCTACGCGGTAGCCTGCTTTTACCAGTTTATGCAAATAGGTATCCAGGGCATGGTGCGGGAAACCGGCCAACTCAATGCTGGAAGCGGAGCCATTGGCACGCTTGGTAAGGGTAATGCCCAATACTTTAGCCGCAATGACGGCATCTTCGCCAAAGGTTTCATAAAAGTCCCCTACCCGGAACAATAAAATTGCATCGGGATAGCGTGCTTTGATTTCCCCGTGCTGCTTCATTAAGGGGGTTTCAGCTGATGATTTCTTAGCCATAATGTACTAACAAAATTACGATTTTGCGCAGGGCTTTTAAAGCGGAGTTTTCAACAATTGTTGATTAGATAATTAGGAAAAAAATAATTAGTACGTAGGACAACCTATTGGCTATTTGCGCTATCAATAAGCAAGAGCAGCATTACAAAATACTGTGGCCAAATGGTAAGCACGGCTAGCGGAATTGATATTTGTACTCGGTCTCTATAAACTCCGGTAAATTTTTATCAATAGCTTCTTTAACCAGGTTTTAGCCAGCGTTTTTACCAGGTAGCCCCTGTTATTATAGAAATAAGTATTTTTATAAATGAAGGAAAATCATTCTGTCACCTTTCCATCATCAGCATAGGTAAAGCTGGATAATATCTTTTGCTCATTAGCGCCAACTCTTTTAACAGGTTACCGCGGGAGACAAACGCATAAAAAAAATTGCCTCATTAATCGGAGATTTACTTTTTCAGCCCCGGGTATTGCATGGCAAAACTCTTGAGTGTTTTCAATATTTTATCGGCTACCAGATAGCACTTATACCAATTCTGGTCGGAGGGAATAATATGCCAAGGCACTGCATTACAATGATCAAATACCTCTTCGTAATAATGCATATACTGGTCCCAGCTTTGCGCCTCTATAATATCGGCCTGGTTGTATTTCCACATTTTACTGGGTATGGTCAGGCGCTCCTGCAAGCGTTCTTTTTGCTCTTCGGGAGAAATATGTAAATAAAACTTGAGTACGGTGGTATTGTTATGGTCGGTCAGCAATTGTTCAAAATCGTTAATCGCTTTCATGCGCTTTGCTGCCAGTTCATCGGAAACGATGCCATGTACCCTGGTGACAAGTACATCTTCATACTGGGAGCGGTTAAATACATGGATCATACCTTTAGGGGGTACTTTGGTATGTATACGCCAGAGGAAGTCATGGGATAGCTCCTGCTCGGTAGGCACTTTAAAGGAATGGACCACTACCCCATTCGGGTTGACATGGCTAAACACATCCCTTACCAGCCCGTCTTTACCGCTGGCATCCATACCCTGGATAATGATCAGCAGGCTATGTTTACTTTCGGCATATAACAAGTTCTGCAGTTCATCGATCTCTGCATACATTTTCGGCAACACATTTTCCTTGATATCTATTTTGCTCAGGTCTTTTGGTGCCCGGGTACTGATCTTGGACAGCTGCACTGTTTTTGATTTCCGCATAGGTTATTTTTAAATAAAGTTATTACATAGGCATTGTCTTTCCAAATCCGGACTAAAGGGAGCAATGCCTGGTTTAATAAAATCCGCATAAAAAAAGAGGGTGTTTGTGAACACCCTCTGTAAAAATATGGTAACCAGGATTAGCTTTGGCTGGAAAGCTCCATTTTCCGGTATGCTTTAATGAATATAGCGCCTAAATTTTTATTAGGTGGAATATAGTCGCTGAACAGTTCTTTCTCACGGGCGCTCTTATTAGCAAAGAACTTACCCAGAGTCTGCCACATTTCCAGCCAGTCTACTCTTTTACCGGCTAACAGGTACTCATTCATATTCCTGATTATCGGATCGTTCACCATATAAGTCCCGATCTGCTTGGTCGAAATGATATGTGCATCCGGTGCTTTATCCAATACATTGGCCAGGTTATGGAAGCCACCACAAGAACCCAACATAACGATCTTCACATCCGGTGTCAACCCTTGCAGCGATCCTTCCAGGTGATAACTATGTCCCCGGTGAATGACTACTGCCGGCCTGATCTCGTTAGCATCCAGGTATTCGTATAATTTATTCTGCGCCTTTTCATCATCAGGCTCAGACAATGGTTTGTTGGCGTAATAGATTACTTTTTTGTCGCCTACGCTGGTAATCGTCGTCCAATTGGGATTGGACTCATCAATTTTCCAGTTTTTGTTTCCCCTGAAGTTGCCCAGAAAGAAGCCATAAGAATCTTTTCCGTCTTTATCTCCGTAGAAAAAGGCCTGTACGATCACTTCACCGGCCGCATTGCTTAAGGAACCAATATCGAGGTAATTGATCGGCGGAATTTCTTTTACCGCATCCTGCAGGTTATCCGGGTCGGCAGAGCTATTGAAGATGCTGGCCAGCAGGCCGTAAATGATCACCCCTTTTTCCTGTTCGGCCTTACTTAGGGTCTTATTCTTATTTTTATAGACGCGTTCGTAATTATCTTTTACCTCACTTTTCAGGAATTCTACCAGTTCTTTATCCTGCAGGCTGCCAAAACCATCGGCCACATCTACCGCGTCTTTAAGGTCAGAGCGGGAGCCTTTTTCAAGACCGGCCACGAAGTCTCTTAATAGCGTAGTCTTTTCCGTTTCCGTCATCGTCTTCAGGAATTCGGAAATGGTATTATAACCCGCTGACATCCGGATGAAGGTCCTGAAGTTGGACATTCTTACCTTTTCCAGTAAGGCATAACCGGATTCTTTCCCCATTTTCGCCATCATGCGCTTGAAGATACCCAGGTAGGAACTCGTGTAGATTTCATTGGTTTCTCCACCCAGGAGCATAAAATAGTATTCCTGCGGATCAAAACCCTCTACTGATTTGAATCTTACCGCATCAGAGGCTTCATGCAATTCATTTACTCTTCTTACAAAAACCAGGGACTGTACTTCCAGTTCCTTATCAATCTCTGCCTCAGAAATAGCTTTACCTGATATTTTCAGTTTTACCAGGCTCTTATAATAAGCATCCTGGTTCTGAACGATCTGGTTGACCTGGTCGATCGTTATATCTCCGTCTTTTATCTGGTTCATAAACTGAAGCACTTTAAAAGAGGTCTTAGGAGATTTGTCGATAATATTGACAATGGTCTTTACAGCCGGGTCCTGGTTCCTGCGCACGATATAACCGTATTTGGAATTAGGCGCTGCATACGACATAATAGAGCGGGGCGAGGATTTTGCTGCCGCAGCTATGATTTCGTCCGTATAAGGTTCGGTTGCGATCTTATCCAGGTACATCAGCATTTTCTCAGGATATTGTAGTCCTACTGATTTAAAAACATAAGCTTTGGCTTCTTTATTATTGGCGAGTACTTCTATATTCTCCAGAGTATACAGGGTAGCATTCGCTTTTACGAAATCCATAGTAGTCCCATTGATCTCTGCCAGGATCAGGCCTTCGAAATTCTTCATCAACTGGCGATAGCCAACCGCATCGACATTATCATTAGTCACAGACTTGAACTGGTTGAGCTTCTCCGCCAGGGCTTTATGATAAGTGATTTTTTGGGGATGACTGATGTTGGCATTCTCTATTTTATTGCGTAATTTCAAGGCATCTACCAGGTAAGCCTGGGTCAGCAGTTTAGATTTATTGGGGTCCGGGTTGGCTACAATCCCATCCAGGCTTCCGTCTTTGGCATCAATACCTCTTATCGCGCTACTTACCCTATCGGTGAACATCTGGCGGTTCAACGGTATAGGTGCCAATAAAGTATCGGCTAATCCGGGTTCCACTTTTTCTTCCTCTGCTTTCTTCTTCTTTTTATTGGACCTCGATTCCTGCGCCAAACTTGCATAGCCACTCATCAGTGCCAATCCAAGAATAGGTATTAATTTATAAGGATTCATTTGTTTTGTTTTATTTTCAAAATACACATGTACATTAGCCGTAAAGATAGCGAAATACATACATTTCATGGTCGATTTAAGCTTTCTTTCACGTTATTGAAATGTTGTTGGAGGTCCTGTTAATTTGCTTCAACAGTGGGCCAATTCCTGATCCGGAACAACCGGATAATTTTTGCCGGGTTCTTTTTCCAGTCCTCAAAATTGGCCAATATCCAGGTATCAATTTCTTTTGCCCCCGCAGTTCGTGCCGTTTCATAAGGCATCGGGTAAGCATTCATAAACCAGGCTAAGGTATCATTTTTCAAGCCGGTAAGCTGTGCGACTCTTTCTTTGGCATAAACCGTTTCTATGTATTTTTGTTGTTCCCATTCCGCGAAGTTCTTTTGAAAGCGGATCCGGTTTTTAGACTTGGGCGCAATATATTGCATCCAGGAAGAAATAGGACTGTTAATCGTGACCCCAAAGCCCTGTTTATCCGGATTAGCGCTGTTATCAATACCCAAACGCTCCCGCTTTCGCTCTAAATCCTGCTGGTATAATTGATACCTGGCTATGGAATCTTTCTGGTAATCACTCAAGCCGCTGACGCTGACCCCATCCAGGCTGGAAATATCATACTTCAATAAAATTTGTTGCAGGGCTCTGAACATCGGCGCCTTTACAGTAATCAAGGTAGTATTGATACCTACGCGGCTGAATTCCAATTGATGATCGGGTGCTGTTCTCAATTCAAAATAACCGGTAGCATCTGTAGTTGTCACTCTTCCTGATTGTATATCTTTTACCACGACCGCATTCAGAATTTCGAAGTCATTGGAAGCACGAACAAAGGCCTTAAGCGTCTGCTCCTGGCCAATAGCAGTACTGGATACCAGGAAAAGGGTACCCAGCAATATTAATAAAGCGTATTTACTTGTTTGTATCATTCCAGATCGTGTCGGTTTTCAATATCTTTACCTGCTGGTCCCAATCCGCATAATTAGCTTTGATCCAGTAAGCAATTTCCTGCTCACTCATTGACCTTGCCATTTCATAAGTCATGGCATTGCTATTCATAAAATAAGCCAGGCTATCACTATGCAATCCGGTCAGTCTTTCCACGGTTGCCGGCTTGTATTTGGTGGCAATGAACTGCTGTTCTTCCCAGGTTTTAAAGCGCTTTTGAAATTTCAGTTTGGCTTTGGTCTTCGGCGCCAGGTATTGCATCCAGCTGGATACCGGATTTGCGACGCCAATCCCGATCGGGGTGATGATCACTTCTGCCTTATCCTTTTCTCTTTCCAGGGTTAAACGGTAGGTATCATATCGTTCTGCCGAATCCAACTGATATTTTGTCTTGTCCTGTACCGTCACGGCTTCCAGGTCGGCTACTTCATATTTCAATATCACCTGCTGTATCGCCTTTAGCAGCTGTGGACTTACTTCCAGGGCTTTTGTGGTAATCCCTACCCTGCTGAACTCGAGCCTTATCCCTGGCAGTACATTGATCTCAAAATAGCCGGTTTCATCCGACCATACGATTTGTCCTGTTTGCAGGTTTTTCACCTGTACCAGGCTTACCGGCTCAAAATCGTCTGAAGCCTTAATAAATGCCCGAAAAGTACTTTGCTGGGCATAAGCGGCGCTGCCTACAAGCAGGAGTAATAAAGCATATAGATACCGCATTTATTTATCTTCAGTTTTAAAGTCCTCCAGTTTAATGATTTTAGGATCTTTCTCCCATTCCAGGTAGTTGTACCTGATCCACATTTTAAGTTCCAGGTCGGTAGCCGCTCTTGCGAAATCTGCCGCTATAGGATAAGTATTAATAAAAGAAATAAGGGTATCACCACGAAGCGGTACTACAGTTGCCACAAACTCAGTGGTGTAGCGGCTTTCAATGAATCTTTGGTTTTCCCAGTCATTATAGTTCAGCTGGAAACGCCTTCTTTGCTTGGCTTTACGGGAAAATTGCTGTGCCAGCGCGGTCATAGGAGAGAAAACTGCCCGTCCTCCGGACACCCATTCCCGGCTTAAAGGAGCATTATACAGGTTTCTCCGGGCCAGGGAGTCTCTTTGGTAAGGACTCAGCGTATTTACCTCAAAAGTTTGTAGCATATCGGCCGCAGGACTGAGGTATATATTACGTACAAATTCCTGCCTGGTTTCGGTTATTGTAAAGCGGACCGATTCATAACTCACCAAGGTGACGGTAAGCGTATCGCCATACTTTACCTTCAGGTGATACTTACCGTTCTGATCAGAAAGTGCTGAGATGCCGGTTGTTTTATTTAAAATTACTGCCGATTGTAAAGGCGTATTATCCAGGTCGTCCAATATGGTACCCGACATATGCTGCGCATAGCCGGCAGCACTGAATATTGTAAAACACAAGAGTAAAAAATAAAAAACAGGAAATCTCACCATTTAAAGATAGCAAATAGATTTAATACGGCAGTCGCGGAAAAGACAAATTTGTGTCAAACGAGCGATCTGTATTATTCCATAAAACGCAGCAACTCAAAATAAATTATCCTGAGTAATGTGTTAAGGAATATTTTAGCAAATATAGGATGCAAATAAAAGAGCCGTTTCCATAGAAACGGCTCAAGATTGAATTAAATTTTGTATCAAACAAATTCCAAAAAATTATTTCTTTTTTGGAGCTGCTTTCTTAGCTACTGCTTTTTTTGGAGCTGCTGCTTTCTTAGGAGCCGCCGCTTTTTTAGCTACTGCTTTTTTAGGAGCCGCTGCCTTTTTTGGAGCTGCTGCTTTCTTAGGAGCCGCCGCTTTTTTAGCTACTGCTTTTTTAGGAGCCGCTGCCTTTTTTGGAGCTGCTGCTTTCTTAGGAGCTGCCGCTTTTTTAGCTACTGCTTTTTTAGGAGCTGCCGCCTTCTTAGGAGCTGCTGCTTTCTTAGGAGCTGCTGCCTTTTTTGGAGCTGCTGCTTTTTTAGGGGCTGCCGCTTTTTTAGGAGCTGCCGCCTTCTTAGGAGCCGCTGCCTTTTTGGGAGCTGCTGCTTTCTTTGAAGTTGCCATAATACTTACTATTTATTGGGTTAGAAAAAAGTTCGTTTTATATATTTTGTTCAAATATATGGCAAAATAAAATTCCAAGCAAATATTATGCTTCTGCAGTTGCAGCTACTTCGCTAACAGATACAAAAGTTTTTGTTCTTGTTTTTCTGAACTGAACGATACCGTCAGTTAAAGCGAAAATGGTAAAATCTTTACCTAAACCAACATTCTCTCCAGGGTGGAACTGAGTACCACGTTGGCGAATGATGATATTTCCGGAGATGGCTGGCTGACCACCAAAAATTTTAACGCCTAATCTTTTACTACGTGAATCGCGACCGTTCTTTACGCTACCTTCACCTTTCTTATGTGCCATTTCGTATAATTTCTTTTAATGGTTAATTACTAATGCTTAAACAAATATTAAGCGATATCAACGATTTTAATTTTAGTCAAAGACTGACGATGACCATTTAATTTTTGATATCCTTTACGACGTTTTTTCTTAAAAACTAAAACTTTATCCCCTTTTTCATGGGCTACGATTTCAGCTTTAATTACGGCCTTAACTGCAGATCCAACTGCAATTTTACCATCGTTACTTGTCATTAAGACATCAGAAAATTCAACATTTTCACCTGCATTTCCTGCCAGGCGGTGTACATAAAGTTCATCGTTTTTAGTTACTCTGAACTGCTGTCCTGCTATTGTTACAACTGCAAACATGCTCCAAAAATTTTGCGCAAAATTAAAGACTATTTATTAAACAGACAAATTATTTTTTAATATTTTTCTCCTGCTCTTGGTGCCAAAAGCTGTTTAAATCCTTAATTATTGCTTGATTATCAATACCCTGTATACATTTTTAAATAATGTTTGGGAGTCATAGAATGATACCCAATTTATAGCAGGGCAGCAAAGGTACGGATTTTAGTTAATTATGCACCCATCCTGTCATTAAATCATTTGCAGCGTGGCTTCAGGACGATTAATAATTGCCCGATCAACCGCTAATACGCATAGTTCCCGCTTAAGGAAGAATAACTTTCACCGGTAACAAAATCGATCATTAAATGATTGCGCGGAATATAATTTACGTTTCTTTTCCATATCTGAGCACCCGTCCCGGCGTCTAAGGCATAAATATTTTTATCGTAGCTGCCAAAATACAAAACATTATCATGTACCACCGGCGCACCCGATACCGCACCAAACGTCAGGAACTTCCAGACCAAACTGCCATCGATCACATTTACCGCATATAAATTGAAATCGTTGCTGCCAAAATAAACTTTCTGGTTATGATAATACGGTGCAGATAAGATCCGGTCACCGGTAGTAACTTTCCACCTCAGCAAGCCTGTTGCGGAATCTACTGAATAAAAATTACGGTCATTAGCGCCAAACATAACATTACCGCCTACGCTGATCGGGGCACTTTGAATGGCTCCTCCGGTCTGAAAACTCCAGAATACGCTGCCGTCAGACGAATTCAGGGCATACATTTTGCCATTGTCATTGCCCACATAAAGATAATTAGGATTGGCCGCACAGACAGCAGACCTGAAGGTGTCAGCACCCGGCAAGGTAACCCGCCAACGCTCTATTCCAGTCGCTGCATTAACCGCACAAACGGTTTTCCCGGCTGTATAAAAAACATACTCTTCAGGACTGTTACCAATATGATGCTTCGCCATAGAGGTCTTATAAGCACGCGGATCACTTAAATTCCATTTTACTTCCCTGTATCTTTGGCTTTGCCCTGAAGTTGCTTTTTTAGGCGTATACCTGCTGAGTACATTATGGTAAGCAATAACCACATCCTCCCCGATCTTTAAATGTACCGGATGTCCTATATCCTGTATGGAACTATTGGACAGCCAACGATTATTTACCGTAATCGGAATACCGGCATACTGCTCCGAAGTGTAGGCCCCATCAATACGGTTGAAATAAATTTCCTGTTCCATAAAGGCCATGCCATTGCTAAATTTTGGCCCGTAAGCAGCAAAATACACAAAAAAGCTATCAAACTTTACCGGATGATAAAAGTCAAATAAACGTTCCCGAGCGGCATCGGGATACCAATTAAAATAATCGAAATTTTCCCATAGCTTCGCGCCGCCATTCAGGTCTAGAGCGATTAAACCACGGGGTTCCAGCTCTACTATTAGCTGCGGTTTAAACGCCTTAGGTAAGGGCTCATCAGGACTAAATTCTTTTTTACAGGATAGCAAACACGTCACTACAAGGGCTATACTCCAATAGCTGGTTACCATTCTTTTCATGTTAATTTGTAATGGGTAATTACAAATATATTCATTTCGTATTGAAACCCAATGCTAATGAGCTTAATGCCAACACATTGCAGGGGCAACAAGAGGTCCTATGGTATAAGCTTATTTTGCTCTTTCCAATATTGATCCAGCTCTTTAAGCAGTACCTCCATATTTATGTCCTGCATACATTTAAAATGTTTTTTAGGGCAGGACCGGTACCCTATTTTACTGCAGGGCCTGCAAGAAAGGTCATTCACTTCGGCAATAGAAAATTTTGGACTAATCGTATCTTTCAAATTATTGGCTCCATAATAAGGGAACATACCCAGCCAGGGCGTCGTATTCCCCCAAAGACTGATCAGTGGCTTTTGAAAGGCCGCGGCTATGTGCATTAGCCCGGTATCATTACTCACCACAACCTTCGCTTTCCGGACCAGGTCGGCCGATTCCATAAGGCTGAATTTGCCACAGGCATTATATACTTTATCGGGATCACTTGCGGCTATGGCCTCAGCCAGTGGCCGGTCTTCCGGGCCGCCTAATAAAATTACAGGGTAACTACACTGAGCGACAAACGCTTTCCATTTATTTTCGGGAAATTGCTTGGTCGCATAAGAGCCGCCTACGACACAGGCGACATAGCCCATCCAATGCCCCATAGGAATATCATCCTTGTTGGTTGCTTTATCTTCAGGAATAAAAAAGTCAAGACCGAGGCCGTCATTGACCACGCCCAGGGGCGCTACAGTTTCAAAATAACGCTCTACGATACTTCCCGGTGGCATCAGGTTCCACTTAAAGTTGACATAGAGCCATTTTTTTACGTTCAGCTTATCGAAACTATAGGTACGCCTTACCTTGAGCGCCTTTTTAACCCGTAAGGTACGCAGGTTATGGTGCAGATCAATGAGCACATCAAAATCCAGGGCTTTGAGCTCATCAATATTCTGTTGCAAATCTTCCGCCAGAAGGTGTACTTTATCAATGTAAGGATTGGCCTCCACTACACTCAAAAATGATTTCTTAGTGAAAAAATGCAGCTCCGCATCGGGATATTTGCGCTTCACACAACGGATCACGGGTGTAGTAAGCACAATATCACCTATAGAGGAAAAGCGCAACACGAGGATGCGCTTTATCGGTTTTTCTTTTTTGCGTTGTAACATCAGCAATAATTATATAAACTAACTTGTAGTGGTCTTTTTCTCCCAGAAGGTGCGGATAAAGATATAGCAACCAGACAAGAAAGCAGTAATCAGAACAGGCATTATAAATTCATCGGGAGGATTCATCCATTTATTTTTGAAGAGTAAAAATTTCCAGTTCAGTACCGGTAGTAAACAAATCAAAGCAGATAAACTAAAACGAATCTGGTCGTTGTTTACGGGAATCAATAACAGGAAAAATCCCAGGTTGGCCAGCAAACTACCCCCTCCTAACATCAGACCAAAAATAAAAGAAAGTACCGGGCATTCTCTACAGCCTGCTGATAAAAATACCAGGCCATATAAAAACACCACCGCCCCCATCAGGAACGATGCTAACATCCAATATTTCAATAACTTTCTGATCTTTAATTTCAAAGCAGTCCTACCCTTAGAGACTAATCTACCAGCTCATAAACGACCGCGGCACCCTGTCCTACCCCGATACACATAGTGGCCAGGCCATATTTCACTTTACGACGCTTCATTTCATGTAATAAAGTCGCTGAAATGCGCGCCCCGCTACAACCTAAAGGATGCCCTAAGGCAATAGCACCGCCATTTACGTTGACAATTTCGGGGTTTATTTTCAGGTCACGGATCACCGCCAGCGATTGAGAAGCAAAAGCTTCGTTCAACTCTGCCAGTCCTAAATCGGCTACCGTAATACCTGCACGCTCCAGTGCTTTTTGGGTTGCCGGTACCGGGCCGATACCCATAATTGCCGGATCTACACCGGCTACAGCACGCCCGATCACTTTTGCAATAGGCTTCAGGCCGTATTTTATTACAGCAGCTTCCGAAGCTAATAACAAAGCGGCAGCGCCATCATTAATACCGGAGCTGTTACCTGCAGTAACCGTACCGTCTTTTATAAAAGCAGGCTTTAATGCAGCCAGTTTATCCAAAGGTGATAAACGCGGATGTTCATCCGTATCAAAAACGTTTGTTTTTCCTTTACCCAGGTCTACTGTAACCGGGATGATCTCGTCTTTAAATTTACCGGCATCTAGTGCTTTCTGGTACTTTTCCTGGCTTTCAAAAGCAAATTGATCTTGTTCTTCGCGGCTTAAATTCCATTGATTGGCTACGTTCTCTGCGGTTTCGCCCATCGTGTAAGGATGATAGGAATCTTTCCATTTTTTATTGATAAAGCGCCAGCCCATAGTGGTATCAAACATTTCCTGGCCGCGACCAAAAGCCCCGTCGGCTTTACCCATCACATAAGGTGCACGGGTCATGCTTTCCACACCACCGGCGATAAACAGGTCGCCATCACCCGCCATGATCGCCCTGCTGGCATCCATGATGGATTGCAAACCGGAAGCACATAAACGGTTTACGGTATTACCCGCTACTGTTACCGGCAAGCCCGCCAATAAAGCCGACATACGCGCTACGTTACGGTTGTCTTCACCAGCCTGGTTGGCCGCGCCGGCGATCACATCTTCGATAGCATTTACATCAGCATCCGGGTTACGTGCGATCAATCCTTTGATCACTTCTGCCAGTAAATCATCGGGGCGTACCGTTGCCAGCGCGCCGCCATATTTTCCTATTGCCGAACGAACGGCATCGATTACATATACGTTTTGAGACATTTTTTATCAATTTAAAAGTCAAAAGTTATGATCTGTATACAGATGTATGTTTGACTTTCTACAAACTATTTAATTACGCCTAATTCTTTACCTACTTTAGTGAATGCGGCAATCGCAGTATCAAGGTGCTCGCGCTCATGTCCGGCAGAGATCTGCACACGAATACGGGCCAGGTCTTTAGGCACTACCGGGTAGAAGAAGCCGATCACGTAAATGCCTTCTTCCAGAAGTTTTGCGGCAAATTGCTGCGCTACCACTGCATCATACAGCATCAGCGGGCAGATCGGGTGTGTCCCCGGTTTGATATCAAAGCCGGCAGCCGTCATTTGCTCCCGGAAATACAAGGTATTTTGCTCTAACTTATCCCTTAAAGCGGTTGTTTCGCTTAACATATCCAGCACCGCTATAGAAGCGCCTACTACGGAAGGGGCTACGGTATTGGAGAACAAATAAGGACGGGAACGCTGACGCAACATTTCGATCACTTCTTTTTTACCGGAAGTAAAACCACCGGAGGCACCGCCTAAAGCTTTACCTAAAGTACCGGTAATAATATCCACGCGGCCCATCACACCTTTCAATTCATGTACGCCGCGCCCGGTCTTACCCATAAAGCCGGAAGAGTGACTTTCGTCGATCATCACAATCGCATCATATTTATCCGCAAGATCACAGATCTCATCCAAAGGCGCTAAAGTACCGTCCATTGAAAATACGGAGTCGGTAACGATAAAGCGCGTACGGGCATCTTTATGATCGATCAGGCATTGCTCCAATTCCTGCATATTACAGTTTTTGTAACGTGCTCTTTTCGCTTTACATAAACGTACCCCGTCAATGATAGAAGCATGGTTCAACTCATCGGAAATGATGACATCTTCTTCACCCAGTAAAGGTTCAAATACCCCACCGTTCGCATCAAAGCAGGCTACATATAATATCGTGTCTTCTGTACCTAAAAATTTAGCCAGTTTGGCTTCCAGCTCTTTATGAATATCCTGGGTACCGCAAATAAAACGCACAGAACTCATACCGTAACCACGCTCATCGATCGTCTTTTTGGCCGCATCCAGCACGGTAGGATGAGAAGAAAGCCCTAAATAGTTGTTCGCACAAAAGTTCAATACTTTTTTACCATTTACGAGAATTTCGGCACCCTGCTCCGAATCGATTCTTCTTTCTTTTTTAAATAAGCCAGAAGCTTCAATATCATTGAGCTCATTCTGGATCCGCTCATAAAACGCGTTACTTGCCATAGTTTATATTTAAAATATTTAGATCAGTGAAATTTCAAGGAGAC
>Ga0256900_1000246_pt1 | contig 18514 bp, 17 predicted proteins | sample MC6MC0688MT_FD_190190 | JGI IMG/M metagenome (GOLD analysis project Ga0256900, IMG submission 190190) | Metatranscriptome of enriched soil aggregate microbial communities from Iowa State University, Ames, United States - MC6-MC0688-MT... | ecosystem: Environmental > Terrestrial > Soil >... | reverse complement strand
TTCCTATGCAGGAATAGCTTCAATAGCGAATTCCGGAAAACATATGGCATCCATCACCCACAGTGGTGGCGCATCTGCCATGCCTAAAGGCCTGCCTAAGCTGGATGACTGCTCTATTGCAAAAATCAAAAAATGGGTAGATGACGGCGCACCAAATAATTAAATCTATAACCAAAAAATATTAAATAATGAAAAAGATAGTAATCGTATTGGCAATGATTGGTGCTGCACAACTGGCACATGCCCAAAAATACATGACCCGTACGGGTAAAGTTTCTTTCTTCAGCGCTACGAAGGTTGAAAACATTGAAGCTTTTAATAATGAGTCGGCAACGGTCCTGGACAGTAAGAGCGGCGATCTTGTTTTCCAGATACCGGTAAAGAGCTTCAAATTTGAAAAAGCGCTCATGCAGGAGCACTTTAACGAGAACTATATGGAAAGCGATAAATTTCCTAAGTCCGAGTTTAAAGGTAAAATAGATAATATTAATGCCGTAAACTTTTCAAAAGATGGGACCTACCCGGTTACTGTTTCCGGTAATATGACCATTCACGGGGTGACCAAAAAAGTGCAAACAAAAGGTACGGTTAAGGTTGCGGGTAAAAGTATTACACTGAACTCACAATTTAATGTAAGACCTGCTGATTACGGAATTAGTATCCCTTCTGTAGCGGCAAGTAAAATTGCTTCTTCTATACAAGTGACCGTAGCCAGTACTTTAAAAGCCATTTAAAATTATAAACTTTTTAGCGCTTCTCTATTTATGTCGAACCAATTAATGAAAACCCTTTTTGCCTGCCTCTTTATGATGAGCCCCTTTGTAATGAAGGCACAGACCGACTCTACTGATACAAAGGAAGAGCAGGACCTTTCCGCTCTTCTGGATGACCAGGATAGTGTTTCCGGGAAAAAACAGTATACCACTGCAACGTTTAAGACTACCCGCATTGCTAATGGCCACAGTATCGAGAACGTAGGTAAAGGCATACTGGACATACGGATCAATCACCGCTTTGGTGCGCTTAATGGCGGCTTTAATGAATTTTTCGGATTGGACAATGCCGTTACCAGGCTGGGCGCGGATTATGGCATTAACGACTGGCTGATGATTGGTATTGGCAGGAGTACTTATATGAAAGAAGTAGATGGTTTTGTGAAAGCGCGTATTTTAAGGCAGACCGATGATAACAGTATGCCCATCTCCTTAAGCTATCTGGGCGCCGCTTCTGTACAGGGGGTTAAGTTGCTGGAAAATCCTGCCGGTACAGACTATCCTTTTTCTAACCGGATGGGTTATGTGAATCAATTGCTCATTGCCCGTAAATTTTCGAGTTCATTCTCATTGCAGCTGATGCCTACGCATGTGCATAATAACTTCGTGCTCTATGCTGATGAGCCTAATGATATCTTCGCAATAGGGGCCGGTGGCCGACTTAAATTAAGTAAGCGCTTAGCCTTGACGGCAGAATATTATTACCAGGCAGGTGATCGCATGCGCGACAGCAGGAATTCTTTTACACTTGGCCTGGATATAGAAACCGGCGGGCACGTATTCCAGTTGATGTTCTCCAACTCTACAGGCGTTTCCGAGCGCTCAGTAATTGGCAGCACTACAGAGCGCTGGGATAAAGGCCAGGTTCATTTTGGCTTTAATATTTCAAGGGTATTTACGGTAGTAAGACCAAAGGAATTTAAAGACAGCAGAAATAAAATATGGTAATATAGGGGTATATGAATCATACGAACAGGTACGGCCAAGGCGGTGCCTGTTTTTGGTTTTAAGGCCAGATAGCAATCACAATAGCCATTAAACAAGCTCGATGTATTTGATTCCCTCTGCACAACCTATGCGGTTCTCTTATTTCTTGCTCCAGTCTTTTTTAATACTGGTGCTGCACTTTGTTGTGCTTAAACTGAGCGGGGAGCCCGGTGGTAGTGTGGGTATGGTGCCTTTATTGGCTATGTATGCGTTGGCCATTCAATTGGCGGTACTGCTTTTCCTGTACCTCATTGTCGCAGTACTTTTAAAATACCGGAACAGGCTTATCTGGATAGGGGCCGGTGCTGTTGTTTTTGAACTTGCGACAATAGTGCTGAACGGGGAAACCAGCTTAATGGGATTTTTTCAGCAGGGTACAGATCGCGTAGTGAACCTCTCTTTTCTACTGCCCAATGTACTTGCAACCATTATTACGCTATTGGTGACGATGAAGTTAAAAAAGTAAAAGGTGCTATCCGGAAAGATAGCACCTTTTAAATATTTTATGGGAGATTACATTTTCCACTCGTCTACAGAAGTGTCTTTAAGCTCTGTAACTTCTTCTGTACTGCTTTGGCTGTAAACAGGCGCCGGGGCAGCAGCTACATATTCACCATTATTTTGCTCTGCCTCATCATGGTTGAAGGCGTCAAAGTCAAAATCAGGCATTAAATCCGTTTTTACAAAATCAATAGTTTCTGTAAGTGCGGTCAAAAATTTGTTGAAATCTTCTTTGTACAAAAACATTTTGTGACGGTCATAACCATCATCGTTAAATCTTTTTTTGCTTTCAGTGATAGTGATAAAGTAATCATTACCTCTTGTTTCCCTAACATCAAAAAAGTAAGTTCTTCTTTTTCCGGCTTTAATCTTCTTACTGAAGGCCACCTCTGCATTACGCTTCTCTTCGTAGTTTTTGTTGTTTTCGTACGACACCGTTCTTAGATTTAATTGTGAATGAATGTAATGCAAATATAATAAAGCCAAAATTTTAACCAAGAATTTGGAATTATTTTTTAGAAATTTTCCTTATAAGTTAATATTTTATGTTTGGCAATTATCGCCTCACTACCCTTTTTGATCAGTTGAAATACAGGTTCATAGCCAGCTTCATTTCCATACCAGGGGTCGGGCACCTCGCTTTGCTCACCGGGAAAAAGCTCCTCCAGGAAAAAATGCACTTTTTGCATATCTGCGTCCGTTCGGGCGATTTGCCTTACATCATTGTAAACTTCCCGGGCCATCACATAGATATGGTCATAGGTATCAAAGTCGCTCGCCTGGAAACGCGCAGCCCTTTGTGCGTCTATATCATAGCCGTTTTGCCGGCATATTTTCCGGGAATATTTATGGGGCGCTTCTCCGGTATGGTAGCCGTTCGTACCGGCAGAAGCTACGGTCCAATCCAGTCCTGCGGCAACTGCCATTTGTTGCAGCACTCCTTCCGCAATGGGCGATCTGCAGATATTACCCAGGCAAACTATTAATATTTTCATATATATTATAATAAAGTTTTTGAACTAGAAACCTACAAAAATATCGTTTCGCTTGCTACGATGTGTCCTTAAAATTATATATCTATAATAATAGGGGATATATTTTGGTTTAACATTAGTTTTTGGTAAATTTGCCCACTTTATTAAAAAAATTCACTATAGGAATATGGCAATTATTCAGAAAATTCGTGATAAATATGCAAAAGTTGCAGGTGGGGTAATCGTACTGGCTCTTGTAGGTTTTGTATTAATGGATGCGACAAGTGGTGGTCGGGGCGGTGGCCTTTTCGGACCTTCTACAACCGTAGCCAAAATAGATGGCAGCAAGATTGACGTAACCGATTACGATAAAGCGGTAAGCGCCCAGGAAGAGCAAATGAGAGCGCAGAATCGTCCTATGGATGAGAATGCGACAGCTCAGCTCCGCGACCAAGTGTTGAACCAAATGGTAATGGAAAAGTTGACGGCTGAGATCAATGAGAAATTAGGTATTTCCGTTTCTGATGTAGAGTTGAAAGAAATGCTTAACCCGGCAAACCCTGATCCTATGGTACGCCAGGCATTTACCAACCCGCAGACCGGAGAGTTTATGGCGGACCAGGTAGCCAGCACCGTTGCTCAGTTTGAGAAAACAAAGGATCCGAAAATGAAAGCACAATGGGACAACTTCAGAAGTTCCCTGATCGCTTCTAAGATCCAGTCTAAACTGAATGGCTTGCTGAGCGGTAGCTTATACACGCCTAAGTTTGTATTAGACGACCTGCATGACAATCGCACCAATGCTGCAAATATTTCATTTGTAAACTTACCTTATACATTGATCAGCGATGATAAAGTAAAAGTTACTGATGACGATATCAACAAGTATGTGGCAGCGAACAAAAAATTGTTTGAGGTTAAAGAACCCAGCAGAAGTATAGACTATATCGCATTTGATATTAAACCTTCTTCTGAAGATTCCGGCCGTGTACGTACGCAACTGGATGAATTAAAAGAGAAAATGGCAGCCGCGACAGATATTGATAATTTCGTAAAAGTAAATTCTGCCGTTCCGGTTCCGGTTGCTTATCAATCTGAAGAGGCGATCAGCCAGATGCCTGTTGCAGATTTGATCAAGACTGCAGCTATTGATGCTGTTGTCGGACCATTCGCTTACGGTCAGGATATGGCTTTAGCAAAAGTACTGGATAGAGCTACGTTACCGGACACCGTTAAAGTACGCCATATCCTGGTGGCTACAAAGCAAGGTGGCCGCGATCTGCGTACCGAAGCTCAGGCACAGGCAAGAGTAGACAGTATGTTAGCTTTGGAAAAATCAGGTGTTCCTTTTGATTCTTTGATCAAAACTTTCTCTGATGATAACATTGCTCAAAACCCTACCGGTGAGTACGAGTTACCTTTAAGTCAAAGAGCAGGATTTACTAAAGAGTTTGGTGATTTCGCATTTAGTGGTGCCGGTGCCGGTTCAACTAAAGTAGTTAAAGTAGAAAGCGGTCAATACTCCGGTTTACACTATATCCAGATCATTAAAAAGAGCGATAAAAATGTAAACAGCACTAAGATTGCTTTCATTATCAAACCGGTGGTTATCGATAACAGTACTTATAATAAAGCTTATGCTTCGGCTTCCGCTTTTGCTACCAAAGTAGCGAATGCACCGGCTAACTTTGCAAAAGATGCAGCGGCTTCCGGCCTGGTGGTTCAGTCTGCACAAGGCTTAAACCGCAACAGCAGCCTGATCCAGGGTGTTGGTGCTTCAGGGGAACTGGTAAAATGGGCTTATGAAGCTAAAGCGGGTACCGCATCTCCAATCTTTAATGTTGGTGCAAACAAAATCGTTGTAGCTAAATTAAGCGAGATCAACGAGCCTGGTTTAATGAAACCGGCAGGAACTATGAAAACAAGCATTGAGAACATGATCAGGCAACAAAAGAAAGCACAGCTTTTAATTGATGCCAACAAGCAAAAAACTTCTCTTGCTGATATCGCTGCGGCTAACCAGGTAGAGGTAGCTACTGCTGATTCTATTACCTTCGCTACTCCTATGATCCAGGGTTTGGGTAACGAGCCTAAAGTATTAGGATATACTTTCTACAAAGGATTTAAAGAAGGTACGGTTTCTCCGGGTATTGCCGGATTGGGTGGTGTACAGTTCATGATGGTAAATCAACGCTATGCAAAACCGGGAATGGGCCGCGACCTTAAAATGGAAAGACAAATGAGCGAAGCGATGCTGAAAAGCAGGGCAGCACAAATGATCCTGGAAGGCCTTCGTCAATCCGTGAAATTCGAAGATTTAAGATACAAATTGTACCGATAAAATATAGTCAGGTACCGGAAAAGCGGGCGCTCATAAGGCGCCCGCTTTTTTTATGGAGGATAAAAGCCTATGGGTACTGGACAATTATTCTTAAATTTGCGCATATTTTTAGCAACACTAACCCGCACATGGCGAAGGCAAAAAAGCTCTGTTTCACCGTTACAAACGACCTGAATTACGATCAGCGTATGATCCGAATCTGCACTACATTGGCAGCTGCAGGTTATGATGTTACCCTGGTCGGGGTGCAGCGCAAGTATTCTCCGGCTTTGGTCGCAAGGCCATTCAAGCAAAAACGTTTGCCGATACTCGCAGACCGCGGCCCGCTTTTTTTCGCTTCTTACTGGACGGTATTGTTTTTTTACCTGCTGTTTAAGCGTTGTGATGCTATTTGTGCTATTGATCAGGATACCATGTTATCGGTCTACTACGCCAGTAAATTCAAAGGCTGCAAAAGACTCTACGACGCACATGAATTATTTACGGAGACCAAAGAACTGGTAGAGAAGCCGGTGCATGCCCGGTTCTGGAAATGGATGGCCAAGCGCTATATTCCGCGTTTCCCGGTAGGCTATACAGTAGGTAATATGGTGGCCAAAACTTTAAAGGAAAATTACGGTGTACACTACCCGGTCATTACCAACGCTACCGTATTGAAACCGCTGCCGGCAGGAGAAAATAAAGAAGCTCCTTTTATCCTTTACCAGGGCGCAGTCAATAAAGGCCGTTGCTTTGAAGAACTGATACCGGCTATGCAATGGGTAGAGTTGCCTTTAATCATTTGCGGCGAGGGCAACTTTTTTGAGCAGACAAAAAAACTGGTGGAGCAATACCAGGTAGGACATAAAGTGACTTTGAAAGGTTATGTACCTCCGGATCAACTGAGCGAAATCACACGCAAAGCCTATATGGGCCTGATCTTACTGGACGATGCTTCCCAGAATAATGTTTATTCCCTGGCCAACAGGGTATTTGATTATATGCACAGTGCAGTACCACAACTTTCTATGGATTTCCCGGAATACAGGGCCATGAATGAGCAGTTTGAGATTGCTTACCTGCTTAAAGCACCATTAACGCCCGAAAGTATTGCAGCAGGCATTAATCACCTGATTGCGGATAAAAGCTTTCATCAAAGGCTTAAAGACAATGCGCTAAAAGCCCGTGAAGTTTTTAACTGGCAACAAAATGAGATCCGGCTGCGTTCTCTATATGCAAACCTCTTTAATGCTTAATATCATTTGACTTTCTCTGTTATCATCCCAATGTATAATGCTTCTCAAACTGTTTTGAGAACAATCGCTTCATGCCGCGAGCAGTCTTACCCGCTTAAAGAAGTGATCGTGGTGGATGATGCGAGTACAGATGATAGTGTAGCCAAAGTGACCGAGGCATACGGAGACCAGGTAAAATTGATCAGCTTAAAGGCTAACCAGGGTCCTTCGGCTGCCCGCAATGCAGGCTGGGCAATAGCTACAGGCGATTTTGTAGCCTTCCTGGATGCAGATGATATCTGGCATGCCGACCGCACCGCAATCATGCGGCATTTCCTGGCAAAAGACCCGGCTATTGACTTCATCTGGAATCGCTATACACATAAGCCCTATGTCTACAATGCTATCCATTACGGAGATGATGTACTAAAAAAAACCTCGCTGCTGCAACTATGCGTCACTAATCCCATCGCCCCTTCGGCCGCCATTATCAGGCGTACCATACAAGCGCCATTTGATGAAAAAATGCGGTACAGCGAAGATTATGAATGGGTACTGAGAGTTAACGCGATCTGTACTATGTATGAGGTCCATTTACTATTGACCTATCGCAGCAGGCCGATGATGGCCTCCGGCGGGCAAAGCCAGCGGCTGTGGAAAATGCGCAGAGGGGAGATCAAATCTTATGCCAGCCTGGGGAAACGCAATCCTTTACTTTACCTCCTGTTTCCCTTCTTATTGGTATGGAGTATTTTTAAGCATTTCAGGATACTGACAAAACGTAAGCAATTAAAAAAGCCTGAAATAGCTGCTTAGCGCATATTCCAGGCTCATTGATATATTGGCCTCGAGGGCGGGCTGTACCGCAGACCTTATATCCGCCAGGTTTTGAGCCCATGTTTGGTAAATGAATAGCTCCTGTTGATACCGCCAAAAGCAGCCAATGCTTTTTTAACGGCATACTTCGTATTGTTAGGACAATAAAAGATCATAAAACCACCACCACCTGCACCACTGATCTTGCCACCGGTCGCCCCGTTTGCTTTTGCCGCAGCATAAATATTTTCGATCAATTCATTACTGATCCCTTCCGCCATCTGCCGTTTTTGTTCAAAACCAATATTCAATATATCACCGATCCCATGCAGCTGGCCTTTTAGCAAAGTTTCTTTCATCAGCTGGGCCTGGTGCTTCAGCTGGTGCATCGCTTCGATAGAAGTGGATTTATTGTCGGTCACATTTTTGCTTTGCTTCCGGATGATCTCCGCAGATTCCCGGCTGGTAGAAGTATAGTAAAGCAACAGGTTATTTTCCAGCTCATCAATATACTCCTGCCGGATGCGTAAAGGATTCACAATAACTTTATCATCCGCATAAAACTCCATAAAGTTTACCCCGCCGAAGGTAGCTGCGTACTGATCCTGCCGGCCACCGGCCAGGGCCAGGTCTTTGCGTTCAATATCATAGGCATAGTGTGCTATGTCATACTCGCCCAGCGGTAATTGCAGCATCTCTACAAAGGCACCCAATATAGCCACAACCAGGGTAGAGGAAGTACCCAGGCCGGAACCTGCAGGTGCATCTACAAAGGTAGACAGCTTAATCCCCTTTTGTACAAAAGGATAATCCTTTTGAATCCTGTTATAAACACCTTTGAGTAAATCCAGGTGCCCGTTAATGGGAAGTGCAGTTTGCCAGGGATATTCAGCGACTTCGTCCCGGTCAAAGGCTTCAAGGATAATTTTATCCTCATCCAGGAGCTCTATGCTCGCATTGGCATAGAGGGAAATCGTTGCGTTCAGGATGGCGCCGCCATACTGATCACAATAAGGGCTTACATCGGTACCGCCACCGGCCAGGCCGATACGTAAGGGGGCTTTACTTCTATAAATCATCTGCTAAAGCTTTGCATATTTCTGTTCAATTACCTGCAATTTAGTTTTTCTTTACTGTTTGGTAAACACAAAATCAAGGTTTTGATTTTAATTTCAGATCGGTCACCAAAGCTCTTACTTTACGCATAAAGTCAGTACCCGGATCTGCTTTACCGGTATAATAGTTACTATTCGTTTCTTTCCACAATGGCGTATTGCGGAAGGCCGTATATTCGGAATGGCCGATCAGGTATGCTATTTTATGTTGCGCACAAAGATACCTCACCAGTGCGGCATTTGCCTTCACCTGGGCTTCTGTAAGCGGGGCATCCGGTCCGCCCACATTTTCCACGCCTATAGCCATATAGTTAAGGCCGATAATATGCCGGGCAAATACAGTATCCGGTAACAACTGATATATCGTACCATCCCGGTCTACCAGGTAATGCGCCGATACATTAAGCGTACTTTGGTTTTTATTAACCGTGCGCGCCTGCTCTATTTCTTCTTTATTGAAATAATTGAAGTTACTGGTAAATGTTCCGCTGCCGGTAAAATGCAATACGATCATCCCGGGAACAATCGTCGCTTTATTTTTCCGGATCCCGTGCCTTTTCTGTAAATAATCCAGGCTAAGTTGCTCGCGCTTCTGATTAAAAATAATGGGTTTTTGAACGATATTTAGTTTTTCTCTGTTTTGCGCCTTCAATTTTGTACTGGTACCTATTGTACAAAAGCAGCCTATTGTCAGCATCAAATACCATAATCTCATATCCGGGAGCTTATTACTGGATGAAGAAAAAAAATTAATAGCCCAGCCTTGCTTTTACGGATTGCAGGTAGCTGAGGGTTGTATTACTTACCGGTCTCGGTGATACAGATCCGGGAATTTTCGCATTTAACCATAGGTGGCGAAATGCGCCGGCCAGGTCAAAGCCGGTTCTTTTTAAATAAAATAAAGACCACATGAATAAGGTCGTATAAAAATACTTTTTAGGTAAATATTTATAAGCGACAATACATTTATTGCGCCAGAGCATGGCCAGCTTGGTTTTGTTAGGTAGCCTGCCTTGTGGTGATTCTTTATGCAGCACTTTTACTTCCGCATCATAAGCGATCGTATAGCCCGCATCCATTGCTCTGAAGCTCAGGTCATATTCCTCCACGCCATAAAAGAAATCTTCCGGGTAATAACCGGTTGTATCAAACAGTTCCCGCTTCATCAGGTGGGCCGCCCCGGTAAAGTAATAGGTCAGGAACCAGTCTTTATCTTTATAAGCTTCGTATTGCTTATGCGGCAACGCGTTTCTCTGGCGTTCACCGGTAGCATGATAATAAATATTCAGGGTAATAATAGCCGTATTATGTTGCACATATTGCTCCTTGCTGAATAAATGAGCAATTTTTTCTATAGCACTTTTATCTGCAAATACAACATCGTCATCCAGGACCAGCAGGTGCGGGAATTTTGCTTTTTGGATCAGCAGGTTTCTGCCCCCGGCAACCCCCGGATTTTTATCGTTGACAATATAATCTATGGGTAGCCTGGTCTGGCTGATGAAATCGGTTACCTTCTCATAAGAATCACTTGAATTATTATTCAGCAATAAGATCTCCCCCACATATTGCGCTACCGCATGCTGTGCTTCAATATCCTGGAGTAAAAGCAAAGTATCTTCTGCCCTGTTATAGGTAATAATGAGGATACTCAATAAAGGCACTTGGTGTTGCAAACCCGGATTCATTTTTATTAAGTAGCAATAATAAACAATTTTGAGCAGTATCAACTCCTGTCCGCAAACCTGTAGCCTGTTTCCAACATTACTTTCACAATAAATTGAGCGTTACCCCTATTGTTGCAGGAAACCCGGTAAATATTTTAACCACTATTTACAAGCCCTAAGCCGTCAAATTGTAGTATTTTGCGCTAACCATTATTGTAAAGCAAAAAATAAGTATATAATTATGAAAAAAATTCTTTGTCTGGGATTTTGTCTGCTCAGCTTACACAAGCTGTCACATGCTCAAGCCGGAAAGCAAAAATGGGTAGACAGCACCTATAATGCTTTACCAGAGAAAGAAAAAATAGGCCAGCTTTTTATGGTGGCGGCCTATTCCGGGGGAGAAAAGTTCAATGAAGGCCAGATACAAAGCCTGATAGATGGCCGCCTGATCGGCGGTGTTATCTTCATGCAGGGAACACCCGAAGCACAGGCCCGGCTGACCAATCAATACCAACAAAAATCAAGGGTGCCCCTGCTCATCGGTATGGATGCGGAATGGGGTTTAGGGATGCGACTTACCGGGGTTAAAAATTTCCCCCGGCAAATGATGATAGGCGCTACGCGTAGCCCGGCGCAAATGGAACAGATGGCTATGGCTATAGCCTATCAATGTAAGCGTATGGGCGTGCATGTCAACTTCGCACCCGTGGTCGATATCAATAATAACCCGGAGAACCCGGTCATTAACTTTCGTTCCTTCGGGGAAAATAAAGAATGGGTAACCACGCTGGCCAAAGCTTATACCAAAGGCCTCCAGGATAATGGGATCATGGCTTGTGTAAAACACTTCCCGGGCCATGGTGATGTAACTGTAGACTCCCACCTGGAATTGCCGGTGATCAATAAAACCAAAGCCCAATTGCAGGCTATGGAACTGTATCCCTTCCAGATGCTTTTTAACTACGGTGTAAAAAGTGTTATGATCGCGCACCTGAGCATACCGGCCTTAGATGCCCGGAAAAATGTGCCCAGCACCTTATCTAAACAGGTGGTTACCGATTTATTACAAAACCAGATGGGCTATAAAGGCCTGATCTTCACCGATGCCTTAAATATGCAGGGGGTCACTAAATATTTCCCGGAAGGTGATGCCGATCTGCAGGCTTTTCTTGCCGGGAATGATGTCTTGCTCTTTTCCCAGGATGTGCCCAAGGCGATTGCAAAAATCCAGGATGCTTTAAAAACAGGTAAAGTCACAGCGGCGCGCCTGGAAAAAAGTGTCAAGAAAATACTGGCTGCTAAATACGATGCCGGTTTAAACGAGTTTAAGCCTATAGCTGAGGAAAATGCAACTGCCGACCTGAATGCTTATACCGAAACTATTTTTGACCAGGTAGCGAAAGCTGCTATCACCCTGGTGCGGGATGATAATAATGTGCTCAACAAACTCAACCTGAAACCGCAGGCCAATTATGCCTATATTTATGTGGGTAATAAGGAACTGAGCAATGTCAACCAGGGTTTCCCGGAAATGCTGCGCCAGGATTTACCCAAATTATATGTACAGCTATTTGGAAAAGGCCAGACGGCTGCGCGGATAGAAGGTATTATGCAGTCGCTGAATAATTATGAAGCGGTAATCGTGGGTATGCACGACCTGAACCTTTATCCGAAAGATAATTACGGATTAGACCAGATGCAGCTGGCGCTGTTAAAGCAGTTGAGTCAAAGTAATAAAACAATCTTTATCGATTTTGGTAATGCCTATGCGCTGAAGCCCGTCTGTGGTGCCTCTTCCAGCATAGTCACCTACGAGGAAAATAACAGTACTTATAAAGCGGCCAGGGATGTATTACTCAGCAGGCTGGTCCCCAGGGGAATTCTCCCGGTAAATCCTTGCCTTAATGTAAACGCCACAGGCCAGACCAGTGTGAAACATGAAAACGGAACCGTAGTGACGACCACCATGCGTCCCGGAGTGGCTACCCCTGTGACCAACCCGCCTCAACCTGTAACGACAAGAACCAATAACGAATTGCCGGTAAATCCTATGGGCATTAATAGTAATCAATTGATCAGGAACCCGCAGGCCCTGGCAGACCTGGATAAATACCTCAGCGATGCTATTGGTAAAGGCGTATTCCCGGGTTGCCAGGTACTGGCTATGAAAGACGGCCAGGTTATCTACAAAAAAAGCCTGGGCACTTACAGTTATGGGGTGAACGAGCAACCGGTAAGAGATAATACCATTTATGATGTGGCTTCCCTGACCAAAGTAGCGGCAACCACGCTGGCGGTGATGAAGCTATATGAAGAAGGCAAGATTAACCTGAACGCTACATTAGGCACTTATTTACCCTTAGTGAGGGGTAGTAATAAAGCTAACCTTAAAATCAGTAATATTCTATTGCACCAGGCAGGACTTAAAGCCTGGATCCCCTTCTATAAAAGTACGATCGACAGCGAAAGCAGGCCTTATCCGAATATCTACACGGCGGTAAAAAATCGCCAGTTTGATATCCCGGTGGCCTCTGGTATGTTTATGAACAATAATTATATAGATACTATATGGAAAACGATCCTGGAAAGCCCGGTAAGCGCTACCAGCTATACTTACAGCGACCTGGACTTTCTTTTCCTGCAAAAAGTTGTAGAGGCAATTACCGCGATGCCTTTGGATGAATATGTAAATAAAACTTTTTACGAGCCGCTGGGCCTGCGTAACACAACCTATAACCCATGGGCCAAAAATTGGCAGCAACGTTGCGCTCCCGCTGAGCGGGACAATTATTTCCGGCATCAATTGTTGCAGGGTTATGTGCATGATATGGGCGCTGCCATGATGGGCGGCGTTGCCGGGCATGCCGGTCTTTTTTCGAACGCGGAAGATATGAGTATCATTATGCAAATGCTGTTGAACAAGGGTAGTTACCGCGGAAAACAGTACTTCAAACCAGAAACGGTGAATTTGTTTACCAAATATAGCTCTGGTATCAGCCGGCGTGCCTACGGTTTCGATAAACCCGAAAAAAAGGCAGGCGATGGCGGACCGGCATCTGATCTTTCCGGTAAATCGAGCTTTGGCCACCAGGGCTTCACCGGTACCTGTGCCTGGGCCGACCCGCAAACCGGTATTGTATTCGTGTTTTTATCTAACCGCACCAATCCTACGGCAGAAAACAGCCTGATCAACCGCTTGAGTATACGTACCGTAGCACAGAGCTATGTTTATAAAGCCCTGGGCTATACCAAATAAACCGCGCATCAGTACAATAACATGAATAACCGATTATTTCAACTACAATATTTCGCACCGGCGGTACAGCTTTTATTTTTCTTTTGTTTTTTCTTCGTAGCTAACTTATTGCAGCTTGGCGTTAACCAGGTTTTAGGTATTAATTCGGCTACAGGAAGCAGCCTCCAGGTTTTAGGTATGATGAGCAGCAACCAGCTGCTGGGCTTTCTCTTGCCGGCTTTAGTCTTTGTCTGGTTATTACCGCAGCCGGTAACTGATTTCTTTCATTTCAGGAAAATGGAAAAAGCGTCCGATGTTTTGGGCCTGGTTGTATTGGCCCTGGGTACCCTGCTCTTAGTATTGGGACTGGCAGAACTGATACAAAAGCTGCCTTTAGGACAAATGGCAGATGAGCTGCAGGCGCAAAGGAAAAACCTGGAATCGTCCGCTTTACAAATGAACTCTGTTGCTGAAGTAATCTTGCGCATCATTGTGATGGCATTATTGCCGGCCATATGTGAAGAATTATTTTTCCGGGGTGTGCTGCAAAGAATGTTCCATTCATTTTTCAAAAAACCGGTTTTGTCTATCCTGGCTACTGCCTTGGTCTTTGCCCTGTTCCATGCGAGTTGGTACAATTATCTGCCCATTACGATGGCGGGCTTCATTTTAGGCTTCACCTATTTTTATACCGGCAATATATGGTATAATATTATTTTGCATTTTTTAGTGAACGGCACACAGATCCTGATCGCGTTTTTCCAGGAAGATACTGTGGCAGAAAGCTCCTTTCCGCTTACATTTGCAGCCGGTTTCGTTATTTCAGGCCTTGTCCTGTGCTTTGCCGCCCTGGGACAGCTCCGGAAGGGCAAACAAATTTCAGGCCTTAACTGGTCCCTGCCCTATAAGCAGCCGGGCCAAAATTAAAATTTATGAATTGGAGTGTTTTTTTTACCAGGTTAGGTTCGGCAATCATTTTTTCCGCTATAATGATAGCCGGCCTGTTAGGAGGTCTGTACCATTTCCCCTGGAGCATCTGGATATTAGCCTACCTGATCCAGTTTTTATGTATCAAAGAGTTTTTCAGGATGGCGGCATTGGTCTTTCCTCAAAGTAATTTTCCTAAATATATAGAATCCCTGGCGCAGCTTGCGGGTGTACTGGTCGTTGCGGCGATTACCATCTGGGATAGCTCAATTGCCTTGGTTACCATCATCCCGGTCCTGTTCTTACTCAGTGGAATACTGAATAAAAAAACAGCCCTGGAATCTGCTTTCACTGCTATTGTAGCCTTGATGTATATTTCACTGCCCATGGCATTCCTGGTGAAACTGTGGAGCATTCATTTCTCCATTCCCCTGGCCCTGATCCTTATGATCTGGATGAACGATACCATGGCTTATATTGTGGGTTCTTTTATTGGCAGAACTCCTTTTTCTCCGATCTCTCCTAAAAAAACCTGGGAAGGCACCGCCGGAGGTGCAATATTGACCATTGCCGGTGCGGCGGTTTGGGCGCATTATGCCCATATCGATGGCCTGGGCAGTACCGATTGGATGGCATTGGCTGCCTGTGCGGCGATTGCGGGTACAGCAGGCGACCTGCTGGAATCAAAATTGAAAAGAATGGCCGGCATTAAAGATTCCGGTAATATTATGCCGGGTCATGGCGGGGCATTAGACCGTTTTGCCTCCTTACTGCTTGCTTTACCTTTCGCCTTTTGCTATGTGATGCTTTTTGTCGTGGTGGCGCCATAGGTAACCGGTATTTAAACTATTCAGTGGAAGTAAACCCTTAAATTTGCGGAATTAATTTTAGACTATGAAGGTTATTGTTGTAGGAACAGGATATGTAGGATTGGTTTCAGGTGCCTGCCTGGCCGATGTGGGTGTAGACGTAGTATGTATTGATATTGATCAAAAGAAAACAGAAAACCTGAAAAATGGGATTCTGCCGATATATGAGCCCGGATTAGAAGCGATTGTAAAAAACAATTACGAAAGAGGCCGCTTACACTTCAGTACAGACCTTGCGGCCAATATTGCCGGGGCTGATGCCATCTTTATATGCGTGGGTACCCCGCCGGGTGAGGATGGTAGTGCAGATATGCAATATGTACTTTCAGTGGCTAAAGATATCGGTAAATATATGAACGACTATGTGGTCGTTATTACCAAAAGTACGGTGCCGGTAGGCTCTTCCCGCAAGGTGCGTGCAGCGATCAAAGCAAGCCAGCAGGAAAGAGGCGTGGATATTCCTTTTGATGTGGCTTCAAATCCCGAGTTTCTTAAAGAAGGGGCAGCGATTAAGGACTTTATGAGTCCCGACAGGATTGTTGTGGGTGTGGATGCCAACCAGGCCCGGGAAGTAATCGATACTATTTACAGGCCTTTCCTGTTAAACGGCTACCGTATATTATATATGGATATACCTTCGGCAGAGATGACCAAGTACGCGGCTAACGCTATGCTGGCCACAAGGATCTCTTTTATGAATGATATCGCCAATCTCTGCGAACTGCTAGGTGCTAATGTCAACCAGGTGCGACAAGGTATCGGTGCGGACCCCAGGATCGGTAAGAAATTTCTGTATGCCGGGGTGGGTTATGGGGGCTCCTGCTTTCCCAAAGATGTAAAAGCCTTACTTAAAATGGGTGCGGAAAACCAAAAGCCCATGCGTTTGCTGGAAGCAGTGGAAGCGATCAATGAAGACCAGAAAAAGGTACTGTTTGCGAAAATAGAGAGATATTTTGACGGTAACCTGGCCGGGAAAACCATCGCAGTGTGGGGGCTGGCCTTTAAACCGAATACCGATGATATGCGGGAAGCGCCCGCTGCTATATTGATCAACTCACTTTTAGATGCCGGGGCTAAAGTAAAAACATTTGACCCGGTGGCAATGCACGAAGCACAAAAATTATTTACTGCCAACCCGGACCTGGCTTTTTGTGAAGATGTATACCAGACCGTGGAGGGGGCAGACGCTATCGCTTTGGTCACCGAGTGGAATGAATTCCGCCTGCCTAATTGGGAACGTATTAAGACGCTGATCAGCAGCCCGGTAATTTTTGACGGCAGAAATATTTATGATGATATTATGCTCAGTAAAGAAGGATTTAGCTATTTTGGTATAGGTCAGGGTAATGCTTAGTTTCTTTTCTGTACATTTTTTGGTATTTTTGTGCGTATTCTTTTTCTAATATATTATATTTGTTAAATGTTCAACCTTATTTTATTTGGCCCTCCCGGTAGCGGAAAGGGGACCCAGTCCAGCAACCTGATCAACACTTTTGGCTTAAAGCATTTGTCTACCGGCGATCTTTTGAGAGATGAAATCGCCCGCGAAACAAGATTGGGCATTGAGGCAAAGAAATTTATGGATGCGGGACAATTGGTACCGGATGCGGTAGTAATCGGGATGATCGGTTCAAAACTGGACGAAAACCCGGAAGCCAAAGGATTTATTTTTGATGGTTTCCCGAGAACAACTGCACAGGCTGAAGCTTTAGATAACCTGCTGGAACTTAAAGGAACAAGTATTCATATGCTGATTTCCCTTGAAGTACCTGAGGAGGAACTGAAGCAACGCTTACTGTTAAGAGGGGAAATTTCAGGCAGATCTGATGATAATGAAGAAGTAATTGCGAACCGCATTCTTGAATACAGGGCAAAAACAGAACCTGTTTCCAATTATTATGAAGCGCAGGGTAAGTTAGAAAGAATTAAAGGGGTGGGCGAGATTGACGAAATCTTTTCAAGTATCAAAGGTAAATTAGAGACCTTTATCCTGCCTCAGTCTTAATCAGACATTAAATATTTTAATTAAATGCCAAAGCCTTCGTTTGAAGGCTTTATTTTTGCACAATATGGAGAAAGCGAATTTTGTAGATTATATCAGGATTTTTTGTCGTTCAGGAAAGGGCGGAGCCGGTAGTATGCACTTTATGCGTACTAAATTCAATGCAAAAGCCGGTCCGGATGGCGGAGATGGAGGTAGAGGTGCGCATATAATTTTAAGAGGGAACAAACAATTGTGGACCTTATTACATTTAAGGTATCATAAGAATATTCTTGCAGAGAACGGGGAGAGTGGTAGCGGCAATAACAGTTCCGGGCGCCAGGGAAAAGATATTTACATCGATGTACCCTTAGGTACCATTGCTAAAGACGCAGAAACAGGGGAAATAGAAGCGGAAATTCTGGAGGATGGCCAGGAAGTCATCTGGGTTCCGGGTGGCCGTGGCGGATTAGGCAACTCAAATTTTAAATCAGCAACCAACCAGACGCCGGAATATGCACAGCCGGGAGAGATGGGTACGGAAGGCTATAAATACCTGGAACTTAAAGTGCTGGCGGATGTGGGCCTGGTAGGCTTTCCGAATGCCGGCAAATCCACATTGTTATCGGTAGTCAGTGCTGCCAAGCCCGAGATTGCGAATTATGCCTTTACAACCCTTACCCCCAACCTGGGTATGGTGCATTACAGGGACCATTTATCTTTCTGTATGGCTGACTTACCGGGTATTATCGAAGGTGCAGCCGAAGGTAAAGGGCTTGGACACCGTTTCCTGCGGCATATTGAACGGAACTCGGTATTATTATTTATTATTCCTGCAGACAGTGCTGATCATAATAAAGAATTTAATATACTCTATAGCGAACTGGAGCAATACAACCCTGAATTGCTCCATAAAAAAATGCTGATAGGCATCAGTAAAGCTGATATGCTGGATAAAGAATTAAGGGAGGCCATAGCTAAAGAATTACCTGCGGCATACCCGCATGTATTTTTCTCGGCGGTGACCCAGACTGGAATTACCGAGCTAAAAGATGAGCTTTGGGGAATGATGAATAGCTAAACAAAAATTTTATTATAGAAAGGTATAGCGGAT
>Ga0256900_1000237_pt1 | contig 18797 bp, 18 predicted proteins | sample MC6MC0688MT_FD_190190 | JGI IMG/M metagenome (GOLD analysis project Ga0256900, IMG submission 190190) | Metatranscriptome of enriched soil aggregate microbial communities from Iowa State University, Ames, United States - MC6-MC0688-MT... | ecosystem: Environmental > Terrestrial > Soil >... | reverse complement strand
TTCATTAAGTATGTCTGATTATACAGTATCCGATAAGGCACCCGGCGAACAGTGGACGGCACAAGACCATAATGCTATGAAGGTGGCCGTCAATAGCAAGATGGATAAAGACAAGCTTGTTCAAGATTTCAACAACCCAAATGCCGCTAATTTCCCGAGTTCGTTAGCTGTCGCTAATTATCTGGCAGGATCATTTCTTTTGAGGGGTAATTTAAACGGCAGTGAGCAAATCATGACCGGTACTGCATTCCAATTATCCGGATATTGGGTGGCAGAAAAAGGATTCAATGTCACAAATGCAGGGAATAACGCTGAATACCCAATTAACTTACCCGGTGTCCTAAAGGTTCATACGAACAAAGATCACAAATTATTGGAGTATATGACATTAGGTGATAAGCCCAGATATTTTATAAGTTCCCGGGTTTCCAATCAACAACACTTTGATTGGACGGAAATGGTATCCCCGTCTTACCTGGCAATAAACAACTATTGTCAATGTACTCACATCACTACAGCACCGGGTACAAATGTTATTGATTCCGGCACTGGCGGTATTTACACCTTAGATCGAGTTGTTGGGGACAGATGGGATCGTTCAGTTATTCGGATTTCAGCAGACAAAGTAATGCAATACAATGACCATGTATTTGCAACTTTTTCATGGGAAGATCCTATCATCCGCGGCAAACTGGTAACTGTTAATAACTACCAGGAAAATAACTGTAAGTTGTTATTATCAAGTATTGATGATAATTCATTTACAGTTGCTGCTACAGAATTCAGTGCTCAAAATGATGGGCAAGTTGATCAATTTTTCTTTTCAATATTAATTCTATAATTATGCCACCAGTACCAGGAGCAGGAGGGGTGATACTTGGATACCCCGGCGCGCAGGATGGATTGAGCGCCTACGAACAGGCTTTACTTGATGGGTTTTTAGGGACAGAACAGCAGTGGTTAGATTCATTGGTTGGGCCGCAAGGACCAACAGGTCCTACCGGTGCAACAGGTGGTCAAGGACCACAAGGACCCGCTGGCCCTGCAGGAGGAACCGGTGCCGCGGGTAGTAATGCAAACATTGTGATTTCAACTGTAGCAGCTACAGATTACGGTATAAAAAACAATGATTTTACATATACCCATTCTGGCAATAAAAGGCCGCTTTTCATTACCGTAAAAGTCACAATGATTCAGCAAAATAACAATGGATCAAGTTGGAGCGCTACATGGCTGGACGCTGCCGGAGCTGTGGTAAGGCCATTGGTAACATTTGCGGCTAACAATGCAAACAATGGGCTTGATGGAGGGTCTTCTATGACAATGATCCAGACAATTACACTACCGTTTTACAATAACTCGAAGAAGATCTCATTTACCCGCGGCGGGCCTAACCTTGTTAGCACTTTGGAGATTTTGACAGTGATGGAAGCATAGAAAAAGGTACGGTTAAATACCGTACCTTTTTTAAAAAGCAATATCCAATTTATTAAAGAGGTCTATTTTTCTTTTTGAGCTATCCACATCATATACCTGGTCCACCATTTTAGTATTGGTGTGTGCGTTTAGTTCCGCGGCTACCTTCTGGGCTTCCTGAAGTATTAAAAACTCAGAAACTTTGCTTACAATTTCCGTGGTATGAAGGTGCTTTATGTCGTAGAAGTCTTTTTTAATTCCTAAACCATTACTTCCCGGCTCATGGCGATCACGTTTTACCCACCTTAGCCACCGCTTGCCTATCTGGTCCCCTCTTATAGGATTTTCTTTTACAGCCGGGCTCAGATCATCTGAGAATACATAAGCTTCCGGGGGCGCGCCGTCAATTGTTTCTTTCCATAAGTGTAAAATACAGTCCTTTATCGGTTTGAAAACAATTGTAGGAACTCGTCTCTTTTTAATCAGTACTTTATAACGCTGTTTCTCTATATCGACATCTTTTACCTTTACCCTTAACAATTCCCTTTCCCGGGATCCGGAATGGAAGAAGATTTGCATGAAGCGCCAGAATGTGTAACAGTTTTTGTATAAATGCTCGCTTATTTCTTCTCTCTCAAATTTAGTAAGCAGACATTTTGCTTCTGTTTCATCCTTGATTACTGTTTTCCTATCGATATCAGTGACAATATTTGAGGATACCACTCCAAGAGCCTTAAATTTCTTCCAAATCATACTACAGTAACTAATATACTTGTTGGTCCGATTAGGGGACTTTTTACACGCGTCTATGGCACGTGAAAGGTGAATCATTTTTACCTGGCTTATAGAAAATTTGGAATATCCCAATTGCTGGATCGATTTTGAAAGGAAATTCATCATAGACTTCATGTCCGTGATAGTATCTTTCCCAGTTTCAAGGATTCCAATACACATATTCATCGCAGAGGCCCAGGATGTTTTTTCGGTTATATCTGCTCCATCTTGCAGGGTTTCTATGGCAATTTCCATTACGGCAGACGTGATAGGGTTGAAATACTCCTCCACCAATTGAGTCTTGATATCTTCCCTCACTTTGCGGGCAGCTGCTTTTCTTGCCTGGTAATTTACGAATGAATTCATACCTCTGGCCTGAATCAATTTACCGGTAGGAAATTCGGAAAGATAGTTAGGGTCTTTGAACCTATAATAAACTATCCATGTTTTATTAATTGATTTGGGGTTTGTGTTCCAATCGCTGGGGGAAATAGCAATTTTGGATACCGAGCAGTCATTTGCGAGAAGCAAATCACAATACTCCATATCCTCTTTGGACAGTTTTTTTCTTTTGGAAGTCGCCATAATTGTTTGAGTTTTTGTTTGAGTTAAACAATTATGCGCTAAGTGGGGAAATGTAAAAAAACGCTGAAAGTGTTGTTGGCACTCGCTTTCAGCGTTTTTATCTTGGGAGGCTAATGGGTCTCGAACCCACGACCTTCGGAACCACAAACCGACGCTCTAACCTACTGAGCTATAGCCTCCGTGCTGATTGGATTGCAAAGATAAGTGAATAATCTTTTCTACCAAATATTTTTTTATTAATTTTCTAAACCCTGATCTCCATACCCTCGAAACTCGCTACGGTATTGGGAAAGCGGCGTTTCGCCTCGGCTTCAAATGCCTCAATTTCCTTATACCTGCTGGAATAATGTCCCAGCAGTAAACGCTTCACTCCGGCTGCTTCTGCGAATGCCGCAGCCTGTGCTGCCGTGGAATGATATCTTAATATCGCCAGGTCTGCATCAGCCTCCAGGTAAGTAGATTCATGGTAAATCAAATCGGCCGCCGCTACATCCTCAACAAAAGACAATGTGTGACGGGTATCGGCACAATAAGCATACACTTTATCTTCCAAGCCCGGCAGGGTAACCCACTCGTTCTTCACGATAGTACCATCCTTTTGTTCATAATCTTCTCCTGCCTGTAAGCGCTTGTAAAAGTATTGCGGTATTTCATACCGCCTGCAGGCTTCAAGGTCCAGCTTGCGGGCTTTGGCTTTTTCCGTAATTACAAAACCATGGGTAGCGATCCGGTGATCTACCGGGAAACAACTAATGCGGCACACGGCATCATCTACCAGCACCCTGCGCTCTCCTGTATCAGCTATGATATGAAAATGTAGTTCATAAGGCAACTGTGCGGAACTCGCGTCGAGCTGCGCCTGGATAATACCCGGCAACAGTTCAGGACAATAAATATGTAAGGGATCTGTTCTGCCCAATAGTCCGAAGCTGTTAATAAGGCCAATGAGGCCAAAGTAATGGTCGCCATGCAGGTGGGAAATAAGGATATAGCGTATTTTACTCCGCTTGATCCCATACTTGATCATTTGCATTTGAGTACCCTCACCGCAGTCTATAAGGAGTAAGAAGTCCTTAATCTCTGCAATCTGGGCGCTCGGATTGCGGCCATGCGCCGGGATTGCAGAGTTATTTCCAAGAATAGTGATTTTCAAGACTTCAGAAGATTACATTTCGTTCAACAATCCACGCGCCATCTTCTCGTCATTATTCACCAAAGCGATCGCTTCTTCCATACTATTGGCCAATTGGAGGCTCAAGTGAAGCCGCTCCTGCTTGATTTTTTGCAAGACAAGTTCTTGAACATTGGTAAATACCAGATTTCCCTCTGCCGCTTCTACAGCTTCCTGTATACACAATAGAGGGTGTACACTTTCATTAACCATTTGATGAACAGCTCCGAGATCAATAATGAAACTTTGATGTGCGTTGGCTTCCAATCCCTCTTTAATCTTGGCAAACAATGCCTCAGCAAATTCCTTGTCCATCAAATCAACATCCGGCGCTATTATGGTATAAGTCGGCTCTAATTCAATCGCAAATTTCATGTCTGTTCAGTTTAAGGTTCAAAATGGTCTGCTGAATCTGTTTTATATTCCTTTATAACCAGGAACAAAAGCTTCCTCAGCGTAATTATCTATATAGACGTAAAAATAACCAATATGGTTTATTGTTTCACAAATTTTATTGCTCTTTTAGTATTGCCATATTTTAAAATACAATAATATACTCCGGCCGGCAAACCTGAAACGCCAATAGCAGTGCCGCTTCCCGCATTTCCTTGTAAAACAGTCCTTCCATTAATATTAACTATTTGATAGTAAAATGTAAGTACCTTGTCTATACTAATTACGATATTATTGTTTGCAGGGTTTGGACTTAACGAAATATTATCTATTTTATTAAGTGTAGCTATACTAGTGCTCGTAGCATTCAACACCGCCACGCCCGTCAGGTCAAAGCCGCCAGAAGCAAATGCTGTAGCATAAGGATCGTTAATCATACGACCGGCAGCATCTTTACTACCTATAGCAGGATCAAGGCTACCGATTACATCCACAATACGTACATGGGTAATATTGTCAATATCCACCGCAGTACTATCTCTCAGTTCTTCGAGATCAAAAGGGGTACCATAACCGTGAATATAACGACCGGCAAGATTCACATAATCCTGGCCTTTCACATAAGTAAAATTACTAACCTGCGCCGTATCCGGTCCATTATAATAGGCCGGGAAGCGTACATAATTCACCCCATCTGAACTTACTTCTACAAAGGCTACTTCCAGGAAAGCCAGGCCGCTGTCTGTTGGATCCAGGAAACCATTCTCAAAAACCGCGAAATCCGGCCCATCTACATTACGGATCGGCTCTGCAAAAGTCAGTACGGCTACCCCACTATCTCCCAGGCTCACTATGTTGGGGGTCGTACCGGATAAAGGCCCGGTAGCATTCTGATCAGCACCTGCAGAAGCGTAGCCCTGCGCTTTATCCGCGATATCCAGCCAGCCTCTTTCTACCACACAAGTTGCCGCCCATTGCGAAATGCGGGTGTCATCGGCTTTTATAGCAGCGTTATCAAGGTTATTTTGAGCGGAAGCAAAGTATGCAACAGGAAGGGTCAGAAGGGTACACAGTATTTTATACATTATTATAGTTTATTTGAGTTTATTGAAGAATCTTTTCGTCAAAGATAAAGATGAAAAAGTTAAACCGATAATGAAACCTAACCAGATCCCGGAAGCCTTCATATCAAAAGTTACGGCCAGCCAGTAGCCTAATGGCAATCCCAACACCCAGTAAGCAACAAAAATGAGCAGGGTCGGTGTTTTCACATCTTTGATCCCCCTCAGAATACCGGCACTGATTGCTTGTGTGGAATCGGAGATCTGAAACAGCCCGGCAAGCAGCAGTAAAGAGGATGCAAGACTTATTACTGCGCTATTCCCGGCACCGGAACCATCATCCTCCAGGAATATAAGCGGCAAAGTTCCTTTTAAGGCGATAAAGAATAAGGCACAGAAGATCCCATACCCCAATGCCATCAGCAAAGTGCTCTTACCGATATTGCCAATCTTGATTTTATCGCCCTGACCGAAAGCGTTACTGGTCCTGATAGAACCCGCCTGACTCAGGCCCATAGACACCATAAAGGTAAAAGAGGCGCATTGCAAAGCGATCTGGTGTGCTGCCAATTGCATTGCACCAAAACTACCGACTATAATCGCGGACACTGCGAATACACCGGCTTCCATACCGATCTGTAAGCTGCTCGGCACGCCAATATCCAGCAATTCTTTGATACTTTTCTTTTTCAACTGCCATTGTTCTTTACGCAAAGCCATATAAGGGCGGTAGATCCGGTGCGTAAAAATAATATAGGCCAGGATCAGGAAAATAACCGTTCTCGTGATCAAAGTACCATAGGCAGCGCCCACCATTTCCATCCTCGGGAAACCCCAGTTACCGAATATGATCAGCCAGTTGATGAAAACGTTGAGTGGCAAAGACAGAACAGATAGTAGCATTGCCGTGCGCGTATACTCCAGGCCATCGGTAAACTGCTTCAAGGTCATGAAGAGCAGCATAGGAATAATTGAGATACCCATTACTCTTAGGAAAGGCTGTGCCAGGCGCGCCACTTCTTCGTCCTGACCTAAATGAAACAGGATGTCCTGCCCTAACTCCAGGCTGCCTGAGATCAACAGCGCAGCTACGGCACAAAGCCAGAAACCATTATAAAAATAATGGGAGATAGCGCCATCATCTCCTTTTCCTTTGGCCATAGATACCAGCTGGGATACGGACATGGTAATACCTATGCCTAATACAAAAGGAATATTGATCACACTTAAAGCCAGTGCAGCGGCAGCCACCTGCTTATAGCTGTCTCCGCCCAATGCGCCGATCATTGCCGTATCAATAATATGCAGCAGCATCTGCGCCAATTCGCCAAAGATCAATGGCAAAGCTAGTTTTATAGTCTTCCCGGACTCTATTTTAAGCGACATACAATTACGTTCTTTTAATTATTTTAAAGTTGCAGCCACAACAAAAAAGGCTATACGATCTTACCCGTATAACCTTTCCTGTATGCTACTCAGGCACACTTCTTATTAGAGGCCTAAGATATAAGAGAAAATTAAGGGTGCTACGATCGTGGCATCACTTTCTACAATATATTTCGGGGTGTTGATATCTAACTTACCCCAGGTAATTTTTTCATTAGGTACTGCGCCGGAATAGGAACCGTACGAAGTAGTAGAATCAGAGATCTGGCAGAAATAAGACCAGAAAGGTACATCATGCCACTCCAGGTCCTGGTACATCATCGGTACTACACAGATCGGGAAATCGCCCGCGATACCACCACCGATCTGGAAGAAACCAACGCCTTTACCACCGGAATTAGCGCGGTACCATTCTGTGAGATAAATCATGTAATCGATACCGCCTTTCACGGTGCTTACTTTCAATTCACCTTTGATACAATAGCTGGCGAAGATGTTGCCGGTAGTGCTGTCTTCCCAACCCGGGCAAACGATTGGCAGGTTTTTCTCTGCAGCCGCAACGATCCAGGAATCTTTAGGATCTATCTCGTAGTACTGCTCTAACACACCACTATTTACTACCTGGTATAAAAATTCGTGCGGGAAATAACGCTCTCCTTTAGCTTCTGCATCTTTCCATACTTTTTCCAGGTGCGCCTGTAACCGACGGAAAGCTTCTTCTTCCGGGATACAGGTATCAGTTACACGGTTATAGTGATTTTCCAACAGGTCCCACTCATCTTGTGGCGTCAGGTCCCGGTAATTCGGTACACGTTTGTAATGAGAGTGGGCCACCAGGTTCATCACATCTTCTTCCAGGTTGGCACCGGTACAGGAGATAATCGCTACTTTATCCTGGCGAATCATTTCTGCAAGAGAAATACCTAACTCCGCCGTACTCATCGCACCTGCAAGGGAGATCAGCATTTTACCGCCTTCGTTTAAATGGGCTTCGTAACCTTTTGCCGCATCTACTAAAGCGGCTGCATTAAAATGTCTGTAATGATGCTCTATAAACTGGGAGATCGGACCTTTACTCATTTTTATATTCTTTATTTAGTATTATGTTCTGTTAATGCGGCAAAATTAAGCCAAATAAATCAAATGGTATTTTACAAATGATAAATTCTAATTAAGAAAAAACAACACCGGCTCGATGAAGGAAACCTCTTTCCAGGACTATATTTATGAGCAAGGTTCTTTCTTTATTTTGCTTTTGGATTTCATTTAAAATGCTACTTTTGACAGATTGTTGACCATAACAAAACACATTTATATGTCTGTACACAGCGAAATAAAAAGAGTGACCACACATAGCCTGTTAAAGATGAAACAGAACGGAGAGAAGATATCCATGATCACCGCTTATGACTATGCTTTTTCGGGAATTTTTGATGAAGCAGGTATAGATGTTATCCTGGTGGGCGATTCTGCCTCTAATACCATGATGGGCTACGAAACCACCTTGCCAATCACTTTAGACCAGATGATCTTTATGGCCGGCTCTGTAGTAAGGGGGGCTAAAAGGGCTTTTGTAGTGTGTGATTTGCCTTTCGGTTCTTACCAGGGCGATAGCAAAGAGGCCTTAAAGTCTTCTATACGTATTATGAAAGAAGCCGGTGCACATGCGGTAAAGCTTGAAGGGGGTAAAGAGGTCTGTGACTCTATTTCCCGGATTGTTTCTTCCGGTATCCCGGTAATGGGTCACCTGGGATTAACCCCGCAATCTATTTATAAATTCGGCACTTATTCTGTTCGTGCCAAAGAAGATGCAGAAGCGGAAGAATTAATTCAGAATGCTCATATGGTGCAGGAAGCCGGCGCTTTTGCATTGGTACTGGAAAAGATCCCTGCCAGTTTAGGCAAACGCGTTTCCGAAGAACTGGACATTCCGGTAATCGGTATCGGTGCGGGTATGCACGTGGATGGCCAGGTGCTGGTGATGCATGATCTGCTGGGCATTACCAAAGATTTCTCGCCACGCTTTTTAAGAAGGTATGCCAACCTGAGAGATGATATCCGCTCGGCCGCATCGCAATACATCAGCGATGTACGCAGCAAAGATTTCCCGAATGAGAAAGAACAATACTAATCTATCCTGTCTTAGCGCAAAGCCTTGCTTTGCGCTAAGACTTACAACATTTATAATCCATGGTCAATACGCAAGCTTACTTATCCCTTACTGAACAATTAAAGGCACAAAACACCACGCTGGTGGCCGTTTCCAAGCTAAAGTCTGCCGCTGACATACAAGAGCTGTATGCATTAGGGCAAAGAGATTTCGGGGAGAACTATGTGCAGGAATTGATGGAAAAAGAAGCAGCATTACCTAAAGATATCCACTGGCATTTTATCGGTCACCTGCAATCTAACAAGGTCAAATATATTGCGCCCTTCGTACATCTTATCCATGGTGTGGACAGCCTGAAATTGCTGCTGGAGATCAATAAGCAGGGTAAAAAGCTAGGCCGGGTCATTGACTGTTTGTTACAGGTACATATTGCTACAGAAGACACCAAGTTTGGCTTTGACAATACGGAGTTGTTCCAGTTTGGCGCTTACTATGAGGCCAATAAAACGGAGTTAGCTCATGTACGTATCCGTGGCATGATGGGCATGGCCAGCTTTTCAGAAGACGAAAACCAAGTGCGGAAAGAGTTTAATGCGCTAAAGCAAACCTTTGAAGTTCATAAGGGCAGCACTTTCCTTTTTGAGCAAAGTTTCGATACCCTTTCTATGGGCATGAGCGGTGATTATGAATTGGCCATCGCTGAAGGTTCCAATATGGTTAGGATCGGGAGTTTATTGTTTGGCAGAAGAAGTTAGATTTAAGCAATAACAAGTATTTCCTCATCAAGAAAGCAGGCTCACTAGCCTGCTTTAATATTTTTTACAATACATATTGTTGCATCAATCGTTCCACAGCTGTATCCAAATCTTCTGCATAGCCGGGATGAATCGCTGAAGTTTGGATAATCGTACTCCTGTTGGCGCTCAACCAGCGAAATCTCGAAGCCTTGTCCAGCGCGGCAATAGGCGATTTGCAAGACTTCTCGCCTTTAGTAATTCTTTCCAGGCCCTGCAATTGCGCTTCGATCAGCGCAATATCTGCAAGCGGATCTAAGGCCAAAATTTTCTCCCGGTTCACCACAAACCTCCCGGATAAATAGTTTGCTTTCTTCGAATACAATAAAATACCTGCATTGATAAATTCAGCCCGTTCTACCCTGGGCACGATACGAACAACGGTATATTCATAGAGCTGTTTATCTTGCATCCATCGCCTGTTTTAAAAATTGAGCACTATGTTGCAGCCGGTCGTTTAAAAACTGGCGGTAACCATTCTTAATTTCTTCCAGGGATCTTTCCGGCTCCGAAAGCTGCATCCATTCATCCGGTACTAAGGCCACAACAGCGTCAATGTTTTCCGGGGTTAAAACAGCCAAAGCCTTATGTGCTGCAGCTTCCAGCTCGGTAGCATAAGGCAACAAAACATGCTCCTTAATCATCGCGAAAGGGCTTTTCAATGAAGTGGGCAGGCTGTCCCAGTTATGGTGAAAATACATAGAAGCGCCATGATCTATCAACCAGAGTTCTTTATTCCAGATCAGCATATTGGTATTCTTTGCCGTACGGTCAATGTTCATGAGATAAGCATCTAACCATACGATCAGGCTTGCTGTAGCGGCATCAATTTTATGTACTTCCGGATCAAAGGTTATGGAGCCGCTTAAAAAGTGGACTCCTAAATTAAGACCGGTGCTGGCCTTCAACAGGTCCTGGATTTCTTCATCCGGCTCGGTCCTGCCAAAACCTTCAGCGAGTTCAACCAACACCATTTCCGGCATATTCAGGCCTAACAGCCGGGCGATCTCGCCACCGATCACATCTGCGATCAATGCTTTGAGCCCCTGTCCCGCGCCCCTGAATTTCATTACATATAAAAAGTCATCGTCCCCTTCTACAATAGCCGGCAAGGAGCCGCCTTCGCGAAGCGGGGAGATATATCGTGTGGCATTTATGATTCTAAGTGGCATTCTTTTATTAGTGAATAGTGTATAGTGTATAGTGAATAGTGAAAAGTGATTGGTAAGAAGTGAATAGTGAATAGTGAATAGTGAAAGGTAAAAAGTGATAAGTGATTAACGATTGCGCTCACGCTAATATTTTCACTTCTTACTAACAATTAAAAACAAGACTCCATGAGCATCTTCAACACAATGCATAATTTTTCAAATCGTCTTTTGAATAATTCTACTCGCATCTCTACATTTCAATGCTGAAAGTACTTCCATCACTTACAGGATTAATTATTTCACTTTCGATCTAAATAGTCCATTATCACTCCTTATCCATCTGGAATAATTAATTACTGATCGATCACTTACTTATCACCGATTCGTCAACTGTCGGAAGACGTCTTCCAGTGATTTTGTTTCTGTTTGCAAAGCAGCAATCGTATAATCGTTTTCAAGCGCCCATTGCATTAATGCCTTACGCAGCATATCCGGGTTACTGGTTTGAAAGGCCCAGGTACGCCCTTCGACTAAGCGGATAGAATCCACAGGAGCCAGGGCCTTAAAATCGGCCTGTTGCAGATCGACCTCCAGGGTAATTACAATAGTATTTTTATTTTCAGATTGTGCCTGGATATTACCAATTGCATCATCCGCAACGATGGAACCGTCTTTGATAATGATCACGCGACTGCACATAGCCTGCACTTCCTGCATAATATGCGTAGACAACAAAACGGTTTTTTCTTTTCCGAGTTGTACAATAAGATCACGGATATCAGCTAACTGATTCGGGTCAAGACCAGAGGTAGGCTCATCCAGGATCAATACATCCGGGTTGTGGATCATGGCCTGCGCCAGACCCACCCTTTGTTTATAACCTTTGGATAGTTGCCCCAGCTTCTTGTGCACTTCTTTGCCCAGCCCGGTCATCCCGATCACCCGGTCTACCACGGCTTTTACATTCGACAATTGGTGTACCCCCGCCGCGAAGTTCAGGTATTCCCTTACATACATATCGTAATACAAAGGATTGCTCTCCGGCAGGTAACCAACATGCTTTCTTACGTCCAGAATATTCTTCTCGATATCAAAACCACAAACGGATGCTGTACCGGAAGTCGGTGGCACGTAAGTGGTCAGCATTTTCATGGTAGTAGACTTTCCGGCGCCATTGGGGCCTAAAAAACCTACAATCCCTTTCCCGATCTCGAATGAAATATTATTTACAGCTATTTGCTCGCCGTATGTACGGCTCAATTCTTTAACGACTATAGACAAGGTTAATGCTAAATTTAAAAGTCAAAAATTATGAGTGATGGACCATGATTGATTGGCGATAAGTGATGGATGATCGCTAATTCAGGCCTAAAGCCCTGAAAGTATTTCCCTGGTTCAGATCGCCTGTTTTATATCCTTTCATAAACCACTCCATACGCTGTGCAGATGTGCCATGCGTAAAAGCATCGGGCACTACATAACCCTGCCCTTCTTTTTGCAACTTATCATCACCGATGGCATTCGCCGCTCTTAAAGCCGCTTCAATATCAGCCTGGTCAAATATATTACGGGCCTGCTGCGCGCGGTTGGCCCAGACACCGGCATAAAAATCAGCCTGTAACTCAAGCGCTACCGAATACTTATTGTATTGGGCTTCACTCAGGCGTCCACGCATACTTTGTACTTTATCGGAAGTGCCCATCAGGTTTTGAATATGATGCCCTACCTCATGTGCGATCACATAAGCAATAGCCGCATCTCCGGGCGCCCTGAATTTATCTCTTAGTTCGGTACAGAAAGAGAGGTCAATATACACTTTACTGTCTGCCGGGCAATAAAACGGCCCCATAGCCTGGTGCCCCTGGCCACACTGAGTTTCTGTACTTCCGGTAAATAAAACTAATTTAGGTTTTTGATAAGCGGCATCAGCCTGGCGAAAGATATCCGACCAAACCTCTTCTGTGCTGGCCAGTACCATACTCACCAATTGGCCGGTGGTATCATTAGGATCAGCTGCATTACTATAAGGTTGTTGCGTAGTAGTCCCGGATGGATTATTGTTCATGACATCTCCAATAATGGTCATCGGGCTTTTGCCCATTAATAAACCAACAATGACAATCACCACAACACCCAAACCGCCACCAACTACAGCTTTACCGCCACCACCCATTCCCCGGCGGTCTTCCACATTATCGCTTTGTCTTTCGCCTCTCCAGCGCATAAGTATACAATTTAAAATTCAGTAATATTTACGGGGTAAAAATAAAGATGTTTTCGGGATAAACAGGTAATTTTTTAATCTTCCGAATTCCGGTGATCAATAATTCATAAAGTATTTTAATAATATAGGCTCACTATACCAACCTAATATTACATTACGCTTGTCTTTAATATAATCACCCTTTATAAACCTCATAAAAAATCTAACATGAAAAAGTTATTGTACACCGCAGCAAGCACCTTATTAATGAGCCTCAGCCTACAGGCTCCTGCACAAATAACCAATAACCTCCAGGCTTATTATCCCTTTGGCGGCAACGCCCAGGACCAAAGTGGCAATGGGAACAACGGCCAGGTTACCGGGAATGTAACACTTACCCAGGACCGGTTCGGAATTACCGGTTGCGCCTATGAGTTTGACGGCACAGCCGGCAGCTATATCAGCATCCCCTCCTCCCCAAGCTTTGCCTATCCGGGAGGTGCATTTAGTGTAAGTCTATGGTACAAAGGGGCTACGACAGCACAAGCAGATGTCGAGTGCCTGTTCGGAGCCAATAATGGCAGTACGATTGCCGGTAATTATGCGTACTGGTTAGGCCTTTATGATTTAAATAAAGCCACCTTCTCCAGTTCATGGGAACCGGACAATTTAGTAAACACGACAATCTGGAATCATCTTGTAGGTATCTATGACAACGGCGATTATCTATTGTATAAAAATGGTACACTGATAGACAGCACACACAGTAATCTTTTAAATAACAGCAACAATACTATGATTATAGGACGCGGATTTGCAGGCGCTATTGACGATGTGCGGTTTTATAACCGGAAAATCAATGCGAACGAGATCGGGCAATTATATGCTTTGCAAAGCTCCTGCTCCCCGACTTCCATCCCCGAGCCGCAATTGCTCCGCATTAATCTTTACCCTAACCCAACCAGGCAGGACCTGACCATTGAATGTTCCACCCCTTTAAACGGAGCTACAGTCAGCATTTATAATCTATTAGGTCAGCTGGTTCTCCAACAGGAAATTAAGGGTAATTCATTGACCACTATTAATTTATCCGGTAAAGCACCAGGCAGTTATATCATAAAGGTGCGAGACGGCAATAAATTACTTAGCACGAAAATTATCCAGAAATTATAAATCAGGGAGGTCGTAAAACAAAAATGAGTCAACAGTATTGTTGGCTCATTTTTTTATTGCTGGAAATATTTTATCAACTTATTTAAAAATCTATTCATCAATATCGTACTCTTTGATCTTACGGTACAAAGTCCTTTCAGATATACCCAACTCATGAGCGGCATCTTTACGTTTGCCCTTATGCTTCATAAGTGCTTTAATAATAAATTCTCTTTCCCGGTCGATCAAAGATAGGGATTCTTCCACTTCCTCGTGATCGTGGATATCACTGCCCGGGTTAATAATCACAGGGCCGTCATTGGCCGGATAACTCACAAAAGGCTTTTGCTCCGGCACCGGTTGCGGATTACTGTAATTGTTCATAGCCGGCGGTAAGGAAAATCCTTCACTAGCTACGTTGCCCTGGTTATTTTTAGGCATATTATTCCCCATACCTTGTTGCTGCAGCAGTTCAAACAATAATTGCTTGATATCATTAGAGTCTTTCCTGAGGTCAAACAGGAATTTATACAGGATCTCTCTTTCTGTTGAGCTGGAAGCACTGTCATTGCCTGCATTCGGGCTCCGCATAGGCGCATCCGGCGGGGCTGCAAGCATTGGCATGGTATTGCCCGCCTGTACGTTGGGCAAAAATTTCCCTAATGCTGTTGCATTCACCATTTTTTCTATAGACAAAACAGAAATCTGCTCTGCCATATTTTTCAATTCTCTTACATTACCCGGCCAGGGGTAATCGGTCAGCATCTGGCGCGCCACGTCATCCAGCTGGATAGGGGTGGTTTTATACCGTTCTGCAAAATCGATCACGAATTTCCGGAACAATAAATAAATATCTTCTTTACGCTCTCTCAATGAAGGCACACGGATAGGCACTGTATTTAAACGATAATACAGGTCTTCCCTGAATTTACCTTCTTTAGTCAGTTGTAACAGATCTTTATTGGTAGCTGCAATCACCCTTACATCGGCCTTCAACACTTTGGAAGAACCAACGCGCAGGTATTCCCCGGTTTCCAGCATACGTAGTAAACGCGCCTGGGTACCCAAAGGCATTTCCCCGATCTCATCCAAAAAGATCGTACCGCCATTAACGCTTTCAAAATAACCTTTTCGCTGGTCACTGGCACTGGTAAAGGAACCTTTTTCATGACCGAATAATTCTGAATCAATGGTTCCTTCCGGGATTGCACCACAGTTGACCGCGATAAAAGGATTGTGTTTCCGGGCGGAGAGATTATGTATAATTTGAGAAAAAACTTCTTTACCTACCCCGCTTTCCCCCATGATGAGCACGCTCAGGTCGGTATTGGCCACCTGGGCCGCCACCTGTAGGGCATAGTTTAAAGCAGGGTCATTACCTATTATTCCGAATCTGTTCTTTATTGCTTGTAAATCCATTCTTTAATTCAAAATTTAAAAGTCAAAAATCAAAATTTTGCTTCATTGATTTGTGCTACTACCATGTAGACAAAAAAGTGTTCTGGTATCGACAGCGCAACATCAGCACATTTCCAAATTTCACTATTAAACAGAAACAATTTCCCCGATCAATGTACCACTGGTCGCCTCATTAATTTTCACTGTCACATAATCGCCTTTCTTCAGGTCCCAATCACCTTTAGGGAAAACGCTCATACGCCCCTGGGTAGTTCGGCCACTCCAGTGTTCTTCGCTACGTTTGCTGTTCCCTTCTATTAATACTTCAAAAGTCTGGCCGATGCAACTCCTGAACACTTCAGTACTCGCTTGTCCCTGCACCTCGATCACTTCTTTCAGCCTGCGGCTCTTCACCTCATCCGGCACATCATCAGCATAGCGACGGGCAGCAAGCGTACCCGGTCTTTCCGAGTAGATATACATATAGGAAAGATCGTATTTACTGTAACGCATTACGTCCAGGGTTTCCTGGTGATCTTCTTCCGTCTCGGTACAGAAACCGGAAATAATATCACAGGTGATCGCACATTCCGGCAATACTTCGCGGATACGGTCTACTTTTTTCAGGTACCACTCTTTCGTGTAAGTACGGTTCATCAGCTGCAACACACGGGTCGAGCCGCTTTGTACCGGTAAGTGTATATTTTTACAGATATTGTCATACTTTTTCATGGCAAACAATACCTCATCTGTGATATCTTTAGGATGGGAAGTACTGAAACGTACGCGCAATTTCGGGTGTACCAGGGCCGTCATCTCAAGCAGTTTCGCGAAGGTTACTTCTTCAGCACCGTCCTGGCTCATCCAGTAATAACTGTCCACATTCTGTCCCAGCAGCGTCACTTCTTTATACCCCCTGTCTACCAGGTCCTGTACTTCGCGGATGATAGAATGCGCATCCCGGCTACGTTCCCGGCCGCGGGTAAAAGGTACCACGCAGAAGGTACACATATTGTTACACCCGCGCATGATGCTCACAAATGAGCTCACACCGTTAGTATCTAAACGCACAGGCGCGATATCCGAATAGGTTTCTTCCCGGCTCAGCAATACATTCACACCTTTCTGACCACCTTCCGCATCCGCCACTAAAGCCGGCAAAGAACGATAGGCATCCGGCCCGATCACCAGGTCTACCAGTTTTTCTTCTTCTAAAAGTTTAGCCTTAAGCCGTTCTGCCATACAGCCTAATACACCGACCAGCATCTCCGGGCGGTTCTTTTTCAGGCCCTTGAAATGCATCAGGCGATTACGAACAGTCTGTTCTGCTTTTTCACGGATAGAGCAGGTATTGATCAGGATCAGGTTAGCCTCTTCAATATTACGGGTAGCGCCGAAGCCGTTCTCATTCAGGATAGACGCCACAATTTCACTATCATTAAAGTTCATCGCACAGCCATAGCTTTCTATATAGAAATGCTTACGGTACAGGTTAGGATCATTTTGAAAAGCTTCGAAAGCCTCACCCTGCCGGGTCTCGTCGATGGTCTTTGTAGGGGTTTCTAACATACGTAAAAATAAAGTGCAAAATTACACATTTCAGACAATTAACTGCCAAAATAGCAGAAAATTTAAGTTAATCTGTATATTTACTATTGATTCAGCCATCATGAACACTTATAGGTTTTACAAACGGATCATTTCTGCCGCTTTTGCTTTACTATGCTTTCATAGCGGGAAGGCGCAGACCGAAATGCCTTTCCGGGGGGCGGATACCGACCTGCTGACGGATACTTTAAAAACAGATAAGCATGGCACCTACTACTTATGGCGGGAGCAGGATAGCTTATGGATGGTGTTCATAAGTTTTGCGCCTCCTTACAACTATCGGCTACTGGATATGAAAGAGCAGGTCCTGGTGGCAGGCGAACTCAGCGAACAGCTCGAAGGTGGTCATTTGCTGGTAAAAAATGGCCAGTGGTCCGAGTATTATAAAGATGGCAGTATTAAATCTACGGGATACTATGAGGCGAATCAGCCCCTCGGCTATTGGGAATATTATCATCCTAACGGCGCTAAAAAAAGAACTTACCAATTTTCAAAGGTGGCATGGGACGGCCGGGACTATCTTTTAATGTTGGGCGCTTATGAAGAGTTTTATAATAACGGGCAGGTAAAGATCATTGGAAAATATACCTACCACATAGATACGGTTGCTATAGAAGGAGTAGTTGATGCCAATGGTGCACCTGAATTTGAATATATCCCTGTTGCAAAAAAAGCAGGTACCTGGTATTATTACCGGGCAAATGGTGAGCTCTTCAAAGAAGAAAAATATTAAAGCCGCTTCAATAAATACTTTCAGACCCTGGACCTATGGTACATTCCATCCAATGGCTTTATAAACAAAAATACTTTCCTACGTTTGCCACAAGCTGTTTCCAGCTATTATTTTTATTTTCCTCAATCATGCAACCTTTTTTACAGTAAGCATTTATATAGGTAAGCGGATAAAATGAACCTATCAGAACCGGATTTAATCAATTCTTGTAAAAAAAATAATGCAACGGCCCAACGGCAATTGTACCAAGCATATGTGCAGGATATTTTGAAATTATGCTTAAGATACCTGAATAATAAGGCCGACATAGAGGATATTACCCAGCACACTTTTGAAAAAGCATTCCGGAAAATTGGCAGTTTTCAGTACCTGGGTGCGGGCAGCCTTAAAGCCTGGCTGCATCGTATTGCCATCAATGAATGCCTGATGCATATAAGGAAAAGCAAAACATTCCAAATCAGCTTTACCGATGAAGACAGCTGGCTGGAAGACAAAATGGAGCATGAGTCAGCCGAACTGCCGACAGGGAATCATCTTGAGTTAAAACAAGTACTGGAATGCATCCGGCAATTACCCGATGGCTACCGTACCGTATTGAATTTATATGCCTTTGATGCAATGAAGCATGAAGAGATCGCACAAACACTCGGCATCAGTATCAATACTTCCAAATCCCAGTTATCAAGGGCCAGAAAACTATTAAAACAACTTTTAAATAACGCATCATGAAGCAAGAATCAGACCGGCAGCTCAAAGCGCAATGGGATGCTGCTACCTTAAAAGATTTTGATTTTGAAATAGACACTGAAAAACTGTGGCAAAAGATAGATAAACCCGGATCGAGCCGCCAGCTTGTATTTAC
>Ga0256900_1000235_pt1 | contig 18880 bp, 15 predicted proteins | sample MC6MC0688MT_FD_190190 | JGI IMG/M metagenome (GOLD analysis project Ga0256900, IMG submission 190190) | Metatranscriptome of enriched soil aggregate microbial communities from Iowa State University, Ames, United States - MC6-MC0688-MT... | ecosystem: Environmental > Terrestrial > Soil >... | reverse complement strand
TATGATGCAAGCCGTCTGGAAAGACAAGCCTACTAAAGTTTTTATTGCGATTACAGCATTTTTTGTAGTAAATGCGATCATTGCGGAAAGCATTGGAGGTAAATTGTTCTCCCTGGAGGCGGTATTCGGGCTTCCGCCTTCTGATTTTACCCTTTTCGGGCAATCAGGTTTAAGTTATACGCTAACCTGCGGTGTCCTTTTGTGGCCGCTTGAATTTGTTATTACCGACATCGTTAATGAATATTATGGTTTGAAAGCCGTCAAAAGGATCAGCTATATTGCAGTGGTCCTGATTCTATACGCTTTCTTTGTTTTTTATATCGCTATCGGTACACCGCCCAGTGATTTCTGGAAGGGCAGCCAGGCGGCCAACGGGGTACCGGATATGCAGGCCGGGTTCGCTGCAATCTTCGGTCAGGGAATGTGGATTATTTTTGGTAGTTTAGTTGCGTTTTTGCTGGGACAGTTAGTGGATGTATTTGTTTTTCATAAGATAAAGCAAAAGACAGGTAATAAACATGTGTGGCTGCGGGCGACCGGTTCTACGGTAGTAAGCCAGCTGGTGGATAGTTTTATTGTTTTGTTTATTGCATTTAAGATCGGTAATGGTTGGTCCTGGCAGCTGGTGCTGGCAATATGCCTGATTAATTATTCGTATAAATTTGTAATGGCGATCCTGCTTACACCGGTAATTTATTTTGCAGAGCGCAGGTTGGACGCTTACTTAGGGAAGGAACTGGCGGAATCTATGAAACAGGAAGCAATGATGAAAAAGTAACAGATGGGCAAACGGAAACAATTACTATTATTTGGTCTATTTTGGATGCTGTTTGCAATCATCCAGGTAGGGTATACCTATGCCCAGGGGACTGTAGAAGAAGGGGAAATGGCTACTGAAATCTACACTGAGGACCCTGATGCTATAGCTCCTGAAGAGGATTATGACGATGAAGAGGACGTATCCGGTCCTTTTTATAACGGTTTCTCTTTTAATGACTCCCTGGATAAAAAGGAATTTGCCAAAAGGTCGATCCGGGAAGCAGACTGGAACGAGATCAGTCGCAACCCTGAATTCCAATATGAAAAAGAAGTCGAAAAAGAAAAAAAACCGGAGCAGGAGGGTGATAACTGGTTCGGCAGGTTTATAGAATGGCTGATAACGGCACTGGCCACATTCCTGGTTTCAGATATAGGGAAAATAATACTTTGGACTATTGTTGCGGTAGTTTTATGCTGGCTGATCTTCCTGGTCTTTAAAAGGCGGGGCATTTATTTGTTTGCCCGCTCCGGCAAGAAGATAAAGAAAACAGATACGGCAGATGAAACCGGTGATGACTTTATACCGGAGAGCTGGACTTCAGTAATTCAACAGGCCGAGGCCAATGGTAATTACAGGCTGGCAGTACGCCATAGCTTCCGTCATATTGTACACCTGATGCAGGAAGCTAAGATTATTTCCCCGCAAAGAGCTTTGGCTAATCACCAGATACTTGCTCTTTTACGGCAAACGAACTATCATGCTGATTTCCGGCAACTATTGCGTCACTATGAGTATATCTGGTATGGTGACTTCGAGGTGGGGGCACAGGGCTACCAGCGTATTAAATCCATCTATACTCAATTAAGCAGTCAACTATAAGCAATTGAAAAAATATCATTACATATTATTACTGCTACTGATCAGTGTTTTTCTTTCCTGTAGTAAGGAAAAGAAAAAGACGGATTGGAATGTACGCTACAGTGCAACAGCAACAGCTCCTTATGGATTTAAAGTATTTACTGAGGCGATCCCTAAATTGTTCCCCGCGGCAAAGATAAACGCCATGCCGGTGAGCAACCGTGCTTTTAATGCTTACAATAGTGAAAAATCGCTTTATCTGGTATTGGCTGAAAAGCTGTATTACACCCAGGAAGAACTCTGGTCCCTGCAGCAATGGCTGTATTCAGGTAATGATATCGTACTGATCGGTAACGAATTTGGTACAGAGCTTTCTGATTTTCTTTATCTGGGAAAACCAAAATATTGGTCAGAACAAGATAATATCCTTACCGCTTCTGCCAAATTGAATGATGTGGCTACCCCGGCCAAAGCTAAAGTGCATACCTTTCCCAATTTTGGTACCGTAAGCCGCGATTACGAATTCGAAATGTATAAAGAGAATTTGTTCCCCTGGGGCTTTAAGATAGATAGCAGTTCTGTTGGGGATACCCTGAAAAACGCCATGCAGGTGATCAGTTCGGTAGATGGAGGGCTCGCCAATGCCGTAATGTTCCAGGTAGGCACCGGCAGATTGATCCTGGTCAACAGCCCGCTTGCTTTTTCAAACTATGCACTTCTGCAAAAAAATAATTATCACTACCTGGAAGATATCATGTCTTATGTACATCCTGAAGTTACCCGGGTTTATTATGGTACGGGTAGTGTAAGACAAAATGATCACTCTAACTGGAGCGTGATCTGGGGCAATAAAGCAACCCGGGCCGCTATACTCCTTGCTCTGCTGGGCGTCATTACTTATGTGTTGGTTAACCTGAGGCGCAAACAGAATATTATTCCTGTGATCAGGCCGTTGTCGAACGAGTCTAAGTCTTTTGTGGAAACCATTGCCAGCCTTTATTACAACAAAAGGAATAACCGGAATATTGCCCAGAAGATGATCCAGCACTTGTTTGAAAATATCCGTGCACATTATAAGTTAAACACCAATGAGCTGGATGCGGAATTTTGCGAGAAACTGAGCCTGCGTTCCGGGAACAGCCTGGCGGAAACCAATGCTTTGATCTATAAAATAAAGAGTGTACTGGAAGATACCGTCATTGTCGATGATAAGTATCTGCACAGCTTATATGTAAGTATTCAGCAATTCATAAAAAAATAAAAGCTTCAATAAATATGGAAACCTATAAGTCAAACCCGGAAGAACAGGAATACCAGTCGAGAATACCGGTAGCGCAGGTTGCCGCGATGATGGATAAAGTAAAAGATACTATAGCCCAGGTTGTCGTTGGCCAGGATGTAATGATAGAACAATTAATGGTCGCCCTGCTGGCTGATGGTCACGTATTGCTGGAAGGAGTACCGGGAGTAGCCAAAACGCTTACTGCGAAAACGATGGCTAAAATGGTGGCTGCGGACTTCAGCAGGATACAGTTTACGCCCGATCTTATGCCTTCAGATGTGATCGGGACCAATATTTTTAATCCTCAAAAAGGAAGTTTCGATTTTAAACAAGGACCTATTTTCGGAAATATTGTGCTGATAGATGAGATCAACCGCTCCCCGGCAAAAACACAGGCTGCCTTGTTTGAAGTAATGGAAGAGCGCCAGATCACGAGTGATGGGGTTACCTACCCGATGGAAGCACCTTTTATGGTGATTGCCACCCAAAACCCGATTGAGCATGAAGGTACTTACCGGCTGCCGGAAGCCCAGCTGGACCGGTTCTTGTTTAAAATTAATGTACAATATCCAAAGCTGGAGGAAGAAATACTGATGCTGCAGCAGCATCATGAGCAGAAAGGTGCTTTGTCCCTGGAAGGCATGCGCCCTGTGATCAGCAAACAGGATATTGATTATTGCCGGTCTGTTGTAAAGCAGGTTAGGGTAGAGCCCAAGCTGCTTCAATATATCATCCAGATAGTTGCCGATACCAGGAATAACCCTTCTCTGTTTTTAGGCGCTTCGCCAAGAGCTGCCATTGCTTTGCTGAATGCGGCTAAGGGCCTTGCTATACTGAGAGGGCGGGAGTTTGTGACTCCTGATGATATCAAGGAAATCGTTCCGGTAGTATTAAGGCACAGGATCGCGCTTACGCCTGAAAAAGAAATGGAAGGCATGAACCCTGATGATGTGTTGAAAGAAATTGTAGGCCGGATCGAAATACCCCGCTAAAAGTATTATAAAATAGCTGTACATCAATATTGTGCAGCTATTTTTGTAAATTGTAGGTGATACCAGATAATGTACTATGGATGATGTATTAATTGAAAAGAAAAAACCATTCTATCCCATAATCCCGGAACTCAGGGCCTACCTCGAAGCCAACAACCGACTGACGCGGCTGAATGTAAATTACGAAGACCTGCTGCGGTTCCGCGATTATACGCCTATACTCGACAAGCATGGTAATGATACTTTATGGTTAAGCGTTTACTATGACCAGGGTGAGTTCGGGGAGCTGGAAGCTAACCTCAATAAAATATATACTTTATTGCACTCGGACGGAGATACCGCGACTTTACCGTATCTGAAAGTAGATAGCATCGAGTTTTGCACCTTCGGTAATTCAAAACCTTTCCGGATACGGGTGCGGAATGTGCTGAACGATAACTATACTAATTATTACATCAAGAAAGCAGATGCCTCCCGGGTGTACGGGCTGGAGCTGGAAGATATTGTTTCCAATAACCGGATCAATTTTTTGCTCTATGATGATACCCTCATCGAAGAGCATATACTGGGTATTCCAGGCGACGTATTTATTGCTGAAAAGCTACCTTTTTGCAGTGAACAGGAAAAAGCGCAGATCGCTAAAGAATTTGTGAAGTTCAATGAACGCTGTTTTATAGGCTTGCTGGGTGATATGCGCAGCTATAATTATGTGGTGATTCCCATTCACGATTTCGACCAGGTAGTGTACCGGATCAGGCCTATTGATTTTGACCAGCAATGTTACGAAGGGAAAATTGAGGTTTATGATCCTTATCAATTCAAGGAAAATAAAATAATGCTGGACCTGGTTAGCCAGAAACTACGCCCTAACTCGATAGCACAATATAGAAAAGAGGTGCGTTCCGCTATCGTAAAGCGTATTTTAAGTGATATGGAACGTTTTGACCATTTGATGCAGGTGGCGAAAATAGATCATATAGCACCGGTTGAGCATGTAGAGCAGCTAAAAGCAGATCTGAAAAAACGTACTTATATCAATGGTTTTGACTTTTGCAAGACCATGGGTGAAGTATTGGATACCGGCTTTCGCTTTACGATCAGGAATTACAGGAGTGCCACACATTTGTAAGCACAGTTGCTAATTAGCTTTCAATTTAATATTTATAAATGACTGTCTTTGAATGAGAAGGCAGCCATTTTTTTGTTTTTTTGACTTTAGGGAAATTAATTTGAGCTAACGTAGGGGTATAAGTGTCTAAATTTGTCTTTATTACAGGAAATGTGCATGAGGACGGATAAATGAACAAATTTTAATGAAATAAATGATGCAGGATCTACCTGGAAAATGGAATAGCGAAGCCGGGTTTGAAGCTTTGTTTAAAGAGCTCTACGCTCCTTTGCACCGGTATGCATCCGGGTTGATAGCGGACGAGCTGCAGGCGGAGGAATTGGTTCAGGATGTATTCCTGAAACTCTGGCAGCAAAAAGACCAGATTCAAATAGCCACCAATGTGCAGGCCTATTTATACCGGGCTGTGCATAATAATGCCATGAACCTGCTGAACCATGAAAAGGTAAAAGCAAAATACCAGACGTATATGAAAACACGTACGGCACAGTATGCAGATAGCCCTTCAAAAACACTGGCTGCTAAAGAGCTTAAGGAGCAAATTTTCAGGGCGATGGATAAGATCCCTGAGAAATGCAGGGCTATATTTTTCCTTAGCCGGCAGGAATCACTGAGTTATAAAGCGATTGCGGACCAGTTGGGCATTTCTGTAAAAACCGTTGAAAACCAGATGTCAAAAGCGCTAAAGATTTTAAGAGAAGAGTTGCGTGACTATTTACCCTTTACAGCTTTCCTGTTTTTCTTGTTTAACTTTTAAATGTAACCTATGATGGAAGATCTACTTATAAAATATATTGTCGGGGAGGCGGATGAGCAGGAGCGCAAGCAATTGGAGGACTGGCTGGCCGCAGACCCGGAAAACCGTAAGGCCTATGACCGGGTAAAAACAATCTGGGAAAACAGTAAAATACCCGGATCTGCCAAAGTTCCTGATATAGAGGCCGCATGGCAAAGGTTTAAGGTTAGGCGCGGGGAAGTGCAGGCGCTGCAGGCGAACATGACTTTACGTAAAGGGGGGCAATGGAAAAAGATATCCCTGGCAGCGGCAGCGGTATTGATTGTTTTGAGCGGGTTTTTATTGTACTGGAATACCCCGGTAAAATACGAAACCCTGGCACAAACAGAAATGGTAACGCTTCCCGATCATTCTGTAATCACGCTGAACACTAATTCCAAATTGTCTTATAGCCGTTCTTTCAATAAAAAAGAGCGTGTGGTTAAGCTGGAAGGCGAAGGGTTTTTTGATGTCGCTAAAAATCCGGAAAAGCCTTTTCTGATCCATGTGGAGGATGTGGAGGTAATGGTGCTGGGTACTTCTTTTAATGTTCGTTCAACAGCTGCATTGACCGAAGTCTCGGTAGAGACGGGTATTGTAAAAGTGACAAAAGGTAAAGAAATATATACTTTAAGGGCCAATGAAAAACTGGTGATCAGTAAAACAAACGAAACGGCGAGGGTTGGTAAAATAGAAAACAAATTATACCAATATTACCGTACAAATTTATTTGTTTGTGATCATACGCCTTTACCGGAATTTATCAGTTACCTGAGTGATGTTTATGACGTGACCATTAAAATAGATAACCCTTTGTTGATGCACCAACCTTTGAATGGAAAATATCCTAAAACAGATTCCGTACAGAGTATTCTAGAGAAGGTGGCGCAGACTTTTAGTGTAAGGTTGGAAAAGCAAGGAAATACTTTTGTTTTCAAATAAGACAAATAAAGCCGCTTGCCTGGAATTGTTTTATTTTTATTGCCAGAATTTATTTATGGGTTCATTATTTACTTCATTACGCCTGGATCGTTTTATATTATTCGTGATTTTTATCACCTTCAGCTTATCCTCTTTTGCACAACAATTGTTGCAAAAGAGGATAAGTATTGTTGCGCAGCATACACCGCTTAAAGAAGTGCTGAATCAACTGGAAACCCGCGGTGGCTTTTACTTTTCTTATAATAGTGACTTGCTGGATGAAGCTAAAAAAATAAATGCACAGCTGAATAATCAAACTGTTGAAGCTATCTTAAACCAGGTATTAGGACCCGGCTACCGTTACCAGGTGTCCGGAAATCATATTATTATTAAATTGGCTTCAGGTCAGGGAATTATTTTTACCGGCCAGCTGATCGAGGCGGAAACCGGCAGGCCCATTGAATATGCCTCCGTTTATGAGAAATCACTTATGGCGGGAACGGTAACTGATGAACAGGGTAATTTTAAATTACATATCCGCCAATCCTTGCCCAGCTACGAGCTGGTGATCTCTAAAGTGTCTTATACCGATACCGTATTGCGCCTGCAGAAAGACCTGTCTGCAGAAAAGCCTATAGCCCTGAAGCGTTCTTTCTCCGAACTTGAAAGCGTGAGTGTTATCGGTGTGCAGCAACATTGGCTGGCGAAACGACTGATCAATACAAAAGAACGGTTCAGCAGTATCAACCTGGATGGTTATTTTGCCAAACAACCTTACCAGTTTAGTTTACTGCCGGGACTTGGTTCAAAAAACAGATTGAAGAGCCAGACCATTAATAAATTCTCTTTTAATCTCATCGGTGGTTATACGGCCGGTGTGCGCGGTTTTGAATTGGGTACTGCGTTCAATATTGTCCAGCAGGATATGCAGTATGTGCAGATTGGCGGCCTGTTTAATATTGTGGGCGGTAATGCGAATGGCGTACAGTTTGCCTGCGTGTATAATTATGTCGCAAAAGATGTGGAAGGCGTACAATTTGCCGGTGTTTACAACAATGCCGCAAACGTAGCCGGGGTACAGGCGACAGGCGCGGTCAGTTGGGCACGCCAGGAGCTGAATGGGGTACAGGCTTCCGGTGTTTTTAACAGCGCATACAGCGGGAAGGGCGCGCAGTTTTCGGGTTTTGCCAATTGGGTAGACAGTACTTTTGAAGGATTCCAGGCGGCAGGTGCCATCAATCATAATGAACAATTAGATGGGGTGCAATGTGCCGGCTTATTGAATTATACCCAGGAGCAGACGGATGGGGTGCAAATCGCCGGGGGAATCAATATTACCCGGAAAATTTTGAATGGTACACAAATAGGTGGCTTGTTCAATTATGCCAGGATCGTGAACGGGACCCAATTAGGCCTGATCAATATAGCAGATACCTCTTCGGGTTTGAGCCTTGGCCTGATCAACATTATATTAAAAGGAAAACACAGTATTGATGTGACTACAACCGAATGGCAGCCCTACAGCATTGCCTATAAATCCGGGAATGACAGGCTTTATAATATTTTCCAGGTTGGAGGTAATTTAAAAGACCGGGAAAAAATGTTGAGCATCGGCTATGGTATTGGTAACGCAATCCGTCTGGGTAGTAAAACAGCGCTTGTTCAGGAAGCTACTTTTAATACGATTTATGCCGGGAACTGGAATGATCAGAACCTTATGGGCCGCTACCAGCTTATGTTTCAATACCAATTACATCCCAAATTAAAGATGTATGGCGGACCGGCTTTCTCTGTTTTATACCACGAACAGCAGCGTACTTATGAAGGATTTGGTATTCCTTTTGCCTCCAGGAATTTGTCCTTTGATATGGGCCATAACGTGAAAGCCTGGATAGGCTGGACACTTGGGGTCTCCCTTTTTTAAAATTATTTTTTTATTGCGTGGGGGTACTTGTTTCCTTGGTTGTCTTAGATTAAAAGACATAAAAGATGACAAGAACAGATTACCTCAAACGCTACACATTGGCAGCAAGCCTGCTGCTTAGCGCTTCACTTTCAGGACAAACGCTTTTAGCGCAGGAGCATCAGCGGGCACATGTAGGTTTAGTATACCCACTCAGTACCAACGGAACCCGTGCCGCACAGGTAAGTAATACGATTTCCCTGCATGCCATAGCCGGATTGAGTGCCGGAGAAAACGGTGCTGCTATTTCAGGACTTTCCACTATTATAAAAGGAGATCAACGCGGCGCGGTGATCAGCGGCTTGTCTAATACCATTTCCGGGGATGCTACCGGCGCACAGGTTGCGGGTTTGATCAATACTGTTGGCGGAAACAGCAGGGGTGTTGTGGCCGCCGGTTTAATCAATATCGCAAAATCTGCAAAGGGTGTTGAGATCGCGGGCCTGATTAATGTTGCGAGAGAACAGGCTGGCGCGCAGGTTGCGGGATTAAGTAATATCGCGCGCACTTCGGGCATACAGGCTGCCGGCTTAGCCAACAGCGCTCGGCAAAGCAATTTCCAGGTAGCCGGATTGGCGAATACGGCCGGTACCGCAAAGGTGCAGATCGCCGGTTTGATCAACGTTGCTCAAAAAGTAAAAGGCGTGCAGATCGCTGGATTGATCAACATTGCGGAAGAAAGTAATTGCCCGATCGGTTTCCTGAATTTTATTAAGAATGGTGAGAAACAAATCGGAGCCACTATAGATGAATCTGGTAATGCAGTACTGGCTTTACGCACCGGAGGAAAACATACCTATGGTATTATTGGCGCAGGCTATAATGTACGTATGGACAATGCTCCCTATGTCTTAGAGGCAGGTTTGGGTATGCATGTACGCTTCAGTAAACTTTTAAGACTGAACCTGGAAATAAGCAATACCGCCAACACAAGTTTCGGACATGACTCCTATTACAAATCCAGTTTCAGGCCATTGTTAGGTATAACATTGGCGAAGCACCTGGAAATAGTTGCAGGACCGAGCTTTAACTATGTGAATTATATGAGTGACCTGGATGCGTACCGGCCTAAGGCAATTTACAATTTCTTCGGTGCACAATCCACTAATAGCCTGTTCTTCGGCGGAATGGCCGGTATACACTTTACTCTTTAATTTTTTAAACCTAAAACAATTCAAAAAAATGAACAAATTAATTACACTATTGATCGCTGGTCTGCTTGTTTTAAGCCTTGATTCCTGTGAAAAAGTAATAGGGCAGGGCCCGGTAGTTACTGAAGAGCGTAGCGTAGCGGCGTTTACGATGATAGAAGCGGAATTTCCCGGAGATGTTGTTTTGGTGCAAGGGGCCAATCAAATGGTTAAAGCACAGGCACAGGAAAATATAATCAGTGACCTGTACACTACAGTCGATAACGGGATATTGAAAATTAAGCTGCGGAACGGGTTACGCCTGTCTACAGGTAGCAGCCTGAAAGTATATGTAACCATTCCTGTAATTGAACGTATCAGTTTAATGGGATCGGGAAATGTAACAACAGAGCAGGTGATCAGCCCGGACCTGGATATTAAATTGACAGGTTCCGGGAATATGGAAATCGCTAACCTGCAGGCTGATGAGGTGTACAGCGAACTGACCGGTAGCGGTAATATAAATATTGCCGGCGGCACTACCCGTGACCTGAGTGTGAGACTTACCGGCAGCGGCGATTTTAAAGCACAAAATTTTTCAGCGGTTGATGCCACAGTCACCCTGACCGGTTCCGGAAGCGCGACGCTAAGAGCCAGCAATACCCTGAATGCGGTGATCTCGGGAAGTGGTAATGTTAATTATTACGGCAACCCTGCGGTTACACAAAATATTACCGGTTCCGGCAGGTTGAAGAAAAAGGATTAAACTGCCGGGCTACAACGGTAACCGGTCGTCAATAAGGATCACTAATAAACTTAAGATATGTCAGACAAAAAATTTGTTTTAATTACCGGCGCAGGAAAAGGATTAGGTAAAGCATTTGCGCGCCAATGCGCTGAAATGGGCTATAACATGATCTTACTGGCGCTACCAGGTGAAAATACACATTCCCTGGCCCGGCATATCCGGCACCAGTTTGAGGTTGAAGTACTGGTCTATGAATTAGATATGTGCGATGAGCAAATGCTGGCAACAACTTTAAAAGAGATCAGCGACCGTTACCAGGTATTCTTTTTGATCAATAACGCGGGTATAGGGGGCACTGCCTCCATTACTACTGCGACTTTCCAGGCCCTGGACCGTATTATCAGTTTAAATGTGAAAGCAGGCGTACAGGTTACTTCAGCTATGATCCCGGTTTTATCACAATTTAAGGAGAGTTATATATTGAACGTGGCCAGTATGGCTGCTTTTGCACCTATTGCTTATAAAACGGTTTACCCGGCATCTAAAGCATTCATCGCCTCTTTTTCCATGGGGCTCAGAGAAGAGCTGAAGGAGCAGGGGGTCTCGGTAAGTATTTTATATCCCGGGCCTATCATGACTAATTGTAATGTTTCTGGCCGAATCCTGGCACAGGGTTTTGTCGCGCGGATGGGCCTGATCAATACAGATGCTATCGCCCGGGCGGCGATCCGGAAATGCCTGAACAAAAAAGCCCGGATAGTGCCGGGCATATGGAACCGGGTTACGGCAAAATTATTAGAATGGCTGCCTGTGGATACCGCATTGCATTTGATCTCTTCTTCTGTAAAAAGAGAACTATCCTATAATTTTTAATTTTTTGTTTATGGAATCTACCGTATTAATTACCGGCGCTTCCGGCTTGTTGGGCGCTAATCTTGTGAGATATATGCATCAGCTGGGTTTTAAGATCCGGGTATTGGTCCGGCCTGGTGCTCATTTGAACGTACTGTCGGATATTCCTATGGAAATTATCCATGGTTATATTGACCGTAAAGAATGTGTGGAGGAAGCCATTCAAGGTTGTGATTATGTGGTACATGCGGCATCGCTGACTACGCAATGGGGTACGCCTTATGAGGAGTATAAAAAAATAAACATTCATGCGACACAGCTGATTGCCCGGGCCTGCCTGGATTATAAGGTGAGGCGGCTGATCTACATCAGTACGGCCAACACACTGGCGCCTGGCTCTAAAGATAGCCCCGGTACCGAATTAAATGCTTTTGGCTTACACCACATTAATTCAGGTTACATCAACAGTAAATACGTGGCCCTGCAATATATCCAGGAGCAGGTACAGCAGAACGGTTTGCCGGCCATCATCGTAAGCCCTACGTTTATGATCGGGCGCTATGATGTGAAGCCAAGTTCCGGGCAGATGGTATTGCATGGGATCAAAAAAGGGTTTATGGCCTATCCTTCCGGAGGAAAAAATTTCGTGCATGTAGAAGATGTTTGTGCCGGGATTGTAAAGGCAATTGAAAAGGGGACAATTGGCGAGCATTATTTATTGGCAGGACATAATTTAAGTTATAAAGAATTTTTCAGGCTTACGGACCAGCATGCCGGTAGTAGCAGGCGCAAGGTGCAAATCCCGGGTTCCCTTTTGCGGGGTTTGGGAAGATTAGGTTCTTTAGTCCAAACCCTATCCGGCAGATCAGTAAAACTCAACTATGCTTCAGCCTATATGCTCGCCCTTGATAATTATTATTCGGGCAAAAAGGCAGAACGGGAATTGGGTATAGAATACAGGAGTATTGAGCTGGCAGTGGCAGACGCGGTCGCCTGGTTCCGGGAGACGAAATATTGCTAGTGTTAAAATTTTAAAACGATATCATATGTTGATCGCATTAATTATAGTACTTTTGAGGAAATTAAAAACCAGGTATAGACTCGGCATTAATGTTAAATCGCTGCAAGAAGGCATTTAACCAAATTTTTTACTCATTTCATTTTCATTCTTTTTACTTGATTATCAGGTGAATGTGGATGTTTTTTGGAATGTAAGGCATATAAAAATTAACAGTGAAAGTCGATATTTTGTATATCAAGACAAAAAATGAACGAAAGTTTTCAGCATTTCCAGGAAAGATTTAAAGCAGGTCTTTTCAATTTATTCAATACGGATTCCAATATCAACGAATTGAGCATTAACAGGGGTTTGCCTCAAAGTGTCTGGGATAGTATTATGAGTTTTAACCCTTTGGCCGTAGCCGTTCCTGAGGCTTACGGCGGCAAGGGCCTGAAAGTAAAAGAGTGCCTGGCGATGATCTCGACCGCCTCTTATGAATCGCTTCCCCTCGCACTTACCTTTGGCATCAATGTAGGCTTGTTTTTGCAACCTTTTGCGAAATACGCCAATGAAGCGGTGAAGGCCCATGTATTCGACCGTTTTATGAACCATAAAGCTATGGGGGGCCTTATGATCACGGAGCCGGATTATGGTAGTGATGCCCTGAATATGCAAACCAGTTATGATACTTTCGATAAGGGATATAAACTGAGTGGGCAAAAGCATTGGCAGGGCCTGACCGGTATGGCCGATTTCTGGATCGTCGCGGCGAGAAAGAAATTTGCTAACGGAGAGCTGGCCCGGGACGTTGAGTTCTTTGTAACCGATAACAATATCCCGGAACAAAAAATAGAGGTAAAGCAATACTTTAATAACCTGGGACTTTATATGATCCCTTATGGCCTGAATAATATTGATATTACCGTACCTGCCAACCAAAAACTGGAACACCATAGTACCGGTATCAAAATGATGCTGGACATCCTGCATCGCAGCCGTATACAGTTTGCCGCAATGGGGGTAGGCTTTATACAGCGTATGCTGGATGAAGCAATCACTCATTGTAACCAGCGTAAAGTGGGCAACTGCTCTTTATCTTCAATGGATTCGGTACGTTTTCAACTCTCAAGAATCCAGGCTGCTTATACCCTGGCCTCCGCCATGTGTGCCAAGGCCTCTGAAATGAGTGGGATAGCCTTTGATCTTTCAGGAGAAGGGATACAAGCTAATAGTATGAAAGCATTGGTTTCCGACCTGATGCAGGAATCCGCGCAGATCTGTGTGCAACTTTCCGGCTCGGGTGGCTACAAGATAGATCATATTGCCGGTCGTGGTATTATCGATAGCCGGCCTTTCCAGATCTTTGAAGGCTCTAATGAAATGCTGTATGCTCAGATTGCGGAAGTTCTGACCCGGCAAATGAAAAAGTACAAACAGGACAATTTTTATGCGTATCTACAGGAATATGAGCTGACGCAAAGAATAGTGCCCTTATTTAAAAATCATCTGAACTTCTCAATACCGGATATACTGGTGCAAAGACAACTGATCGTTATCGGAAGAATTATTGCCCGCCTGATCTGTTTGCAGTTTGTCGCTGAATTTACCGATAAAGGATTCCGGAAAGATCTTTATGAAAACTGTATCAAACATGTTGAAATGGACATCAAGAAGTTTATTGCAGATATAAAAGATTATAACAATGCCGAGCCGGTTATGGACTACCAGGATGCTTCCTGCTGGTGGCAATTGATCCCGTAAAGCGCATAAATAGCATAAAAAGACTGAGTAATACCTTAAAATCCCCCGCTTAGGGGGATTGCTTTTTCAGGGATGTGGCTGTACATTTGTTGGGTACAAATTTATATGCACATGCAGCTAGTAATTAAGGATTTGAATAAGGTTTATCCCAATGGTGTAAAGCCGCTTAACAATGTTAACCTGACTATTGATAAAGGTTTGTTCGGATTGCTGGGTCCTAACGGGGCCGGTAAATCCTCGCTGATGCGTACCATAGCTGCACTGCAAAACCCGGACAGTGGCAGCATTATGCTGGGAGATATTGATGTGATCAATGATAAAACCGCCTTAAGAAAAGTGCTGGGTTACCTGCCGCAGGATTTCGGTTTTTATCCTAAAGTAGCTGCCCTGGAATTATTAAATCACTTTGCCATATTAAAAGGTATTTCCAATAAAGGAGAACGAAAAGAGCTGGTTGCGGCACTGCTGCAACAAACTAATCTATATGAAGCCCGGCATCGAAATGTAAGCGATTATTCCGGCGGGATGCGCCAGCGTTTCGGTATCGCACAGGCACTGATCGGTAACCCGAAACTGGTGATTGTAGACGAGCCTACCGCGGGCCTGGATCCTATGGAGCGCAACCGCTTTCAAAATTTACTGAGTGAAATCGCTACGAACACCATTGTAATATTATCCACGCATATTGTAGACGATGTAAAGAATCTCTGTAAGAAAATGGTGATCATGAACCAGGGAACCATATTGTATGAAGGTAACCCTAAAGACGCTTTAGAAGAAGTGCGTGGCAGGATCTGGCATAAAGCCATTGATCCGCATAGCCTGAATGCTTACCGGGCAAAATACAACGCGATCTTCTCCTCGATGGTACATGGGGAAATGGAATTAAGAATCTTTAGTGAGTCGGAACCAGGGGATGGATTTATCCGTTCTGATGTAGGATTAGAGGATGTTTATTTCTCGACTATTGTAAACAACTTACATAAAAAGGTTTAGGATGTTTGGAGCTATTTTTTCTTTCGAGTTAAAGCAGGCGTTTAAGAAACCGATGACTTATATATTCTTCGGGATCTACCTGCTGTTTAGTATGTTTATTGCGCTGGTGGCCACAGGGGCCATCCAGACTGCACAGGGCGATTCTAATACTACCCTGAACTCTGCTTATGCCATAGCCGAATTGTTAGTGGGGTTCAATGGCAATATTTTGGGGATGTTGAATAGCGTGGTATTGGTCGCCGTTATGGCTAATGCGATACAGAAGGATTATCAATACAACATTCATGCCCTTTTCTTTACCAAGCCGATTTCAAAAGCACAGTATTTCTTTGGTCGTTTCCTGGCTGCTTTTTTGACCGGTGTATTCGTAATGTCCGGAATGATGCTGGGTTATGCGCTGGGCTTGATCCCGGGTATAGGTACTAAAATGGTGGGGCCGTTTGAACTGATTAATTTTTTGCAACCTTTCTTTATCTTTTTATTGCCCAATGTATTTATCCTGGGGGTTATCTTCTTTTCACTGACCACCTTTACCCGCAACACATTGGCGGCCTACATGACCTGTATCATTATGTTAATCGGTAGGTTTATTGCGGAAAACCTGGGGTCAAATATGGATTATGCTTATGGTGCCGGCTTGCTCGAGCCCTTTGGTAGCAATGCTTTTGGCTATGTGACCAAATACTGGATGGCTGCGGAGCAGAATACCATGTTATTGCCTTTGGATGGTTTATTGCTCTACAACAGGATGCTATGGGTGGGGATTGCTTTAGGGATCATGCTCCTGAGTTTTGCAGGGTTTAAATTCTCACAGTTTGCTACCCCTTTCACGCTATTTAAACGTAAAGTGAAAGAAGATGCTTTAGTGGGTTATGAAGAGCGGCCTTTGGCAGAAGTCCTGAATGTAAAGCAGGATTATTCAGCTTCATTTTCCTGGCGACAACTATTTTACCTGAGTAAGTTTGAATTTAAGAAAATTGTACAGAGTACTTTCTTTATTATTTGTTGTGCCCTGGCTTTGGTAATGATCGGGGTTATTTATTACTATAGCGGCAGTGCTTACGATACAGAAATGCAGCCACTCACCCAGACGGTTATCCGATCGGTGAATGTCTATACTTTACTGGCTAATATATTTGTTATTTTCTATGCGGGTACCGTTGTGTTCCGGGAAAAAGAAAGCCGTATAGATGAATTGATCTATGCTACGCCGGTAAGTAATCCTATTTTATATTTTTCGAAATATCTCGGGCTGCTGGGCGCTATCGTGGTGATGCAACTGTTGGCGGTAATTATGGGCATCAGCCTGCAGCTTTCCCAGGGCTTCTACCAGGTTGACCTATGGCAGTACTTTGTAAGCGTGATCGTTTTCGGAATACTCGGCTATGTAACCACAATCGGTATTTGCCTGGCTTTACAGGTAATCGCCCCTAACAAATACCTGGGCTTCTTTTTTTCTATGGTCCCTGTGATGTTATTGGGTATCGCTTTGAGCTTATTACAATGGACCAATAATATTTACCACTTTGACTCCGATGGGCCCAGGATGCGCTTTACAGAGCTGAATGGTTACGGGCCTTTAGGCCCCTGGTTTACCTACCGGGTTTACTGGATCGCTTTTGTGCTGCTGGTGAGCTTGTTGAGCTTGTTCTTTTTCGCAAGAGGTAAAGAGGCTAATTTTAAATCCCGTTTCCGGTTTTCCAAAATGGAAATGAAGCCGGGGACAAAGATCGGGATCGCTGTTTTTGCACTTGTATTTATAGCAACAGGTAGCTATATATTTTATAATACCAATATCCTGAACCGCTACATTTCGCCGAAAGAGTTTACCACGAAACAGGTAAACTACGAAAAGCAATACAAGCAATATGAAAACAGCCTGATGCCCCGTATCATTGAGTCTAATCTTGATGTGGATATTTACCCCGAAACCCAAAGCATGCATGTGAAAGGGTTTTACTGGTTGAAAAATAAACATAACGTTGCTTTGGATACCCTGTACATCAACCTGATGGATAATACCTCCAATTTCGTTTACAAAAATGTATCCTTAAATGTCCCGGCTACAACGATTAAAGATGATAAAGAGTATGGTGTGCTTATTTACAAGTTAACGACACCTTTAGCCGCTGGAGACTCCGTCAAGATGGCCTTCGAATTTGATTATAAACCTAAAGGTTTTTCAAACGATGAGATCAGTACACTGGTGGTTCAGAATGGGACTTTCTTCAATAGTTCCATAATGCCTAGCCTGGGGTATAATGAGCAATATGAGCTAGGTTCCAATGCAGAACGTAAGAAACATGACTTGCCTAAAAAGGAGAGCATGCGTTCTATAAACGATACCGCTGCTTATGCTAACACTTATATTTCAAATGATGCGGACTGGATCCGTTTTGAAACCCGTGTAAGCACCAGTGCCGACCAGACGGCGATTGCCCCGGGTTACCTGGAAAGGCAGTGGCAGGAAAATGGCCGTAGTTATTTTCACTACAAAATGGATAACCCGATCCTTAATTTCTATGCCTTCCAGTCGGCACGTTATAAAGTGAAAAAAGATAAATGGAATGGGGTGAGCCTGGAGGTTTATTACGATAAGGCGCATGAATATAACGTAGACAATATGTTGCTGGCCATGAAGAAATCTTTGGCCTATTACAGCACCAATTTTTCTCCTTACCAGTTCCGGCAATTAAGGATTATAGAATTTCCGGCATTTGCCTCATTCGCCCAATCCTTTGCCAATACGATTCCTTTCTCAGAAAACGTAGGGTTTACCAACAAAGTGGATACCGCCAACTGGAATGAAATCGATATGCCGTTTTATATAACTGCTCACGAGGTGGCACATCAATGGTGGGCACACCAGGTGATTGGTGCTAATGTACAGGGTGCGACAGTGATGTCGGAGACGATGTCCCAATACAGTGCTTTGATGGTGATGGAGCAACGGTATGGAAAGGACAATATGAAGAAGTTCTTAAAGCATGAGATGGATGGTTACCTGAGGTCAAGAACCTTTGAAGGTAAAGGAGAGAAGCCATTGATGCTGGTAGAGCAGCAATCTTATATTTACTACCAGAAAGGATCCGTGATCATGTATGCCCTCCGTGATTATCTGGGCGAGGATACCTTGAATGCTGCCTTGAAAAAGTACATAGCGGCAGTTGCCTTCCAGGAGCCTCCTTATACTACTTCGAAGCAATTTGTAGAGTACATAAGAGCGGCGACACCGGATAGTTTGAAATATATTATCACCGACTTCTTCGAGACCATAACCGTTTATGAAAATTATGTAAAAAGCCTGAAGTATGATAAACTTCCGGATGGCAGGTATAAGGTTAACCTGACGGTTGGATCCGTGAAATTCCGCGTAGACAGTGCCGGTAACAACAAGAAAGTTCCCGTTAATGATTATATCGATATTGGTATTTTTGGAACGGTAAAAGACAAGTCTAAAACTGCTTACAATCCTTTAGTACTCCAGAAAATAAAAATGGACGGTAACGAAAAGACTTTTGAATTTATCGTAAACGAGCAACCCGAATTTGCGGGATTGGATCCTTATAATAAACTGATCGACCGGACACCGGATAATAATATTGCCAAGTTCGGTACTAAGCCGGCAATCCCTTCTCTTTCAGAAAAAGAAGTGAAATATGACCTGAATAAGGAGGATGATTAGGCAGTTTACAAAACACAAAAAAGTGCGG
>Ga0256900_1000233_pt1 | contig 18988 bp, 16 predicted proteins | sample MC6MC0688MT_FD_190190 | JGI IMG/M metagenome (GOLD analysis project Ga0256900, IMG submission 190190) | Metatranscriptome of enriched soil aggregate microbial communities from Iowa State University, Ames, United States - MC6-MC0688-MT... | ecosystem: Environmental > Terrestrial > Soil >... | reverse complement strand
GCGGTATTTAAGCAAAATGGTACCGTTTTGACCGATTGGGCCGAAAATTATACCAACCGCCAGGTGACCGGAACGGTGGAGAAGGCGGCCTCTAAAATGTATCTTGCCGACAAGGTGACTTATCAACAAGATACCATTACGGCCTTTGACCATAACTTTAAGTTGATCAAAGAAAGTGGTAAAGAAGTAAAGACTTTTGGCTACCCGATGTACTTCAAAAATGTGGACCAGCAGCAATTACCACCAGAGGGAACGACTATTTACACCGCGAATACCGAACTCTTCCAATCCATTAACCCTTTTTGGGTGGTCGCCCTGACGCCGGTTGTGGTAGGTTTCTTCGGTTTGTTAAGAAGAAGGGGCAAAGAGCCTACGACGCCGGGAAAAATAGCCTGGGGTATGTTAATCTCTGCCTTGTCCTGCCTGGTAATGGTCGCAGCGGTCAATTTCAGTACGAATGGAGCGGTTAAAGTATCGGCACTTTGGCTGATTGCCTGTTACGGGGTAATTACAATAGGGGAGTTATTCTTAAGCCCGATGGGTTTAAGCCTCGTGTCTAAACTTAGCCCGCCAAGGATTACCGCTTTAATGATGGGTGGATTCTTCCTGTCTACTTCTATCGGAAATAAATTGTCTGGTATCCTTGCGAATACCTGGTACAATTATGAAAATAAACAACACTTTTTCCTGGTAAATTTCGTTTTGTTAATTATAGCGGCATCTATAGGCTTTGCCCTGCTGAAATGGATGAACCGGATAATGAAAGAAAAAGGTTTACATTAATAGCCTTATTTTTGTGTTGAAAATGCTAAATATGATGAAAAAGATCGGAATTATAGGATTGCTCCTGACCCTGAGCCTGAGCACGATGGCGCAGGTGCGCTATAATAGCGGCGGGGGGAGTAGTAAACCTAAAGAAAAAGGATTTGATCCGCAGAAAATAGTAATTGGCGGCGGCCTGGATGGCAGGTTCTGGGGGGGCATTACCTATATTTACCTGGCACCTATGGTAGGCTACAAGATAACTCCTAATTTCCTGGCAGGTGTTAATCTTGGTTACCAGTATGTGCGGGTCAAATATGGCAGGGAAGTGTTTAATACGACAACTAACCGCTACGAAACCTATCCTACTAATGATCACCTGTTTTCTCCCGGGCTTTGGCTGCGGTATCATATCTCCAGCTTCTTTGTACATACCCAGTTTGAATACCATGTCGGTAATGCCTACTGGACGGATTTTGCACAGAATGCAGGTGGCAGCGGTGTTGAAAAAGTCAAATTGAATTATACCCTTCCGAGCTTACTGGTGGGCGCGGGTTACCGCTTACCCCTGAGCGAGCGAGTTTCGGCATATATAGGTATTTACTATGACGTGCTGCAAGATAATACAAAGAAAACCGTAAGTGCTTCTAATGGCGCGCAATATAGTGTGGCCAGCCCTTATGCGGGTGGTATCAGGCCCACAATAGGTTTTGGCATCGGATTTTAATTAGTTAAAGCATTTGAATAAAAAGTACCAATTTTACTTGGTACTTTTTTTGATAAAATAATCCTGTAATAAAAAATGAGTTCAACTTTAATACTGGTCATCATACTGGCCTACTTTGTATTACTACTGGCTGTGGCCTTTTACACTTCCCGGAATTCAAATAATGATTCTTTCTTTATCGGCAACAGGAGCTCGAACTGGATGCTGGTAGCATTCGGTATGATCGGTACCAGCCTGAGTGGGGTAACTTTTATTTCGGTACCCGGCACGGTAGGCAAAATGACTACCGGGGCCTACCCATATGGTGCCTTTGAGTATTATATGATGGTGGTGGGCTTTTTTATCGGCTATTTTGTAGTGGCCGGTATTTTATTACCACTATATTACCGGATGAACCTTACCTCTATTTACACCTACCTGGGTAAACGGTTCAATACAGAAGCGCATAAGATCGGCTCCATATTTTTTATCATTTCCAGGGGTATCGGTGCTACGGCAAGGTTATACCTTGTCGTTAATGTGTTGCAGATCTTCCTGTTGGAGCAAATGGGTGTTCCTTTCTGGGTGACCGCCGCAGTGCTGTTACTGATGGTCTTACTCTATACCTTCGAAGGGGGCGTCAAAACGATCGTAATTACGGATACTTTGCAGACTTCGTTCATGATCCTGAGTTTAGTTGCCTGTATCGGCTTCATCCTTTCCAAAATGGATTTAAGTATGGGGCAGGCATTCAGCCAGCTGGCCGATCGCGATTATACCAGGGTTTTAAATCTTGATCCTACTTCCAAAACATTTTTCCTGAAAACAATCCTCGGCGGTATGTTCATCACCATTGCCATGACCGGCCTGGACCAGGAAATGATGCAAAAAAACATTTCGGTAAATAATGTAAAAAATGCGAAAAAGAATATGATCACTTTTTCGTTCACTTTACTTATCGTCAACCTCGCCTTTCTCTTCCTGGGTGGCCTGTTGTATCTCTATGCCCGAAAAGAAGGTGGGTTATACACCAATCCGGCCGGTTTTGTACTGGCAGAAGGCGGCGCTAATGTGATGGGTGATGACCTTTTCCCGGCACTTTCCCTGCAAGGACATTTCCCGGGTATTATCACCATTATATTTGTTATCGGCCTGATCTCCGCATTATTCCCTTCAGCAGACGGGGCGCTGACCGCAGTAACCAGTTCTTTCTGCGTCGATATTTTAAATTTCAATGGCAAAAGTCCTGCAATCGATAATAAAGCGCAAGAAGAAAAGCGGAAAAAGAAAATTAGAATGGGGGTACACCTCACCTTCACTGTCCTATTCTTTATACTGATCATGATATTCAAAGCGATCAATAATAAAGGGATTGTATACCTGATCATGGAAGTGGCCGGTTATACTTACGGCCCTTTATTAGGTTTGTTTGCCTTTGGTATATTTACAAAAAGAGCGATTATGCAACGTTATACGATCCTGGCGGTAACGATCCTGGCCCCGGTATTGACTTACGTGATCAATTATTTGGTATCTACCTATACGGTTTATCAATTTGGTGTAGAGCTGATCATTTTAAATGGCTTAATCACTTTCTTAGGTTTGTATGCGGTAAGCCAGGAGGGTCGTCCGGAGGCAGTTGTCGCTTAAATATTATTCAATGCAAGGAGTGGAACATATTCCCGTAAAGGAAAAGAAGCAATTACACAGGGCCTGGGCCATGTATGACTGGGCCAACTCGGCCTATAACCTGGTCATCACCTCTACTATATTTCCCATTTATTACGTGGCGGTCACCAGGAATCCCGCTAATGGAGATAAGGTGAATTTCTTTGGTTGGGAGGTTATTAATAGTGCCTTACTCAATTATGCCCTGGCTGTTGCTTATTTCATAATAGCCATTTTATCCCCGGTACTGTCGTCTATGGCAGATTCCAAAGGGAATAAGAAAAAATATATGCAGTTTTTTACTACTATGGGGGCTGTGGCCTGTATGGGCTTATATTTTTTCACCGCCGGCAACGTAGAATGGGGTATTGTGCTTTCCGTGATCGCAGCGATAGGGTATTGTGGCAGCCTTGTTTTTTATAATGCCTATCTTCCCGAGATTGCGGTAAAGAGTGAGCAGGATGTCCTGAGTGCTAAAGGCTTTGCCTATGGCTATATCGGTTGCGTGCTTTGCCAGTTGATCTGTCTTGTTTTTGTATTCCAGCATGATGCCTGGTTTGGTCAGGAGGATGATAGTTGGGGACCCCGGATTTCCTTTTTAATTGTGGGTATCTGGTGGCTTGGTTGGGCTTTGATCCCTTTTAAAGTATTGCCTTCAAAACCTTTGGTTGAAAAAGTGGCCACAAAAGGTAAAAATGTGGTTAGGGGTAGTTTCTCTGCTTTGAAAAAAGTATGGAAGCAGGTACAGACCATGCCAAAACTGAAAATATACCTGGCTGCATTCTTCTTTTATAGTATGGGGGTGCAGACGGTGATGCTGGCTGCCGCCGTATTTGGCAGCAAGGAAGTGAAGAAGGAGGTTGCTGGTCAATGGGTGGATATGGAAGCCCAGGACCTGATCCCGGCCATACTCATGATCCAGCTGGTGGCTATTGCAGGCGCCACGTTGATGGCAAAATTGTCCGCTAAAATGGGCAATTTTAAAGTACTCATGATCAATATATTTATCTGGGTGCTGGTGTGCATCCTGGCTTATTTTACCCGTACCAATTATGAATTTTATGGCATCGCAGTCCTGGTTGGATTTGTGATGGGGGGCATACAATCTTTAAGTCGTTCTACGTTTTCTAAACTGATACCGGAAGACAGCCGGGACAATACTTCTTACTTCAGCTTTTATGATGTGATGGAAAAAATGTCTATTGTTTTGGGTATGTTTAGTTTTGCCTTTATTGAGCAGGTTACCGGGGATATGCGCAATGCCATTATCGGGCTGACGAGCTACTTTATTATTGGATTTGTGCTCTTGCTGTTCACCCAGAAGGCGCCTTTAAAAAGGGTCAGGAAAGTATAGCATCGGGGCAAATAGATATTTAATAGTACCATAAAAACATTTCAATTTTTTGCATTACATTTAGAAAGAAAATTTTTAATCCAAGATATAGATGGAAGATATTATAGCACCGATATCAAGAGGAATATTAGAACAAGAGCTCAACGAAAAGACTTTTTTAAGGTATACGAATAAAGGAGGAAATGAATTGTACGTGGTAAATGCAACCACTGCGCCTAATACCCTACTGGAGATCGGGCGCTTGCGGGAGCTGGCCTTCAGGGATAGTGGTGGCGGTACCGGCCTGGCCTGTGACCTGGATGACTATGATCGTGGCGACCATGCTTACCAGCAGCTGATCGTTTGGGATCCCGATGCCAAAGAGATCATTGGCGGCTATCGTTATATCAAATGTAAAGATGCCATAGACGAGCATGGAAATATCCATTTATCTACCACCCATTATTTCGAATTTTCAGAGCAGTTTGTAAAGGATTACCTGCCTACGACCATCGAGCTGGGCAGAAGCTTTGTGCAACCAAAATACCAGGGTAAAGAAGGCGGTAAAAAAGCCCTTTTCAGCCTGGATAATTTATGGGACGGCCTGGGCGCCCTGGTGGTGCTGAACCCGGATATTGAATATTTTTTCGGAAAAGTAACGATGTATAAATCTTTTGACCTGGCAGCCAGGGATCATATCCTGGCCTTTATGCGCCACCGCTTCCCGGATAAAGAAGGTTTATTACGCTCGAAGCCTGAATTATTGGAAACCATAAAGACCGATGTAAGCGCTTTTATACAGGAGGTTGAAGGGATGGATTATAAAGCAGCTTATACTGCCCTGAGTAACTATGTGAAATCAAAAGGGGAGTCAGTACCCCCTCTGATCAACAGTTATATGAGTTTGAGCAATACTATGCGCACGTTTGATACGGCCAATAACCCGGATTTCGGGGATGTGGAAGAAACCTGTATCCTGGTTAGTATCAAAGATATTTATCCCGAGAAGTCAGAGCGCCATATTAAGTCATTTGAACAAAGATAATATTTAAACCTATAAGGTTTTAGAAACCTTATAGGTTTGGGGAGCTTTAAAGAACATAAAAAAGCGCGTTTTGATCTTGTCAAAACGCGCTTTTTTGTGAAAAAGATGTTACTCTTATCTGCCTGGTGTTGCACCTGTTGCCGGTTTCGCCGGGCTGGCAGCTCCGGCAGCCGGAGTAGCAGTCATTTTACCACCCATTTTAGTGATTAAAGCTTTAGTAATGTTATCTGCATCTTTAGCATATAACAAAGCTTCTGCCTTATATACATAATCGTAATTGTTTTCTTTAGCGTAATCATTAATCGCTTTCTCTATACTGGCAGTAATAGGCGCCATTAATTGCTCTTCTTTTTCACCGATTTTTTTATTGGAATTCTCCTGGTACTCCATCATTCTTTTTTCTAAAGACTGGATATCAGAACCTTTAGCATCTTTGATCGCATCACTCATGGTATTGAAATCCTTCTGATAGGCAGTCACCTTTGTCTGGTAATCTTTCTGCATGGACGTAAAAGCATCTTCAAATGTTTTAGCGTAAGCTTGCAAATCCTTACCTGCTTTTTCATAAGCCGGCAGCGACATCAATAATTGTGTTGAGTTCAGGTAACCCATTTTTTGTGCGTTAACACCCAGCGACACAAACAGTCCTACTGCCGCCATTAAGATGAATTTCTTCATGTTTTATAATTATAATATTAGTTTACAGGGTTGCAAATATATGCTTATTTTTTGTTTACCAGTTTAATCACCTCTTCACTTTTGTCCAGCTTAGGGTCCGCATAGAAGATCGTGATACCGCCTGATTTATCATAAACGATATCAAAGCCTCTGCTCGTTGCATATTGCTGTACCGTATTAAATACGCGGTCCTGGATAGGTTTGATCATCGTCTGGCGTTTTTTGAACAATTCGCCTTCATAGCCGAAATATTTCTTTTGCAGGTCTTTGGCCTCTTTTTCTTTAGCAACGATCTCTGCTTCACGTTTTGCCCGCATGCCTTCATTCAACATAGCACGCTCGGCCTGGTAGCTTTTGTACATCTGGTCTACCGCTTCCATTTTTGTATCTACTTCTTTTTGCCAGCCGTCTGAAAGGTTGTCCAGCTGTTTTTGTGCGGTAGCATATTCCGGAACTTTATCTAAGATATATTTGGAATCAATAACACAGTATTTCTGGGCCATTGCTGCTACACCTGAGCATAAAACAAAAACTGCTCCAAGAATTATTTTTTTCATCTTCATATTTTATTTTGGTTCAAAACGATGCTTTGATGCCCGAAATTAGTTTAAGTTTAATGGATAACAAGCTAAATAATCAAACTTTCACTATTTGTTTACAAGTTTAATCTGCTGTGCTTCAATGTTATTACCGAAGAACAAGTACGTATGTGCTTCAAAATCAGCGGGATCACCTGTGGTGAAAAATTGTTTCCGTGCCGTTTTTGATAGTTTGCGCTCCAGTTCAGGATGTCTTTGCAGGTACTCCTTCAGGCTTTCGGCCACTAATACATCCTGGCTGATGATATTAACGTGTTCCGGCAGGAATTGTTGTATCAGGTCTTTAATTAATGGATAATGGGTACAGGCCAGCAATAAGGCATCGATCTTTTCATCCTCTTTCAGGATGGCATCAATGTCTTTTTTAATAATAGCCCGGGCTTCTTCTGAATCAAAATTATTGGATTCAATCAATGGTACCCAGAGCGGGCAGGCATGCTGCACCACTTTAAGGTCCGGGTGAAAGCGATCGATCTCTATCAGGTAAGAGCCGGACTGTACGGTACCTTCGGTGCCCAGCACCCCGATGTGCTTTTGCGTGGTTAAGTCACCGATAACTTCTGCAGTGGGCCTGATTACCCCTAAAACCCGTTTGCCGGAAAAGCGATGCAGGTCTTTCTGCTGGATATTGCGCAAGGCCTTGGCCGATGCGGTATTACAGGCAAGAATAACCAGGTCACAGCCTTGCTCAAACAGCCAGGTAACGCATTCCAGGGTGTACTCATACACGGTCGCAAAGCTCAGGTTCCCATAAGGAGCCCGTGCATTGTCGCCCAGGTAAATATAATCGTATTCCGGCATCTGCTCACGGATCGCCTTAAAGACCGTCAGCCCGCCATAGCCGGAGTCAAAAATTCCTAAAGATGCCATGTTCAGTTAATATTTTGGAAAAGCGTTTGTGGGGGCCTATTCTGTCTTTCCGTCGCCGATCTTTACTTCAACATCCGGTTGGTCTGCAGGAACGGCTTCCTGGGTGGCAGGCACTTTTAGTCCTTCTACTTCTGCAGCTCTTTTAGCATCCTCTATTTCTTTATCTTTATTCCACTCTACTTTCCATTTACCTTTAACCTTCACCAGGTTGATCTTTTGAGGTACCGGGTTGTCTGAAGGGGTATAGTAGTAAGTCGCCTTATCCCCGTTTTCCTGGCCTTTGCCCATGGTAATAATCACTTTTTTAGCGTCTTCACGCGCTTCTGAAGGCATACTTTCTGCCATTTGAGCAAATAGGTCCAGTTGCTTGGCGCTGTTTTCTGTTGCCAGTGCTTTAGCGGTACTGAAGTCCAGGTTATGATAAGCCACTGCAAAACGTTCGGCTACATCTTCGGCGGTATTTTTTTCGCAGGAACTGAAAAACAGTGCTGCAAAAGACAATAGAATACTTAATAGTTGCTTCATGCTGATCATTGCTTAATGCTGTAAAATGCATTTTTTACCTTGCAAATGTAATAAAATTGACGGGAAACTATAGCTTCTTCAGGGAGCGGGTATAATAGGCAAGGGTATCCGGGCTTAAAGTGTTCAATATATTATCGATGGCATAGTATTTCCGGCCCAGCGTGTCGGTTATGGGAATATGAATGGCTTTATTGCCCCGCATAATCGCTTTAGCCACCATTTCACTACAATACATTTTATCATCACTTTGCCAGTCAAATTCCATATCAAAAGGGATTTGCTTTTGATACCATTGCACCAGCGTATCGTGAACCCGATTTATCGTACCGGTGTCTAAACCTGTTTGGGCATAGCCTATAGATAAATTGTCAGCCAGGTTAAAAAAAACGCTCAAGCTATCTTTTCGCAAAAAGTTATGGGCACCGTATTCCGAACCCAGGCTATGGTAAACCATTTTTGTACCGTTTTCAATAAAACAGATACCGATATGGGAAAAACGTTTATCCTTGAGGTTGAGCTGGGCCAGCATATTGCTGGTGATATCATTGCCCAGGCGCAGCACCAGGTTTCCATCCTGCACCTGCGCTGCAAAATGCGCCTCCTCTTGCGGCTCCGCAACAGGCTCTTTGACCGGAATTGCGGTATTGCAGGAGGTATATAAAAGGCCGGATAAAAGCAGCCAGCGCAGCCGGGTATTGATAAGGTACATAAACGCTGCAAATCTATTACATTCCAGAGGTAATACAGGGCGTCTTAACAGGATTTCAACGATTCCTGTATCTTTGGCGCTGAAACTGTTTTATATGAATTCCGGCACCCTGTATCTTATTCCCGTACCGTTAGCGGCAGATCAAATCAATACCATACCAGAAGAGGTAAGAAAGAAAGCCTGCTCCCTGAAGTATTATTTTGTAGAAAACATACGTACGGCCCGCCGGTTTTTAAAAGCATTTGATGCCGCTGTGGATATTGACAGCATTAGTTTTTCTGAAGTTAATAAGCAAAATGAGGCAGATGTAAAGCTCCTGAAAGAGTGGTTGAAAGCCGGCCATGAAGTAGGGGTAATGAGCGAGGCCGGTTGCCCCGGTATTGCCGATCCGGGAAGCGACCTGGTAGCAGCAGCACAAGCGACCGGGACCAAAGTGATCCCTTTTGTAGGCCCCAGTTCCATTTTTCTCTCCCTGATGGGATCCGGCTTTAACGGCCAGAGTTTCCGCTTTATCGGCTATTTGCCAGTGAAAGACCCGCAAAGAACAAAGGCCATAAAGGACCTGGAGCGTATCGCTCAACAACAGAATGAAACCCAGATTTTTATTGAAACGCCTTACCGGAATAATGCTTTGATCGAAGACCTGATCAAACACCTGCAGCCACATAAAACAAAGTTATGTATTGCGGTGGATGTCACAGCACCGGAACAGATACTGGCGACAAAAACAATAGCGGAATGGAGTGCGGCTAAACCGGATATTCATAAACGGCCGGCCATTTTCCTGATCCACCCGGCTTAATCATATTGTAAGGTTACATCCCCATGTACCGGGCAACCCATACAGGTTAGGGTCAGCCCATTGCGCAGATCATCTGGCGTGAGCACTTCATTATATTGTAACCATACCTCGCCCGATACCAGTCTTGCGGTGCAGGAACCGCATTGTCCCGAGCGGCAGCTGTAAGGCATTTTTAAACCCGCGTTGACCCCGGCAGATAAAATGGTATCCGGGTATTGTACTTCGAGGGTATGTTCCTGTCCCAATAACCGGATCGTGACCTGGTGTTTTTCCTGGTCGGGCGGTGGCACCAGCAGGCCATCCGAAATGGTTTCGAAATACTCCATATAGAAGTTTTCAGAGCGGATGCCGCAAGTGAATAGCGTGATCTTGATCGTGTCCATATATTCCACCGGACCACAGGTATAGGCGAGTATGTTTTTCCATTCCGCCTTCCGTTGCTCCTCAACGATCTCCTGTAGCCAGAAGCCGCTTAGCCTTGCTTGTAAAAGATTTCTATTACTACTAAAAATAAAATTGACGGTTAACCTTTCGGGATATTCTTGTGCCAGGGCATTTATTTGTTCATAAAATATAGTGGCGGCGCGGCTGCTATTACTGTAGGCCAGGTAAACGACAATGCCCGGGTGGTGTTTCAGCAGTTGCTTGAGCAACGCAAAAACCGGGGTAATACCACTACCGGCGGCAAATAAGAAAACCTGCTTTATGTCTTCCAGGTTTGAGGGTAAAACAAATTTACCTCCTATATTGATCAGGTTTAAGGTATCACCTTCCCGGTACTGCTGCAGGGAGCGCGATACATCCCCGTTTTCCATTTCTTTTACAGTAAAAGCGGCACCTTCTTCGGGTATGGTAGATAGAGAGTAGGAGCGGTAGGCCACTTCGTTGAGCTGCTGAAAGCCGAAGTGCAGGAATTGTCCCGGCTTATAATCCAGCGGGCGGCCATCTATATGCTTTACAAAAATACTTTTAGCCCTGTCGGTCTCCTGAACGATCTTGTCGATGCGGAGCGGGGTACTTTCTGCGGTCATACTATTTCATTGAATAAGGGCAAAGATAGGCTTTCTAAAATTCGGTGATTAAGGTACATTTGTGGTCCAATATAGCTAACAAATATGAGATCGATAAAATTTTATACCCTTTTACTCGCCTCGGGCCTGTTGGGCTCCACGCTCCATGCTCAAAGTGTACCCGACAGCCAGCAGGTGACCCGTATTACTAATGAAGTTTTGTTAAACGGAACGGCTTACCAAAACCTGGAATACCTGTGTAAAAAGATTGGCCACCGGTTAAGTGGCAGTCCGGCTGAAGTAAAGACCAGGAACTGGGCGGTACAGGCTTTGAAAGATGCCGGCGCAGATACGGTTTGGCTGCAACCGGTAATGGTTCCCAGGTGGACCCGGGGCGCTGAATCTTTCCAGGTAAAGAAAGGAAAAGAAACGATCAAAATACCGATGTTGTCCTTAGGCAATTCAGAAGGAACAAAAGGTAAAGTACTGGAGGCAGAGGTAGTTTGCTTTGAAACAATGGAAGCTTTGAAAAATGCGCCTGAAGCTTCGCTTAAAGGGAAGATCGCCTTTCTGAACTATCCTTTTCCCGCACATTTTCCTTGTACGTTTGATGGCTATTCCGAGGTGGGCGGCAACCGCTACAACGGGCCGGCGATTGCTTCCCAAAAAGGGGCAGTTGCTTTCGTGATCCGCTCTTTATCGACCGGGGTGGGCAGCTATGATCTGCCGCATACCGGCGTGATGTCTTACGGCGATGCGACGAACAAAATACCGGCCATTGCTATTGGCAATGCCGCGGCCGACTCTATCTGTAAATGGGGGAAGCTGGATAAAGTTAAAGCTGCACTGAAAACGGAATGCGGGATGCAGGGCGAAGTGATGTCTTATAATGTGATCGGGGAAATAAAGGGAACAACAGATCGGTACATCACTGTAGGCGGTCACTATGATTCCTGGGACGTGGGAGAGGGCGCTCATGATGATGGCGCAGGTTGTGTGCAAGCTATAGAGATCATCCGTTGTTTTAAACAATTAAACCTCAAACCTAAAAATACGATCAGGGCTGTATTGTTTGCCAACGAGGAAAATGGTGCCAAAGGCGGAAGGGCTTATGCCGATAGCGCTGTAGCCAGGAAGGAAGTGCATACGCTAGCCCTGGAAAGTGATGCCGGCGGCTTTAGTCCCAGGGGCTTCAGCCTGGAGATGAATGAAAAAGAGGTGCAACTGGTTAACTCCTGGAAGAAGGTTTTGCTTCCTTTGGGGCTTTATGACTTTGACCGCGAAGGCGGCGGTGTAGATATTGACCCGATGCGCAAAAAGCTACATACTCCATTGGCGGGCCTGATACCGGATACCCAAAGATATTTTGATGTGCATCATTGCGAGAAAGACGTTTTTGAGGCAGTTAATAAGCGGGAATTGCACCTGGGTGCGGCATCGATGGCAGCTTTTATTTACCTGGCCGATAAATATTTTAATTAGTCAATATAGAAATTTGCTTGAGCTAATGCTTATGCTACATAAAAATGCCCGGGTTCAAACCCGGGCATTTTCGTTTTATCACCTTACAAAGGTAAAGGTTGCTTATTTCTCAGGATTTAAGATAGCTGTGAAGCTGTTTTTACCATTGAAGAATTTGTTAGCAGCCTCTTTGATATCATTAACAGAGATCTTGTTTAACTCGTTTTCGAAGTTTAAGAAACGTTCTGTGCTATAGTTAGCAAATTCAAGCTGTTGTAATTTAGCCGCCCAGTATTTGTTGGTTTTGATCTGCTCTTTTCTTTTTTCAACGATAGCGATCTTGGCTTTATCCAGGTCTTTGGCTGCCGGGCCGTTCGTTTTTAACGAAGCGATTTCCTGGTCAAGCGCTTTAAGAATATCATTTACTCTTTCTGGTCCTGAAGGTAATTGAGTAGAGAATTCATAGTGTGCATAAGGATCTCTTGTAAAGCTTCCCTGGAAGCCTCCGCTGTAGATCGCAGCCATTTCTTCTCTGATTTTTTCAATTACACGAAGGGTTAAGATGTCACCGATCAAAGTAGCTTTCAAAGACATGTCTTCAGTAAACGGCATTTCACCAAAGTACTGCGCAATGGTCAGGCTTTTAGGCTCTTTACCTTTTGCAAAAACGAATTTATTGTTGCCCGCTTTCATTCTTAAGCCATTGTCTTTAAACGCAGGTTTAGTACCTTTTGCCGGTAAAGAAGCTACATAAGTTTCTAATAACGGTGCTAAAGTAGCTTCGTCGATATTACCTACAATGAAGAAGTGGAACCCATCTGCATTAGAGAATTCATTTTGATAGATTTCAATAGCCCTGTTAGCAGAGATACTTTTCAGGTCGGCTTCTGTTGGGAACACCATCGGTGATCTCGGGTCATTATTGTAGGCCACTTTGATCATCGTATCTACAAAAGCAATCTGTGGATTAGCTTTTACGAATTTCAATTGAGTGCTCATTTTACCTACAAAACCTTTCAGCAATTCTTCATCCTTGCGGGGTTCGGTTAATTGGAGATAGTTTAATTGTAATAATTTCTCGAAACTTTTTACATCAGAGTTACCGGAAACGATAGATTCTGTCTCTGACATACCTGGTACCAGGGAGATATTGCTACCGGCCAGGGCTTTGCTTAATGCAGTAGGGGTATATTTACCGTAGCCCATAGATTCGATCACCTCAGCCATCATACCTACATTTACTTTGTCGGCAGGACCATAATTGCTGCTACCTCCTAATTTAACACCAGAGAAGATGATCTCATCGCTTTTGAAAGTAGTTGGTTTTACGGTAACCTTTACGCCATTACTTAAAGTATAGGTAGTTGACCCTAATTTGTCATTCTTTTCTGTTTTTGTGATGCTTCCTTTAGCCGGCATTTTATCCAGTAAGCTTTCAGAAACGGTAACGTCTTCTTTCTTTTGCGGAGTTTGCTTCAGGGCCTGGTTTACTGCTGCTAATAATGTCGCGTCAGTATTGATTTTATCATCATTTTTAGCCGGGCTCATTACCAGGGCAAAGAATTTATCCCGGTCTGCAGTGGTGAATAATTTTTTGAAGGCTTCTGTAACTTCAGCTGCAGTGATCTGTGGCAATAAAGTTTTATACAGTTCATTTTCTTTTTCGATACCAGGGATCGCTTCCTGCTCCAGGAAGTTTCTCTGGTATTCTCCTAAGAAGCTGCTGGAGTTGGTCGTGTTACGCTCATTGTAAGTTTTTTCCATACCACTCAGCATGTTACGCTTTACTAATTCCAGTTCGTTTTCACCGAAGCCATAAGCCTGCACACTTAACACTTGTTCTACTGCCGCATTGATACCGGTAGCGAGATCCGTGCTAGGTACCAGCATCACGCCAAAACCATTGTACCCTCTGAAATAAGTAGAATTATCCACACCGGCATAAGTAAACGGTGGTGTTCCCGATTCCGTAAGGTCCTGTAAGCGTTGGTTCAGCGCGCTGAAAGCCAGTTGCTCAGTCAGGGTGTTTTTGTAATCGGCTACAGTTGCATCCGGTGCCGCTTTTTTAGCAGAGAAGTTCAGCATAAATACGGTGCTGGTTTGCTCTGCATCGGTTAAGAACATTGCTTCTGCTTTGGTATAGCCTTTACCTTCATAAACGGTACGCGGGCGTGCATTTACCGGGTTTTTCAAACCGGAGAAGTGTTTTTTGACCATCTCTTCAGCTTTCTCTGTAGCTATATCACCTACAACAACTACCGCCATTAAGTTAGGGCGGTACCATTCTTTATAATATCTTCTTAAAACTTCAGGTTTGAATGTTTTCAGCAATTCATCTTTACCAATGGGCAGGCGCTCGCCATATCTTGTACCAGCCAGTAATTTTGGTAAGAATTTTTTTGCCATTCTATCCTGCGCACCTTTACCAAGGCGGGATTCTTCCAGGATTACTTTGCGTTCTTCATTAATGTCTTTATCGGTCATTAATGCGCCTTGTGCCCATTCTTCCAGAATCTGGAAGCCGGTTTCGATATTCTCAGGATTGTCGGTAGGGATAGGCAGCATATAAACCGTTTCATCAAAGCTGGTATAGGCGTTCAGGTCCGCTCCGAATTGCACGCCCATGGATTGCAGGCGGCTTACCAATTCATTTTTAGGGAAGCTCTTGGTACCGTTAAAGAGCATATGCTCAGTAAAGTGCGCCAATCCCAGCTGGTCTTTATCTTCCATGATAGAACCGGTGTTGATTACAATGCGCAACTCAACTTTGTTCTCCGGTTTGCTATTATTGCGGATATAATATTTTAATCCGTTCGGTAAAGTTCCGGTCTTAACCTTGGGGTCCTGGCCAAGCTTATCGGTCAGGTTTTGTGCATGTAAGATACCGCTAAAGGGGAGCGTCCCTGTTAAGCCGGCAGCTAACAAAGCAATTTTGAACATTTTTGTCAACATAATAAATATTGCTTTTTGATTAAATTTTTACAAATTTAGTAAAAACTATGGGCTAAGCCCGTAAATACTGAACTTTAACGCAATCAATAATGGTGGTGATCGCTACTTCGTTGCCTGTGGCCACTTTCGGAGGGAAAATAGGTAGCTACAAGCATTTTTCTACTTTTACGTATCTTTGTCCCCATCTTTGATTAATAAACTGGGTTTTGGTGTGAAACAAGAGGGTAAAGTAACCGATCATATCAACTGTAGTACCTGTATCGCGCAGGCATATAATGTTGATGTGGCTAAAAAGGGAAATTCAATTAAGGAGTACTTCTTTAAGGATTTCTGGCTTTGCTTTGGCAATGTCAGGCATGAGCGGGAGAAACTGGTCAACTTTGATTGTGCAGAGCCGTCCGTGAAGATGGTCTTCCAGTTTTGTGGTTCCCGGGCTTTAAAGCTGAGCGATTTTTCAGATGTACTGGAGATGAGCTGTAACAGTCATGCTTTATTTTACACCAGCGCTAACAGTGGCCAGGTACAGGTAAGCGGATGCGAGGAACAGGGCTTCCTGGAAGTTAATTTTCAACCTAAATTTTTGCTGTCTTATTTACCCGATAATGACAGTTTCTTAGCCCTTGTTGAAGGCATTCATAAAAAAGAAAGTACTTTCCTGCGTTCAGAAAATAATACCATTACCATAGCCATGCAGGCGATTATTGATAGCATTCTTGAATCGGATCGTGAGGGTGGTTTACAGCATCTTTTCCTGGAAAGTAAGGTCAAGGAGCTTTTGCTGCTGCAGATAGAAAGCTTTATGCGGAAGCCGCACCAGGATGCAGAATTGATTCAAAAATACCATGCCGGTAAAATTTACCAGGCTAAGGCTATTATAGAAGCGAATATAGGTAAGCCCTGCTCTTTAATTGATCTCGCCCACCAGGTTGGTACCAATGAATGCACTTTGAAAAAAGGGTTCCGGGCACTTTTAGATACCAGTGTGCACAATTACTGGAACGAACTTAAGATGAAAAAAGCCATGAAAATGCTGACGGAAAGCGATGCCTCCGTTGCAGATATTTCAATGGATATCGGCTTTAAAACACCGCAACATTTTTCTACCGCATTTAAAAAATATTATGGGATCACACCGGGAACGGCCCGCTTACAGAAAAAGTAATGCTTAAATGATTAAAAATAAAAATGCCCCATCTTTTGTTTTGATGGGGCATTTTCGTATCCGCTATATTTTATAAGCTTAATCCATTCTCTTGCTTCGGTTGTTCAGGTTGTTTTTTTCTTCTGATTACATAGAAAACTACCGTTCCTAATAATACAATAGTTACTAAAACACTACCCAGTAAACTGATCGATTCATCTTTCTGGAATTTTTGATTCACATATTTAAATTCGATTTTGTGTTTTCCTGCCGGTACTTTTATTGCGCGCAGCAGGTAGTTAACCGGGAAGATTTCTGTTGCTTTACCATCAACATAGGCGGTCCAGTTTTCAGGATAATAGATTTCCGAGAAAACGGCCAATCCTTCGTGACTGTTGTTGGACTCATAAACCATATGCGGGGGGGCATAGCTGGTTAAAGTGATCTTCGCCGCTGAGTCAGCCTGGAAGTCACTGTTGCCGATTGATTTTTGGTATTGATCTCTTACAATTGCTTCTGCTTTAGGGTTAAACGCAGTACCCGCAGAATCTTGTTTAGGATCATTAATAGCCGGGGCGTTCATGGCCAGGATCGTTTCATCCGCAGTTTTTGTGTATTTGACTTTGGATACAAACCAGGCATTACCCAGTGCCGCAGGATTCGGAATTACAGATGCATTTCCTTTATTATCTGGCGTAATGAAGTATTTTGTATTCAACATATTCAACACCGAACCGTTTAGTTTGCTGATTTGGGTTTCAATTAAGTCCTGGTAAGACTGCAGCTTGGCTGCATGGTAGCCACCAATTGTTTTTACAAAATAAGAAGTTTTGGCATCATTGGTATAATTGATGGACAGGTCTAATACTTTAAAGTTCGGGTCCGGGTCTTTCATGATCTGGGCTTCTGCCGGTCTTGGTGTAAAGAACTCCTGCTCGATAGCATAAGCATCTTTAAAAGCGTCTTCATTAAGGTACCGTTTAGCCACCGACCATAAGTCTATGGTACTTGCCAGGCCTATAACGATCACGGCAACCTGGGCCGAAATACGCTCTTTAACCAATGCCCAAAGTGCCGCAATAGCAATGGCAATAAATACCAGGCTCCTAAGGCCGTCTTTCAGGGCCATGCCCGCACGATCTTCTTTCAATGCTTTTAGTAAGGTGCCGGTATGCTCTCCAAAGCTTTGCGCCAACTGGTCATCGGCCGCACTTTTGTAACTCATCATAAACTGGCTGTAGAGGATCAAAGCCACAACAATACCTAAAGTGGTGATACTGGCCTGCTTGAATTTTTTAAATAATACCGCTTTATCTTTTTGGGTGGTTACGAAATCATATAAGCCCCAGAAAGCAAGCATAACCGTAATCAGGGTAGAGAAAGATAATACCATATTAGGAGAACGGAACTTGTTGAACAGTGGCATATGGTCAAACAGCCAGTAGTTTAAGCCCGAAAAATTCCTGCCCCAGGAAAGCATTGCGAAGAAGATAGCCGCTCCGAGTAATACCCATTTAAAAGGACTTTTTATGATAAACATAGCCAGGATCGCCAAAAAGCAAACAATAGCGCCAAAATACATAGGTCCTGCCAGGAAGGGTTGATCGCCAAAATAAGTGGGTGCCCTGGAGGTCATGCCGGCAACTTGCTGCGCCGGAACGCCGAGTTGACTAAGCGCCGCTCCGAAATGAGAATCTTCCCCTATATCGGCACCGGAAGCACCACCATAAAGGTTGGGAATAATGGCACAAAACGTTTCGCCGATACCATTACTCCAGGAAAATGCGTATTCTTTAGACAGGCCGCCTTTAGTTTCCTGAAGGTGGCTATCTTTATTAATCGTCAGTTCACTTCCGCCGCCGCGGATGGAGTATTTAGCATAGTCCGAAGTTCCGGTGAGTGCCGGGTATATGGTCAGGGTACTGATGAGCGTGATGCCCAATATAATGCCAGACGATTTAAAGAAGTTAGCAAGTTTTTGCTCTTTGATCGCAATAACCAGGAAGTAAATACCAATAGCTAAGATCAGAACAATACTGTAGTAAATAATCTGCAGGTGCCAGGCGGCCAGGTAAAAGCAGAAAAACAGGGTTAAACTTAAAATCCCCGGGAGATATCTGCCCCGGTATATATATATAATACCTCCTAAAACCCCGGGAAGGTAGGCCAGGTTAAGCACTTTATTGACGTGGCCGGCTACCAGGAGAATGCTGGTATAGGCCGTGAGTGCATAAGCAATAGCGCCAATGGAAGCTATCAGTGTATTAATACGCATCGCTTTCAGCAATACAAAGCAGCCGATCATCGTAAGTAGGAGGTAACCAATAGGGTTGACCATATTGTCGGCAGACTGAAGTACAATAAATTGCCCGAGATTGGCATACCAGGTAGTTGGGGACACTTCATAAATCATTGAAGCCGGCATACCGCCGAACATATTGTTAATCCAACCTGCATTTTCGCCCGTTTTTTCGTGATAATCGCGGGCCTCTTTACTCATATACAGCCAGCTGATCGTGTCGTGTGGGGCAATCCGGTCACCCTTGATGGCCGGAGCACTGAATAAAGCACTGATGATTACAAAAGCTACAATAGCGATTAGGTTGGGCAAAAGGTTTTTGAACCAATTGTTTGTTTGCATAAAACTGAGGTTGTTTTTAATATATAAAACAATAGAGATGGACAAAAATATAATTTAATTCGAAGAAATATGGCTTTAGATTTTTG
>Ga0256900_1000226_pt1 | contig 19506 bp, 12 predicted proteins | sample MC6MC0688MT_FD_190190 | JGI IMG/M metagenome (GOLD analysis project Ga0256900, IMG submission 190190) | Metatranscriptome of enriched soil aggregate microbial communities from Iowa State University, Ames, United States - MC6-MC0688-MT... | ecosystem: Environmental > Terrestrial > Soil >... | reverse complement strand
CGGGCCACCGATTCCGCACCGGCATCTATGGTCTGATTATTGGTAAGGACTATCAGTCCTCCGGGGCCGGCAGTGTAAGCCAGCACCGTCCAACCGGATACGGTAGGGAGTAAACCCTGCTGTAAGCCATATTCGTTAGGAAAACTGATCGTGATTTCCAGGCTGCCTATAGGTATAATACCTGAGGTAGCAGGAGGCACGGCGGCCTCGTTAGTTACGGTATAGTCAATCTGGCCGGTCTGATTAATCTGGCTACCGCCTCCTACGAGTGCAACACTACCAGCTGCCGGGTCGGCATTAATTGCTGTGGGCAGGATCTGGGCCATTGAGGTTCCATAAGCGGTAACCATAATTCCTAATAAAGCTAAAATTTTTCTCATAATCTTAATTTTTAAAAGTCTGATTGTTATTGATGATCTTTTGTTATTGAATATTTACTTTCCTTGTATTACTGTTATTGGTATTTACAGCTTCCCCTCCTGAATTATTATAAATAACCGAAGTGATATTGTTCGTAGAGATCGTCGCCGTTCCGATTACCTGCATACCTATACCAATACTTGTGGTAGTGAAAGAACTGATCTCCACACCAGGTTTCAGGCGGAACAGCATCATCGAGCTATTGTTGGTAATCAGCTCCCAATTGGCATTATCAACCGGGGCCGGGGCACCACCAATAGTTACAGAAGTTAAAGCCGGATCAAAAGTGTAGTTGAAGGCCGCGGTACTTTTACTCAATCTAACATAGACCGGTCCGGTGTAATTGGTGGTCGGAGAACCTTCCAGCTCACTGATCCGTATCCGGTAGCTAGCAGAAGTCAGGTTGAGGATCGTAAAGTTCGCGGTGCTGATCTGCGAGGTAATTGTCAGGTCAGGTATTAGTCTTACCAAAATCATTAATGTTCCTTTTGCCGTAGCGGACGGCGTACCGTTATCAGCAATATCATAGCTGAAAGTTACCGGCCCGATGAAACCTGTAGCCGGGGTAAAAGTATAGCTGCCATCTGCCGCCAGTACCAGCGTACCTTTTCCGGTAACTGTTTCTGTTTTCGGCACCACAGTCAGAGTATTACCTTCAGGGTCCATATCATTGGCCAGCACTCCATTGGCCACCGCTACCGTCAATGCAGCATCTTTAGTGGTGGTTACATAATCGTCAATCGCCCAGGTCGAGTTAATCACATTAGGGCCCAATACCTGCACGCTTACCGTTGCACTCTGGCACAAGCCGGAAGGGGTTTCACAAACCGTATAGGTAAACTGGTCGGTTCCGAAGAAGCCTGCAGCCGGGGTATAGATCACGTTACCATTGCCATCCACGCTTACGGTACCATGTGCCGGTGCACCGGCTCCGGATGAAGGGATTACAGGGCTGGACAGGGTACCTCCGATATTACCGCCACCGTCGTTTGACTTCACATGGATCGTTACCGGTGCAGGGCTTGATGCACTTCCTTTTACATAAGCCACATCATTATTAACAATTGAAATGTTGGTCGCTACAGAAGGGTCTAATACAGTGATCACTAATCGTTGCACCGGGCAGTTACCGGTCTGGTCGGGCATACATACCGGGATATCAAACGCATATTTTCCAGGTAAAGCCGGCGTAAAGGTATAGGCGCCTGAAGCTGCCATAACCGGTATACTGCTATTAGGATTGCCGGCAACGGAAACGGGTGTGCCATAAGTTGTACCCGCAGGCATTTTATCATTATAAGCTACACTTCCGGCAAGATCCCGGTTCACATAAGCGATAGCAAGATCGGGCAAAGCACTGTAAGGATTTTCTCTTACCAGGAAGTGCAATGTTCCATTGGCGCTGTAGGCCGGAGTGCCATTATCCGTTATCTGGTAGGTAAATTGTGCATCACCCAGATAACCTGCTACAGGCGTAAAAGTGTAACTTCCATCTGCATTTAAAACAATAGTTCCTTTACCGGTCAGTGTTTCCGTTTTAGCAGTAACCGTCTGAGTATTGTTTTCCGGATCTTTATCATTGGCAAGAACACCGTTTGCTGCGGTTACTGTTAATAGGCTATTATAAACTGCCGGGGCATAATCGTCGGCAGCCAGCGTGCTGTTAGGCACATCACTTACCAGGACTCTTACCCTTACTCTTCCAGTATCACAAATACCAGATGGTGTTTCACAGATGGTATAGGCAAACTCATCGGTTCCATAAAAACCTGCAGTTGGTGTATAAACCAATTGACCCGCACCGTTTACAGAAACAGTACCATGAGCCGGAGCTCCGTTACCGCTAGTGATGGCAACCGGAAGTCCAATGGCTCCGCGCAGGTTGCCCGCGCCATCATTTTGCCTTACATTGATCGTCATTGCCGGCGGATTCGTCGCGGCACCTTTCATTACAGCTACGTCATCGTTAACAATTGGCCTGTTGGTCGTTAAAGCCGGGTTGATCACGGAGATCGTCAGCCTTTCGGTAATACATCCTGTAACCTGGTCTGGGGTACAAACATTTACATCAAATTTGTAAACGCCCGGCACTGAAGGAGTAAAGGAATAAGTACCATCACTGTTAATCGTTGGCAGGTTGGTATTTGGATTAGAAGGTCTTGCTACTGCAGTACCATAAGTAGTCCCTGCAGGCATGATATCATTCGTACTCAGGTTACCTGTAGTTACCTGGTTGACATAATTAACTGTAAAATCAGGATTCGTACTGGAACACAGCAAGCTGTTACCGGTAGCAAAACGGGTATCTACGAATACGCTGTATACCCTTATGGTATTGGTCAGCCCGGCATTAAGCCCTACTAAATTATTCAGCGAAACCTGGATTTCATTAAATGGTTTCGTAGTGTAGAAGCCAACATTATAAGGAGTTCCGCTGCCACCCCCTAATATCGGCAATCCTACAAGCCCCAGGTTGATCAGGCTGCTGCCTGCAATCTGGTCCTGTTGTACCCCGTTCAGGTAGGTAGTAACGGTGACACTATTGAACAAATCTAATTGTAACAAGCCTGTATTCTCGTTCACAATCCTGAACCCTGCAAATGTGCCTATAGGATATTGCTCTACCGGGTTAAGCACCGAAAGCGCAACATTATTTCCAACACCTACGGTTTTGGTCAGTTTAGCGTAATTTGTAGTGCTGGTATCAATTACAAACCAGGGGTTTTCTACCGCACTACCGGCAGCAGTAACGTTGACTAGTCCCTGAGCTCCGGTCCTTACATCATTGATCACAACAGGATTCTGTCCATTTTTAAGCTCTACCGTTTGGTTACACAGCAGCGGCGCCGCAACAAGCTTCTCAATAGAAAGGTCATATACTTTTAAAGTCCCGAGCAGACCGACATTGGCCACACCTTCAACTACCAGCTGGGCGCCATCAAACTCTTCGGTAGTAACGATACCTATTCTCTGGCGTTGCTCCCCCGCTACCGCACCGATACCGGCCAGCAAAGACGGCGTGTAAACGGTGTTCAATAAAATGCCATCCCTGATCAGGCGGATCCGTATAGCGCCTAATACGCCCGCATCCACCAGTTTGTTCATCGCTATATCAAATGATACATAGTGTGTCCCGGTATAATTGGTTACCGCATCTGTCACCGCAAATGTTGTAGTGGTACCTACACCGGCAGTCATATCGATCGAGGCAAAATTAGTAAGGTCTGTATCTATAACATTCTCGGAGGTATTGATCGCTCCTGCCACTGCAATCAATCCGCTGTTGCTGGTAAATTTACCATCCACAAAAACCGGATAGGCCGGCTGTGTCATTCTTACCGGTGTATTATTAGCCAATGGCACTCCTGCACAGAACTGTTGCGCTATCACAGCATAAACACGCAATTGCTTCAATACATTCAGGCCTATAGAACCGGTAGATATCAAACGGATTTCATTAAATGGCTTCGCTGCGTCTGTTTTGAAACCGATCAGTTTACGGCCATCCCCGTTCAACAGGGAAGTACCCAGGTTCAACAGAGATCCGGTGCCCGTCACGGTCTCCTGCAAGGTGCCATTCAGGTAAGTAGCCACACCAAGATTATCCGTAAGTGTAAGTGCAAGTACCCCACTTTGACCAATGTCAAAGCCCGCGAAATAACCACCTGGGAAAGGCGCCAGGGATTTCTTCACCGATATTTGGAGTCCGTTACCCACATTCGCCAGGCTTTGGTTGATCGTAGCATAGTTTGTCGTGTCGGCATCCAGCATATAGTCCAGGTTAAGGATATTTTCACCCAGCAGCCCTACGTTTAATAAACCGGAAGTGTTTTTGTCTACTGTTACCGGGTAGGCAGGACTTCTTAAAATAGTTTTTGTATTACAAGCCAGGGTCGGGCCTTCTGAGAAACATTTAAAAATCGCGTTATAAACATTTATAGAACCTAATGTAGAAGAGAACGAAATCTCCACCCGGTTGGCAGGTAATGTGGTAATGAACCCAACTTCATATGGATTAGTACCCGTCAGCAAACCCACGCCCAGCAATACATTGGCGCCATTCTTAGTTTCCTGCAAATTGCCATTCAGGTAGGTTCTTAAAGTAATACTGTTCAAAAGATCCAGGCTTAAGATACCCAGGAGTCCTGCAGAGTTACCAACTCTGAAACCCATAAAGCTACCTGTAGGATAAGTGGAAAAATTATCAGTAACACTCAAGGTGCCCGGCAGCCCTAACAAAGATCCGACAGAGGTAAAATTTGTGGTAGCGGCATCAACCGCTTCTACAGCCGTTGTCGGAGCTACCGTAAGATTAAACAAAGGGCGCGCAACCGGTGTTGTCTGGTTGCAAGTGGTATTAGGTGCGCTGGCATAGGTTACCTGGGTCACCTTACTGATCTGATAGATCTTGGTAATTACTGAGCTACAGTTGGGCGTTAATGTAGTTACTAATCGTACATGTGTATAGCCGGTGGTCGCGTTGCCTCCCACTTCAATGGTACCATTGCCCAAGTCTATTAGATCCAGGTTATTTACAGTGACAAAAGTTGTTCCGTTAGAAGAAGTCTGGACCGAATAAGTAGTTGTCGCATCATTTGTAATGACGAAACCAACGTAGTTACCGGCATTATAAGTATTGCCATTGGTCATCGTAAGGGTACCTACCGCCGGGCTGGTTACCGGTGTAAGACAACCTAAAGCACCACCTACGGTTTGGGCATGCAGGGTCATCGTTGCAAAGTTGGCGGTATTGGCATCTACTATATTATTTTCATCCGTAATCGAGGAGGTTTGGCCGCTTACACCAGAGGTAGCGCTTTTACTAATAGTAAAGCCGGAAAAGGCCGGCGCTACCCAGTCGGCACGGCGATTGGCGATCAGGCTGCTTTGTTGTGCCTGGATAATATTCGGGCATAACAGGGTCAAAAAGAAGGTGAAAAGAATGCCCAGAACTATCCTGTTTTGTCGCATCTTGTTAGGTAAATCTATATTCATAGCATTTCTGTTTTGTAAGGTTATTAATCAGTAATTCCAGGCTGATATTTTTGCTACATATTTTCATTTCTAATTACAAAAAGCAAAATATCAATAGGTTATAGTTACTACTAATCATTAAACTGTTTAAAAATTGGCAATAAGAGGCTGTTCGCAAAAAAGTGTTTTTTTGCGTTTATCGTGGCTATAGGGCACGAATGCGAGGGCTTAGTTTAAGCCGTTAAAAATTTTTAAATCTGGTTTCTTAGTAAAATAGATAAGAGGTATGTATATAATCACACATACATATTTGGATCAGTCCAAATAATTCAGCTCAAGTAGCTATGGAGATAGTGAGGCATATACCTTTGATATCGAATCAGAGGCTGCTGGTACCAATTAGAAATTGGAAGTGGTGCAAAAAATTGCAAGGCAGGGGGCAAGGTCAATTTCACTATCTAAGCTTCATTGATGTTGCCTAAGAAATCATGTACTTTTGTTCCATACTCATATTTTTTTAGAAGTTATAAAATGAATAGGATAGACTTAGCATGCTTATTTTCAAGGTGGTATTTTTAGTTTTAGTCACATGCTTAAAAGAATAACATTTAAGCTTGTGGTACAAAGATCAAAATATTATCCAAAAAAAACAATACGGGAATTCCCGTATTTTATCTTATATTCCGTTTACTCATATATTTTAAAACTTCCTTTTTTTACATCGAAAATCAACCTCCACAAGAAGCATGTAAATCAATACAGGCATAGCTTACGGGCTTGCATAAATATCGACATACTACCGTTTTTTTTAGAGATAAATTATTTTAACAGAGGACCAAAGAAGATAATTTATCTCACAGAATTTGTATTTATTGGCAAATTCTTAACAAAAGAAAAGCTGCGTTAAATGAATAACGCAGCTTTTATAGGCATAAAATCTAAATAAAATTATAAATCTCTTTTGATCTTGCTGATCGAGACCATTTCATACACTTTAGGGCCGTAATCACAAGTATCATGAAGACCGGAGAAAGTATATTCAATCAGGACAGGCATATTATGATGCTGATAAGCAGCATCCAGGCGAACCGGTTTTAAAAAAGAGCTGTCAGGTAATACCAGAAGATAACCACAACCTTCACTGGTAACGTCCCCGGTGTTGATCACCACGGCTTCTACCATTTTTTTATCCGGGTTACACGCGGCAAGACCGGCACAAAGTGTTGTAGCTAATAAAATTTTTTTCATGATAACATTTCCTTTTGAACACCTAAATTAATATTTTTCACGTGTTTTACAAACTTCTGGCTTAATTTCTTCTACTCGGTAAATTTATAACCTACACCGCGCACAGAATGAAAATGCTTTGGACTGCGGCTGTCTTTCTCAAAATACTTCCTGAAGTTAAGTATAAAGTTATCTATGGTACGCGTAGTAGGGTAAACGTTATAACCCCAAACGGCCTGCAGAATATGCTCCCGGCTGACCACTTCATTTTTATGCTCTACCAGCAATCTTAACAAGGCGATTTCCTTTTTACTCAACTCAATATTCTTGCCATCTTTATCTTTACCTACCTGCGCGGAAAAATCTATTTTACATTTCCCAAAAGTATAGGTATCCGGCACATAGCTGCGTTCTTTAAGTTTCTTATTTTTCGTGATCAGCTTATCTACTCTTATCAATAATTCTTCCAGGTCAAAAGGTTTGGTCATATAGTCGTCCCCGCCTTTCTTCAACCCATCTATCCGGTCGTTACTCGTATTGCGGGCTGATAGGAAAAGTATAGGCACATCATTATTCTGAATTCTTATGTTTTCGCATACCGTTAAGCCATCCATCTCCGGGATCATGATGTCCAGGATGATCAGGTCAAAATATTCCTGCTTTACCGCCTTTATCGCTGAAGTGCCGCTGATAACCGTGGTTACTTCATAATCCTCCAGCTCCAGATTCAGCTTTAAAGCTTCCCTTAAGCTCTCTTCATCTTCAACAATTAATAAAGACGCTTTCTTTTCTGCTCTTATCATAATATTTGGCTGAACTTAATAAACAATATTCCTACTTATAAATCCTATAGGTTCAATGTGCAAAATTACAATTCCGAATGTAAGTAAATTGTCATATTACTGGCGGGGTACCGAGCTGCCTGCCCCACCCCCAAAAGCACCTATAGCTCTTTTGTATATAAACAAATAGACGTAAAGCAAACAAAGAAAGAAAGGGAGTAATTCAGTAATTGCCATCACCTGTATACCGATCACATGAACCATCAATGCCAGTATGAGTAAAACGATTGCGATCAGGCTATATTGTTTATGCCACTTCCGGGGTTTAAAGATGGTAAACGCAAAAGGCAGATTAAAGGGTAATGCCCATAACAGGTTATAGTTATTAGCACAGGACTGATGATCGGTACCCAGCCACATAAACAAAAGCATAAAGCCTAACAAACCGCTGAGCAACAAGTGTAGCAAGGAGATGAAAGGCTTTAATACCTGCAGCGGCCTGACAAAAAACACGATCATGGTAACTAATAAAAGTCCGATCATGGCCCACATCGGGCCGTTAGGGCTAAGCGCAGCGCGGTCTGCTCCTTTTACGATTTGCTTCGGGGTACCGGCAACAATATCTTTCCCATCCAGTTGGGCGGTTGCCATACCTTGCATGAGCATGTCAGGCAGGAACATCGCTTCTTCATTAGTCATTACCTTATCGATCCTGCTCCCCAGCACAATATTGATGCCTAAGCGTGCCCAGTGATTATTGCGCTGGTACTCATTGATAATTTTACGGAAACTTATTTTGCGCCCTTCGGGTAATGAAGGGCCGAAACTAAAGCCTGAGCCCAGTATAGCGGGAAAGACATCCCTTACCCTCGTCGCACAGTTATCGTAGAGGAAATCATATTTATAGTACTTATTTTCCGGCTTCAGGTTATCTTTTAAGAACGCCAGTATTTTACTTTTTTGCTCCCGGTTTAAATTAAGCGCCTGCTCCACCACGCTTCTTTGCTCGTAACTATAATCCTCTACAAAGTTGTTATAGCTCCCGATACCTACATAGTACAGCAGTTTTCCGCGGGTAAACTTCATCAGGAAGTCGGGCCCGAAATTAAACATGCCATAGTTATAGACCTCATCAATACCCCGCACCGGATCGGTATACCGGATAGCCGTATGCCCGAAAGAAGAATAGAGTTCATCCCCGACACCGCAGGTAAGCAGGCTCATACGGGTCTGGTCTGCAGTATCATTCTGGGAAAACAGGTTAAAGGAGCTCAGCAATAGCAGCAGCAATATGCAGATACGTTTCATGTATATTCTAATTGACAACGCAAACCTAATAAAAATGCGGGAATAAGCCGGTTTAATCTGTCCGGCGACTCATTGAAGGCGCTCATTCATCAAGATATTATTACTATTTTAGGTCAATGACGTATTATTAACAAATTCTTACCTAAACTATTGTAAGTTTTAGCCGTCTATAATAGTTAGTATAACAAGAGTCCAATACTCTTCTCCCTTGGGGTGTATTTGATTACACGGGAGTATTGTTTTTTGTTTTTAGGTGAAATGTAAAGACCCTCAACGTCTGCTGAGGGTCTTTCCTTTTTTAATATATATTGAGCGCAGCCTTTGCTAAAGCTTATGCTATTAATTTCTCTTTATGTTTTTTTATTTGTGCCACAATAGAATCAAAGGCATACTCGAAAGACTCTTCAAATACTTTAGACTCATTTTTTGCGAACAGGGACGTTTTAGGTATATTCACCTTGATATGTACGACTTTGTCGTTTAATTTTTCATTTACGTGCTCCAGGATCAAGGAGACTTCTACATCGATAATTTTCTCATGAAAAGTTTTAAATTTTTCAACTTTCTTTTCTATATGATCGATTAACTTCTGATCTGCATCAAAATGTACTGCCTGAATTTGAACGTTCATATTGGTTTAATTTAAGTGTTAACAATTTATGTTTAGGATTCATTAGTCGCTTTTGGATGCGCCTGCTGATATATTTTTTTTAAATGTTCAATATTACTGTGTGTATAGATCTGTGTAGCCGCCAGGCTGCTGTGTCCCAACAACTCTTTAATGGCGCTTATATCGGCTCCGTTATGGGTTAAATGAGTCGCAAAGGTATGCCGCATGACATGGGGACTTTTTTTACTTAGCGTAGTTATTTTATCCTCGCTCAGGTAGCACTTGACTACCCGGTATACATAGTTATCATACAGTGGTTTTCCTGATTCTAAAGTTAGCAAATTATTATGTTCACTGTTGATTATTCGCTTCTTTTCTTTTAAATATTCCCGGATCAGTTGTACCAAGTCTGCTCCGATGGGAATTGCTCTTTCTTTGTTTCTTTTTCCCAGTACAACAACTTCATTCCTGAACATATCCACATCTCTTTCTTTTAAGCCGATCAGCTCTCCGCGCCTGATCCCGGTCTGGTATAAAAGCTCCAGGATCAGCTGATGATTAAAGCCATCCCAGCCTTCCGGATAGCGGACATCTGTAAAAAGTTTGCCGCTTTGGTGTTGTTCCAAAAATACGGGCAGTCTTGCCGGGGCCTTAGGTACTTTGATCTGTGCTACCGGATTAGCAACGATCATTTTACGCTTCAGTAAGAATTTGAAAAAAGATTTTATAGCAGAAATTTTCCGCTGAACGGAACGCTCTTTATGTTTGAGCTCATTCAGGTGAACAAGAAAGGAGCGGATATGTAACGCTTCGATTTGGGTAGTATCCTCTAATTCATAAGTACCGCTCAGGTAGGCAATGAATTGATTTAAATCATGATTATAGGCCAGCAGGGTATGTGTGGACATACGTTTTTCATACTTAAGATACTGCTCGAATAATGTAAGGTGTTCTTTTATCATAAACACAACGATCTGCTACCTTTTACTATTGTAAATATACGCATCTTAAAAAGCAATTAAATCAGCATTAAAAAATTTATAACAAATAGTTTTTTATTGTATGGTTTAAATAAAAAAAGCGAAGCCCGACCTAAAGGTCGGGCTTCGCGGCATGCTTCTTGTCGTAAAGACGGAAAAGAGCGATTAGATCTCTACTTTTCCTGCAAGAATTTGCTGACGGTAAGCTGCTTTCAACACCTGCTCTCTCTTAGTGATTGATGGTTTGGTGAACGCCTGGCGCTTACGTAGCTGATTCAGGGTACGAGATTTTTCGAATTTCTTCTTATACTTCTTCAGTGCCTTGTCAATATTCTCGCAATCTTTAGAATCGATAATTAGCATATTAATACCTCCTTTTATGTGAAAAATAGGGAGCAAAGGTACGGATAATTTTTAATATAACAAGTTATTCTTTATTGCGCCCACCAAACAGCCTCCGTCAAAGCAGGTACCGGTGCATTTCTATTACCGACTCTTTCCGTCTGTGGTGTTGGGAAACGTTTAGGAATAACATTTAAGCGTCCAGAAGGATTCACCGTAAGTGTTGGGAAACCCGTTTTTCTATAATCATTATAAGGTTCCAGAGAGCCAAACAATGCCATCCATTTTTCCGTCATTATTTTTTCCAAAGTTGCAGTTGCACCGGTATAAACAGCAATATCGGCTCCGCTATAAACACCATCTGTTACCGTTACACAAGACTCCCGAATAGCTTCATTTAACGGTGTTGCTGCATCTCCTCCTTGACGGGATCTCACTTCAGCTTCAATAAACTTCATTTCAACATAGGATACCAGCCGAACCGACTTAGAAGGATCTCTTAAGACGGATGTAGGGTTACCATCATCGTCGAGGACCACCTCCAGAACATTGCCCGCCAGGTAGGCTCCCCATTCAGAAGCGTTGGCAGAAGGCACATCAATAGCAGAACCTACAAGTTGACCTTGCGTCAGAATAGTATCAAAATAAGCATATACCCTTAGGTCAGTCGGTCTTTCCTGCATTGCGTCTACAAGCGTTGAAGCAGCCAGTATGTAACGCTGCCTGTTGTTCTGGAAATCATTCCACTGATTCCGGTCCATTGCACCACTTGCATGCATGGATACGAAATCATCATTAGAGTTTTGGATCCCTCTGGACAAACTTTCCAATACGTCATTGGCATTATACAAACTGGTTTTTGATAACCTGTTTTGGTAACGTGCTTTGAGAGAATAAGCCAGTTTAATCCATTTAGTTACATCTCCTGCATAAACAAGGTCATCTCTTCCGGGTAAAAATGTATTTGCATCACTAGTCTGGCTCAATTTTGAAATGCCAGCATCCAGCATGGCTAGTATACCGATCATGACATCTCTTTGCGCATCATACTTCGGCTGATAATTGGCCTGCGCCTGCAATGCTTCCGAAAAAGGTATATCTCCCCAAAGATCCGTCAATATACCCCAGTTCATTGCCGCCATTACATCTGCCATACCAGAATAATAAGGGTTTTCTTCCCCGAATTTTGTCTGCATTTCTTTACAGTTATACAATGCCTGATATAATTGTCCCCATTGGTTATCAAGCTCATTTTCTGCAATGGTATAATTATTGATCGGCAGCGCCTGACCATCAACACCTACATTCTGCTGCACTAATACAGAACCATATTTCACCAGTAAACCTTCATAGGAATTAAAAGTAGATACCTGTACGGCAGTTAACAAAAGTGCTGGTGTCACTTCCAAAGGATTATTTGGGCTTACATACAAATCATTCCCTTTTTTACACGCATTCAGGAAAAATAAAGGCATGACCAACAGAACCCACCATTTTATATTTATTAGCTTTTTCATAAAATATTTTTTAGATTACAGACCAAATCTGAGGTTAAAAATATAGGATTTAGTACCCGGGTTATTAAAATAATCAAACCCACCAATGTTTGAACCGGCACCGGTCAGACTGGTTTCCGGATCAACACCTGTGTACTTCGTGTGTAAGAATAAATTCCGGCCGGTAAACCCTACTTCTACATACTTAAATGGATTCCGGGTTGTGTTAAAAACAAAGCGATAACTCAAACCTACAGATCTCAGGCGTACCCAGCTACCATCTTCAATTGCATTTTCCGCTACGCTGGCCAGATCACCTTTGTAATAGCGCCAGTAGTCTTCTGCAGATATAGCTGTAGTATTTGCCTGTCCTGCATTTGGTCCTTCGGCATACACTCCGTCAATCACATAATCTCTTTCCCGATCTGCAGTTGCTGCTGCAATGCCTACATTATTCAAGCGGGAATTAGTACCATTCCAAATATCACCGCCTTTCCTAATATCCCAAAGCATGCTTAAGGTCAAACCTTTGTACGCAAAATTGCCATTAATCCCCATTAACCAATCCGGATTTGGATTGCCTATATTTTTAGCTACTCCTGTAGTAATCGGATACCCGTCCTGATCCACTAAAAGCTGACCGGCATCATTGCGCTCCCAGTAGGTTCCATAAAGGGCACCATAGGGTTGACCGACTATTGCATAGGAACCAATACCGGTAAATGCAGACTCAATTGATACTTCAGCTAGGCCGTCAGCCAGTTTGGTAACATCTGAAATGTTCTTTGCCCAGTTAATACCCAGGTTAATACTCCAGTCTTTAGATTTGTACACATCTCCGTTCAACATCAACTCTACCCCTTTATTCACCATCTGTCCTGCATTGATATACTCATTTTGATAGCCGGAACTTGGTGCTACTGGTCTGATCAGGATCAGATCATTACTGGTTTGATGATAATAGGTACCTTCGAAGTTCAGACGTCCCTGCCAGAATTTAAGCTCCAGTCCTACCTCTTTACCGGTAACCGTTTCCGGACGCAAACCTCCGGGTTGATTTACATTGCTGGTCATATAGCCTTGTCGTCCGTCATAAGGAAACCCATTACCATTTGTAGTTCCATCTGTCAGGAAAGGTTGTGCATAATAATTCCTATCGGAATACAAAGATGGCGGCACCCCTGCTTTGGAAATAGCCAACCTTAATTTACCATAGGAAAAAGTTTTTTGGTTTTCAAGATGTTCCGAGAAAATCCAGGAAACGTTAGCTCCGGGATAAATAAATGAATTATTGGTTTTACCAAATGCAGTATTCCATTCATTCCTTACTGTGGCGTTGAAGTAGAGATAGTTATCCCAACTCAGGTTCACCTCACCGTATACAGCCTGCGATCTGTTATATGATTCTGTATTACTTGCATATAAGGTTGTAGCGATTGCCAAGTTGTAAATATTAGGTACGGTTAGCCCAAGCCCCCTCATAAAATCAAACTTATTCTCCTGGTACCAATAGTTATGGCCCACCATAGCTCCTACACCTAGTTTACCAAATGTTTTATTATACCGAAGCATTGCGTCGGAGTATAATTGCATAAAATTGGTAGCGGAGCGGTTCACTTGTCCTGTACCATCTGAAAAATCATTTCCGCGGGAGCCTAAATCAAATATTTGGCGGGTTGAGGTACCATAAGCATCCACACCCAATTTATAGGACAATTTAAGGTCTTTTGTCAACGTTGCATTAAAGTAGGTATTCCCCAGCATCCTGTTGGTTACAGTAGTATACGGATTTCTCCACACCGTAAACAAAGGATTGTCATATGATCCCACATAATTTGATGTCTTCCTGGATTCAGGATCATACCAATTATCCAGAACGTCATAAGAAGAAGGCATCCGGTACAAGGAAAGGGCCGGACCAGCTACATTACTACCGTTTTGAACCATCCTGGCCTCTGTGTACGTATAAGAGCCATAAGCACCTACTGTAAGCCAGTCCGCCAACTTCGTTTCAGCTGTAAGGCTGGCATTTGTTCTGCCTAAATAGGAATTTGGCACAACACCTTTTGTATTATAATTACCAATACTGGCTCTGTACACGGTTTTATCGGTGCCACCGCTTAAGGATAAGGAATTATTAAAACCTAGTCCAGTCTGATAAAAGTTATCATAATTGTCATATACCGGCAAGCCCAGAGTGTCCATCCTCGCGCCCCAGCTATTGGGAGTTCTACCTACTGAATATTGCCCCCCGGCGCCTTGCGAGTAAGTTGTTTGCTTTTCCGGTAATTTGCTCACCCGGTTTATTTCAACAGAAGAAGTAAATGTAATACCCAGATTTTTTTCGCCGTATTTACCCTTTTTAGTGGTAATAATAATCGCTCCGTTGGCACCATTAGCACCGTAAAGTGCAGCTGCCGCAGGGCCTTTCAATACCGTCACATTTTCAATATCGTCCGGGTTAATATCTAATGCCCTGTTTGCTTCATTTACACCTGAAAGATTAGCATTAAAAGGATTATCTCCGGCAACCGGCTGAGAAGTGGAGTTATCTACCGGTATCCCATCTACAATGATCAAAGGAGAGTTACTACCAGTAAAGGTGGAGTTACCACGCAATGTAATTTTTGAAGATGCCCCGGGAGTACCTGCAGTTGAGGTCACCTGTACACCAGGAGCTTTTGCTGCCAATGACTGAATAGCATTACGCTCTCCTGATTTTTCAATTAAATCAGAGCTTACCTCACTTACTGAATAGCCTAAAGACTTCTTTTCTTTCTTAATCCCTAGTGCCGTCACCACCACACCAGCCAACTGGCTCCCTCCGGTTCCATTAAGAACGACACTTAAATTTCCACTCCCGTCTCCCGCCGTCACCTCCTTATCCTGCATGCCATAATAGCTTATCACCAGTACCGCGTTAGGTTCTGTAACACTGATCTGGAAGTTGCCATTATCATCCGCTGCCGTTCCCGATTGGGTGCCTCTGATAATAACCGTAGCCCCGGCTAAGGGTTCTCCAGCCTCATCCAGGACACGCCCTCTAATCAGGCGCTCCTGCGCAAAAGCCCCGGTCATACATACCGAAACCAATGCAATGGGTAAAATGAGTCTTTTCATTTCGTTTATAGTTTTTGGTTAATCAAATTTAATTATTTATTAACATAAAAACTAAAATAGCCGTTCAGGTAGATATTTTAACTGCCAAGCCCTTATTACATTAAAAAAATAAATAAATTATAAAAAATCACAAAAAATTGAAAACCAATCAATTAATATATAAATCTTCAAAACAAATTACATTAATTTATATTCATAAGCCCATAAAAAAACCAGGACTTAAAGTCCTGGCAATTCTCGTCTTATATTTAATAAAAATAAGTTTATCGTAACTCCTGCATCTGCACCAGCCGGTAATAAGCACCTTCCTGTTTCATCAATTCCTGGTGCGTGCCCCGCTCGACAATCGAACCTTGCTGCATCACAATAATCTCATCGGCACTATAAATTGTAGACAAGCGGTGTGCGATCACGATACTGGTCCGGTTCTTCATCAACTCATTGATTGATTCCTGCACGATCTTTTCCGATTCTGTATCTAAAGCTGAAGTAGCCTCGTCGAGGATAAGAATAGGCGGGTTTTTCAGAATTGCACGGGCGATGGTGATCCGCTGGCGCTCTCCACCACTTAATTTCGAACCCCGCTCCCCTACATTCGCCTCATAGCCATTCTTTTTCTGATTGATAAATTTTGCCGCATTGGCAATTTGCGCTGCTGCATCGATCTGTCCCGGCGTCTTACCCCCTGTACCCAAAGCAATATTGTTGGCAATAGTATCATTGAATAAAATAGGCTCCTGCGACACTACCCCGATCTGCTTCCTTAACTCAAAAAGTTTAGCATCTTTTACATCCACACCATCTATGGTTATTTTACCTGAGCTTACATCATGAAAACGGGGGATCAAGTCAACCAAAGTCGATTTACCGGATCCGGAAGCGCCTACCAGGGCTACTGTTTTTCCTTTAGGAATCCGCAGGTTAATATCTTTCAGGATCTGCTTATCTCCATAAAAAAAGTTTACATTTTCAAAGACGATCTCCTGGTTAAATTCAGGGATAATAACCGGGTTTTCGCGCTCCACGATCGTGATCGGCGTCGCCAGGAAGGACTCGACGCGCTCCAGCGCGGCCGCACCTTTCTGCATATTATAAAATACCCCGGAAAGATTTTTCAAAGGATTGATAATCTGGTAAAAGAAGGCGATGTAGGCCACAAAAACAGGGCCGGTGAGGCTTGAATCCCCATTAAAAATGAGTTGGCCACCATACCACAAGATAATACACACCACGATGATGCCCAAAGTTTCCGACATCGGCGAGCCCGCATCTCTGCGGAAAGAGATCTTATTCTTAATCCGGAATAACTCATTATTCAGTAAAGTAAACTTTGATTTCTGGTGACTCTCCGCATTAAACGCTTTGACCACCCGCATCCCTACTAAAGTCTCATCAATGGTACCCAACATATCTCCTAATTGCTCCTGGGCCGCATTGGAAGGCTTTTTGAGCGACTTACCTACTCTTCCGATGATCAATCCGGCCAAAGGCAGGAAAATAAACATAAACAAGGTCAACTGCGGGCTCATGATAAACATGGTTATCAAAACCGACACAATGGTTACGGGCTCCCGGAGTACGGTTTCTATAACGCCCATGATCGAGTTCTCTACCTCCGACACATCATTAGTCATCCGGGAGATCAGGTCGCCTTTCTTCTCTTCGGTAAAATAACCGATCGGCAAGGCCAGGGATTTATTAAACATATCCCGCCTCAACTTCCGGATCACATTATTCCGCAAAGGGTTTAAGATCCTCAAAGAAAGGTAAAGGAAGAGGTTTTTAAGAATGGTGGCTACTAATACCAATAAAATGGAATAGGTTAATGCCGCTTTCTTGCCTTCGGCGGCTACAATTTCGTCAATAAACACCGTTAGCCGGGCCACAAGGCCACCCGCATCCTTGGGTAAGGACTGCACCTCGAAAATAGTCTGTAAGACCGGTATAATCAGGGTAAAAGAGAATAAGGCAAAAAAAGTATAGAGCAAACTGCATATAAAATACAATAGCAGTTTGCTCTTTTGGTCTTTGACGTAACGCCAGAGTTTAGGAATATTTTTCACTCAAAAATGTGTTTAATCTATAGTATAACTCATCTCGCCCCCTTTTTCGTCTTTGAGATGAATACCGGCAGTAGCCAGCATATCCCGGATCTTATCGGAGGTTTCAAAATCTTTGCGGCTGCGGGCCTGCTTGCGCATATCGATCACTAATTGCATCACCGCGCCTATCTTATCATCATTCACCAGTTTTAAAGGCTGTAAACCGAAAATATCTTCCAGGTATACCTTAAACGTATCTTTAATTAATTGCAAGGTACCGCCGCTAATCGCATCTGCTTTGATCTGCCCGCCTTTAATACTGTTAATCACCGGGGCCAGCTCAAAAAGATTGGCCAATACTTTCGCCGTATTAAAGTCATCATTCATGAAGTCGGCGGCTTCTACACACCAGTTCCGGGCTTTGGCATCCAGTTCCGCATCTGTAGCTTCATGATTGCCTGCCGGCAATTGCTGTAATACTTCATAAGCTTCCCATAAGCGCTTCAAGGCTTTCTCTGAGGCTTGCAAGCCTTCATTAGAGAAATCAAGGGTGCTTCTGTAATGGGATTGCAGGATATTAAAGCGGATAACCATTGGATGATATGCCTGCTCTAATATAGGGTGATCTCCGCTGAATAACTCAGTCAGTTTGATCACATTATTATAGCTCTTACCCATTTTCTTACCATTGATGGTAATCATGTTGTTATGCATCCAGTAATTCACCGGGGCACAGCCGTGGGCAATAGTAGATTGTGCAATTTCACTTTCATGATGCGGAAATTGCAGGTCCATACCTCCACCATGAATATCAAAGCGCTCACCTAAGTACTTGCTGCTCATTGCAGAACATTCAATGTGCCAGCCCGGGTAACCCACACCCCAGGGACTTTGCCAGCGCATGATATGCTCGGGCGCCGCTTTTTTCCATAAGGCAAAATCTGCCTTATCCCGCTTCTCCTCCTGACCATCCAGCTGGCGGGTAGTTTCCAGCAAATCGTCCAGTACACGCCCTGAAAGTTTGCCATAAGGATAGGCTGCTGCATATTTTTTCACATCAAAATATACCGAACCATTTACTTCATAAGCAAAGCCTTTAGCTATGATCGTTTCGATCATACTGATCTGCTCTATGATATGGCCTGTTGCTGTGGGTTCTATAGAGGGTTCCAGGGTATTGAAACGGCGCATAGCCCAGTGGAACAGGCTGGTGTATTTATGCACCAGCTCCATCGGCTCTAGTTTTTCCAGGATGGCTTTTTCCGCAACTTTATCGGTAGCCTCGCGGCCTTCTTCTTCAAAGTGGCCGGCATCGGTGATATTGCGCACATAACGCACTTTATAGCCCAAATGACGCAGGTAACGATTTACCACATCGAAGGTTACATAAGGTCTTGCATGGCCCAGGTGGGACTCCCCGGAAACGGTAGGGCCACAAACATATAATCCCACATGACCGGGAGTGATGGGTTCAAATTTTTCTTTTTCTCTTGTATACGAGTTGTATATATATAAATCAGACATTATCCTGGTGGATTATAAAGGTGCAAAAATAGGTATTAATTAGCTGATATACGGCCGGGCAGATCATAGATTTTTTATAAGAATAATCTTAACATTATTAAATCCTGCACCGGGTTTTATCGGCTATTACATAAAAAAGGTACTCAATTTTCATTGAGTACCTAAAAATCTTATGGGTGCAACAATTACTAGACGGCAAAAGAAGTACCGCAACCGCAGCTGCTGCTTGCATTCGGGTTGTTAAATACAAATCCTCTGGCATTCAGGCCTTCCGAAAAATCAATTTCCATACCTGCCAGGTAAAGACCATGTGCTTTTTTCATAATTGCTTTGATGCCCTCTACTTCAAAAACGTCATCATCTGCTTCCTGTTTATCAAATCCCAGAACATAACTCAAGCCTGAGCATCCGCCACCTTTCACCCCGATACGTAAAATCATTTCCGAATCAAAATCAGGCGCCGATACCAATCGCTTTATTTCTTTTAATGCCCCTGTTGTAAAAGTAACAGGCGCATCAATTACTATCGCTTCCATATACACAAAAAATAATTTTAAAAATTTCTTTCCACAAATCTAAGACTTTTCTAAGGAACTGCGTCTATTGATTTGTCACAAGCTTGTATAGACTTTGTTTATGTATAAGTTTGTACCTGAAATTATAGGTATTTGTAAAGTGTTG
>Ga0256900_1000221_pt1 | contig 19670 bp, 16 predicted proteins | sample MC6MC0688MT_FD_190190 | JGI IMG/M metagenome (GOLD analysis project Ga0256900, IMG submission 190190) | Metatranscriptome of enriched soil aggregate microbial communities from Iowa State University, Ames, United States - MC6-MC0688-MT... | ecosystem: Environmental > Terrestrial > Soil >... | reverse complement strand
GTACTTTTGACTATATGAAAGGCAACCTATTGATTAAAAGGCTGAAAACCTATTTTAACATCCTGGTGAAGGCAGGAACGGGGTTCGCCGATGACAAAGCTCCCAAACTGAGTGCCGCGCTTGCTTACAATACCATTTTTTCGCTTCCTCCCATGCTGCTCCTCATTATTGTCGTAGGGGGTACCTTCTATGGAGAACAGGCTATTACCGGTCAATTATTCGGTGAGCTTAAAGAATTTGTAGGAGATGATACGGCGATGCAGATCCAGGAGGTGATGTCGAAGATAAACTTCCAGAAAAACTCCACTATTGCTACCATTATCAGTGTGATCATATTGGTTATGGGAGCCACTGGTATCTTCGTTGAAATACAGGATTCTCTGAATATGATATGGGGCGTAAGGGCAAAAGCGAAAAAAGGTTTTGTCAAAATCCTGCTGAGCCGGCTGCTCTCCTTTACTATGATCATTGGGTTTGGCTTTCTATTGATCGTATCCCTTATCCTGAATGCGGTTATTTTAGGGTTTAGTGATTTCATATTGAAACAATTGCCCTTTATTCCGGTCAATATGATCGGTATTGTAAACACGGTATTTACCTTTACGGTATTGCTGGTACTTTTTATGGCTATCTTCAAAATGCTGCCTGATGTAAAAATAAGATGGAAACAGGTATTACCCGGAGCTATCGTCACTACCCTGCTTTTCTTTTTTGGCAAATACCTGATCGGGCTTTATATCAGTGGGAATACAATGGCGAGCCTATACGGCGCAGCGGGTTCCGTAATCGTTCTCCTTTTATGGATCTACTTTTCCGCTTTCATTCTTTATTTCGGTGCAGAGTTTACCAAAGCTTATATTGAACATTTCGGGGGCAAGATCACGCCTAATTCCTTTGCCGAGTATACGGAAAAGATCCTTTTAAGAGACTATTTAGAACAGGATGCCCTCAATAAAACCGCTGATCAAAAGTAAACTTAAGGCAGATGAACAGTTTCAATACGATTTTCAAAGTACAGATTTTCGGGGAATCACATGGTGCAGGGATTGGCGTAATCCTGGACAATGTACCTCCCGGCATTCCTTTAAACGAGGATGATTTCACCACAGACATGAACCGCAGAAAGGGCGGACAGAGGGGAGGTACCCCGAGGGTAGAGGCGGATATCCCGGAGTTAAAAAGCGGGGTGTTTAAAGGACATACAACCGGTGCACCGCTAATGATCTGGATTGCCAATGAAAATACCCGGAGCGCTGATTATGAAAAGCAAAGGGATGTGTTCCGCCCGGGACATGCCGACTTTGTAGCCCATATAAAATATAAAGGATTTGAAGACTACCGGGGCGGCGGACACTTTAGTGCCCGGCTCACCGCAGGCCTGGTAGCTGCCGGTGTGATCGCAAAGAAAATATTAAGTATGGTTTCCTTTGAAGCGCAAGTCAGTGAAGTTGGCGGGCTAAAAGATGTCGAAAAAGGCCTGGAGCTGGCCATAGCAGCCAAGGACAGCGTGGGGGGAATCGTTTCCTGTGCCATTACCGGTATCCCTGCAGGCCTGGGAGAACCCTTCTGGGATAGTATAGAAAGCCGGCTGGCCCATGCCATGTTTGCTATTCCGGCAGTAAAAGGGATTGAATTCGGGGCCGGTTTTGAAGCGGCAAGAATGTTTGGCACCGCACATAATGATACCTATACAGATCAACAGGGAAGTACCACAAGCAATCACGCCGGAGGGGTAATTGGCGGGATCAGCAATGGAAATCCCATAACCTTTAATATTGCTATAAAACCCACTGCTTCCACCCCAAAAACTCAAAGCACTTATAATCATAGCACCGGGACCATAGAAGACTTTTCCGTAAAAGGCCGCCATGACCTTTGCGTGGCGCTTCGCGTGCCCGTAATCGTAGAGGCTATGGCCGCTTTAGTAATGACCGACCTGTATTTTATAGCCCGCTCCAAAAACGGGACAGCAGCAATTTAACCTTATGAACTTTAAAGACCTTGCGCGGATATTACGTATCTCGAACCTGCTCATTATTATCGCGACTCAATTACTTTGCTGGTTTTTCCTGATCCGGCCTTTGAGTAATTTTACCACAACGCCGCTATTCCTGGATTTCAAAAATACGCTTCTCCTTGCTATAGCGACAGCGCTCATTGCAGGCGCCGGCTACATCATCAATGACTATTTCGATGTAAAGATCGACGCCATCAACCGGCCGACAAAATCGCTGATCGGTAAGGATATCAATCCCAGGACCGCCATATTGTTTCACACTTTCTGCAATGTTATTGGCCTTGCAATCTGCGCTTATCTTTCGTACCGCTTACAAATCATATCTGTTTTGTTACTCCCGGTTTGCTGTACGGTGTTATTATGGTTTTATTCCACTCATTTCAAACGGCAGTTTATCATTGGAAATGTAGTCGTTTCCTTGCTTACTGCTTTATCCATACTTATTCTTTTGAGTTATGAACCGGCCGCATGGCCACTTCTCAAAAGCCCTTTCCTTGAAAATGCACAAGGACAGGTCAAACTGAACCCTTCCTGGATCTTAATGACCTATAGCGGTTTCGCCTTTTTGTTAAACTGGGTACGTGAGATCATCAAGGACCTGGAAGATTTCAAGGGAGATGCTGAAGATGGTTGTATTACCATGCCGATCAAGATCGGCATACAGAAAACCGTCTGGTTTGTTCAGGGGTTACTGGCACTTTCTGTACTGGCACTTTCTTTCGCGGTCGCCGCCTTGTTTACTAAAGGCTGGATCTTCCCGGGCATATACATGATCGCGGCCTTGATTTTACCCCTCGTGTATACTTTATTTAAGATCAACAAATCGGTGCGGCAGGAACACTTTGCCCGCTACAGCAAAATGCTGAAATTCATCATGATCTTCGGTATCCTTACTTTAATCATATTTTATTTCTATTAGTATACTATCATTTTATGCAACTTATATTGGCTTCACAATCGCCCAGGCGCAAACAACTACTTACTGATGCCGCGCTTGAATTTGAGATCATTATCGTACCTACAGATGAGGCTTACCCGGAGCATTTAACCCGCGCGGAAGTACCCGAATTCATTGCAACAGAAAAAGCAATGGCCGTTTACCAACAACTCGAAGCAACCGGAAAATTAAATGGGGAAACCGTTATCCTTGCTGCGGACACGATAGTGCTGCTGGAGGAAAAAGTAATTGGCAAACCCAAAGACGCGGAAGATGCCCAACAAATCCTTCGTTCCCTTTCCGGGCAAACGCATGAAGTTATTACCGGTGTTTGTATCATGAACAGCGACAAGAAAGAAGTGTTTCATAGCATAACGAAAGTGCATTTTAATGAACTGAGCGAGGAGCAGATTGCTTACTATATCAGCCATTATCAACCTTTTGACAAAGCCGGTGCTTATGCTATACAGGAGTGGATCGGCTTAATCGGCATCTCCGGTATAGAAGGGGACCTTTACAATGTGATCGGCCTGCCGGTCAACAAAGTAGTTAAAGCATTGCCTGCTTTTTCTTCCCACTCAAAAGCTTAAATTTGCAAAGGAATCAATCGTTCAACCATGACTCACAAATCAGCTGCCTACATTACCGGATTAGGAATTATTTCTGCCATCGGTCATAATGTCCCGGAAAACCTAAGTGCTTTGAATGCGATGCAGGCAGGCATTGGTCCGGCTGATTTATTAAAAAGCATTCACCAGTTGCCGGTCGGTGAAATAAAACTCAGCAACCAGGAACTGGCGGATAAAGGTGGAACATTGAGTAGCCTGCCCCGTACCGCTTTGTTGAGCATCCTGGCGGCAAAGGAAGCATTAAGCACGTTTGAGGGTCGTATAAAAGGCTATCGCATAGGCTTCCTATCAGCCAATACGGTAGGCGGTATGGACCTGACCGAAAAAGAATACCCTAAAATAAAATCCCGCGAAAAGATCGATCCAAGAAATATATGGTATCATGAAAGTGGCAGTATCACAGAGCTGACAGCCGATGCTTTAGGCCTGGAAGATTGCTGGACAACAACCATCAGTACCGCCTGTTCCTCCTCCGCCAATACCATTATGATGGGCGCAAAACTGATCGAACAGGGCAAGATGGATATCGTGATTGCCGGTGGTGCAGACAGCTTATCTCAATTTACCCTGAACGGGTTTAATTCATTAATGATCCTGGATAAAGAGTTATGCCAACCTTTTGATGAGCATCGCCGGGGCTTAAACCTGGGCGAAGGTGCCGCTTATGTCGTATTAATGAACGAGCAAACTGCGAAAAGCCTTAAGGCAGAAAAACTGGCTATCGTCAGTGGCTATGCCAATGCTAATGATGCCCATCACCAGACCGCCTCTTCGCCGGAAGGTACCGGTAATCAACTGGCGATGAAAAATGCGATCCTGCAGGCCGGTATCCGCCCGGACCAGATCGACTATATTAACCTGCATGGAACAGGTACCGCCAACAATGATAGTTCAGAAGGCATTGCTATTGAAAAAATATTTGAAGGCTATAAAATACCCGAAGCCAGCTCTACCAAATGCTATACCGGGCATACACTGGCTGCTGCCGGAGCAATCGAGGCTGTTTTCTCCGTATTGGCCATCCGCGCGCAAAAGGCATGGGCTCATCTACGCCTGCAACTACCTATCAGTGAATTAAGCTGGCAACCTAATCAAAGTATCGTTACCAAAACAGTTCAACATGTGCTGTCCAATTCTTTCGGCTTCGGAGGAAATTGCTCTGCCCTGGTAATTTCAGCAGCGGAAAAAAATTAGAAAATCGCTTCTAAAGCTTTTGCTTTCAACAAGACTTCTTCCCATTCTTTTTCAGGGTCGCTGTCGATGGTAATAGCCCCGCCGGTATGATAAGAGAGGCGTTTTGAGCTGCTGTTGTAAAGTAAAGTCCGGATGACCACATTGAAGTCGAAGTCGCCTGCCGGGTTGCAATAGCCGATACAGCCGGCATATAATTCCCGTTTACTTTTTTCTAAAGCTTCGATCAACTCCATAACGATCTTTTTGGGCGCCCCGGTCATGCTGCCCATAGGAAAAGCATTGAGCAAAGCAGTAAAAGAAGGCACTGCTGCTCTTAGTTCCCCTTCGACAGATGAGATCATAGTGTGCAGTGTAGGCAATGTGGCTACTTTAAATAATTCCGGCACTTTAATTGAGCCGGTAACACAGGACTTGGCGAGGTCATTCCGCATCAGGTCGGCAATCATTACGTTTTCGGCCCTTTCTTTTTCATCCGCAGCGAGACGTTTTTTTAATTGCTCATCTTCCGATTCGTCCGCGGAGCGTCTTATCGTTCCTTTCATCGGTTGCGCCAGTAGCTTGCGGCCATTTTTTGCCAGGAAGCGCTCCGGGCTGGAACCCAATGCATAAAATGTTCCGGACTTGTAAAAAGAGGCAAAAGGGGCAGGGTTTACCTGGTTCAGTCGTGCGAAGCAACTGAAAGGCTCAATATCCACCTGCTCTGCGACAGCCCCTACACAGAGGTTCAATTCATAACAGTCCCCCTTAAGGATGTGTTCTTTCACTTCCCTGACTCGCTCCAGGTAAGTTGCTTTATCAAAAAGTTTTTGAAATTGTGGCCGGGGAGCCGTAATGCAAGTCACTTCTTCAGCGGCACTCATAATTTGCTGCAGGATAACTTCCGGTGGCCGTTCCGCACTTTCAATATATAACTGGTTACTGCCTGCAGCAAGCCAGATCACGATTTCCGGTTTAAAGAAGCTACATTCCTCATTCTGAAACCAGGCTACCTGTTCGCTTTTCATATCTTTATACAACTGGTTTTTGTAGTCGTAATTGATATGCCCGAACAGCCAGTCTTTCCCAAAAACGGGTGCAATCTCTTCCTGCCCTATATACACTTGTTGCGCACCGGCGCCTACCAATAATTCGTAGCGGTTTAAGAGGTTATCATATTTATTGTTGTCCAGATACGCAAAAATGCCGAACTGTTTTAACCAGTTCAGCATTTTTGTTTTGAGCTGTGGCAGGCTGTCACAGCTTATCTCAAAATTTTGAATAAACTTCAAAACCTATTTAAAATTTAAAAATCATCGTCATCATCAAAATCGTCGAAATTATCATTTAAGAAGCCCAGGTCATCATCAAAATCATCGAAGTCATCTTCTTTTGAAGAGGATTTCTTTTTACCGGCTGATTTTTTGGATTTCGGCATTTCGAACTCTTCAAAGTCCGGATCGCTGAATTCATCCTCCTCTTTGTAAAAATCGTCATCTTCAGTGTCTTCTTCGTCATCATCATCGTCATCGTCATCATCGTTCGACTTCTTTTTAGATGCGGATTTGGCGGCTATTTTTTTCTTTGGAGTCTCGTCCAATTCGTCTTCTTCCAAATCATCCTCCTCATCTACTTTTTTAGACTTAGTAGCGGCTTTTTTTGTAGCAGCTTTTTTAGGTGCTGCTGCTTTTTTAGAAGCTCCGTCCTTTCCAGAATTAGAATTGCTTGTGGTCATTGTTATCTTTATAGTTTTTTACAGAATCTCTTTAGTACAAAATTCAATAATCCTACTGAATTTTCAAAAGCAAATTTTATGTGTTTTCAATAATTTTCCAAAACAAAAACATAATTTTTTTTATCTCATTAAACTTTCTCCCTATTTGGTACATCTATGTAAGTATATTCCTAATTACCAACATTTTACTGTAGCATTGTTAGCGGATTTGTAAATTAAAGGGGATATAAAAAGTTTTTTTGTTTCTTTATTAAAAAAATATATTTTTGTATATGAAGTACTGTAGGTACTACTACTAACCTTAAAATTTGAATATGAAAATACTCTACAAAATATTTTTTCTTTTGAGCCTTTCTTTAGCGGGGGTATTCTATAGTGCTGAGGCGCAAACGAATGAGCAACAAAGGATTTACAGCAATGGCGCTGATAAAAAGCTGACGGCTTACCCAACGCCGGCAAGCAATACGGTTTACTTTAAACTATCTTCCGGCCTGCGTGCAGAAGCGAGAACTGTAGAATTAGTCAGCGTTATTGGCAGAACTGTAGCGGTACAAAAGATTAACGCAAATGACAATGATGATATTGTCTTCAGCAATTTAAGCCAGCTTCCGGAAGGCGTTTATGTTGGAGTAACTAAAAATGCAGAGGGTAAAGTTTTACAAACTACCAAACTGATCATCCAACGATAAGGATAAAAAACTTATTTTTTTCTAAACGGAAGCCTCATCGCTTCCGTTTTTTTATTATTTTTCAAACTGGAATCAAATACCGATTTTTACACTATACCTATAAAAAATTGCTGACTAGTAAAGGAGGAGTAATATGAACAGAATATTATACACACAGATCGACGAAGAGCAGGAAAAAAAACTCATCTTAAGACAATACCGGGCCTTACTTAAAGCGCTTAAAGAGCGCATTAAAAAGGGCGACCGCAAGTTACTGAGAAGAGCCTTCGAAATGTCTGTGGACGCCCATAAAGAAATGCGCCGTAAATCCGGTGAGCCTTATATATTACATCCGTTGGCCGTAGCCCGTATTACGGTGGAAGAAATCGGGCTTGGCGTTACTTCAGCCATATGTGCCCTATTGCATGATGTGGTAGAAGATACCGAGATCACCCTGGAAGATATCAGCCAGGAATTTGGCAGTGTATATGCGCGTATTATAGATGGCTTAACCAAGATCAGCAACGTGGTGGAGTTTAAAAACGGCGTTTCGATGCAGGCGGAAAACTTCCGTAAAATATTGCTGACACTGGCCGAAGACCCACGGGTAATCCTTATTAAGCTGGCAGACCGTCTGCACAATATGCGTACCCTAAGCAGTATGGCACGCGAAAAGCAAATGAAAATTGCCTCGGAAACCACCTATATCTATGCTCCACTGGCGCATAGACTGGGGCTTTACGAAATCAAATCAGAGCTGGAAGACCTCAGCTTGAAATATACCCAACCGGACGTTTATATCGATATCGCCCGCAAGCTGAAAGAAACCAAAAATAACCGCACAAAATATATTAAAGAGTTCATCAAGCCGATCAAACAGGAGCTGGACATTTCGGGCTTTAACTTCGAAATCTACGGCCGGCCAAAATCGGTACACTCTATTTACAACAAAATAAAGACCAAAGGCGTCACTTTTGAAGAGGTATTTGACCTCTTTGCGATCCGCATCATCCTGGACAGCGACCGTGATCATGAAAAAGAAGATTGCTGGCGGGTATACTCCATCATCACCAATTTTTACCATCCAAGTACTGACCGTTTGCGGGACTGGATCTCGGTGCCCAAGGGAAATGGTTATGAGGCCCTGCATACCACTGTTATGGGCCCCGGCGGCCGTTGGGTAGAGGTGCAGATCCGTTCCAAAAGAATGAATGAAATCGCGGAAAAAGGGCTTGCCGCGCACTGGAAATATAAAGAAGGCTCCCAACAGGAAAGTAAGCTGGACGACTTCCTCAAACATATCGGCGAAGTACTGAGCAGCTCAGATGCCGACTCCCTGGATTTCCTGCAGGATTTCAAGCTCGACCTGTTTACCGAAGAGATTTATATCTATACGCCCAAAGGTGAGATGCGGGTATTACCCAAGAATGCAACTGCTATCGACCTGGCTTTTGATATCCACTCTGAGCTGGGCGCACGCTGCATCGGGGCTAAAGTAAACTATAAGCTGGTGCCCATCAGTTATGTACTTAAAAGTGGCGACCAGGTAGAAATCATTACTTCCGGCAAACAAAAACCTTCGGAAGACTGGCTGAAATTTGCCGTAACCGGTAAGGCCAAATCCCGGATAAAATATTATTTAAAAGAAGAAAAGCGCCGTATTTCGGAAGATGGTAAAGCTATTGTAGAACGGAAACTGAATGGACTGGGACTGAAACCCAATACGCACAATATCAACGAGATGGCCGCTTTCTATAAGTTCCCGTCCCCACTCGACCTTTATTATGCCGTAGCCGTTGGCAATATTGACCTCGCTGCCTTAAAAACCTTCACCATCAACGGGGACAAGTTTTACCAACCGGTTAAAACCGTTGTCAAAACAGACAAACCACACCCTGCTCCAAACTATGATCCTAACGATGAATTTAAGGCGTCCAAGGGCTCAGAGCTGATTATCTTCGGGGAAAGTTCCGACAAGATCCTGTATAAATTAGCCCCTTGTTGCCAGCCGATACCGGGTGATGATGTGTTCGGCTTTATCTCATCGGGCGAGGGGCTGAAAGTGCACCGCTACGACTGTCCGAACGCGCAGAGCTTACTGGCCAACTACGCACACCGGATCGTAAAGATCAAATGGGCCAAAAACAAAGAAATATCGTTCCTTACCGGTGTACGTATTATCGGCCTGGATGATGTAGGGATTGTGCAGGGCATTACGCATGTGATTACTACAGAAATGCGCATCAATATGCGCTCGATCAGCATAGATTCACAGGATGGTGTATTTGATGGTACAATCAAAGTTTTTGTCAAGGATAAGGAAGAATTGGACTTACTTTGCAGCAAGCTGGAAAAAATATCCGGCGTACAGAAAGTATTAAGGTTAGAAGAAGAAAATTAATGATAAAGGCTAAAGAAAACGATCCCATCATTACCTGTATAGCTCCTGCGATCCCCTTTCCACCGGTAAGCTGGTGGAAAGCGGCTATTAAAGCCAAAACAATATGGCTGGATCCATTCGAGCATTTCCAGAAAATGAGTTACCGGAACCGTTACTACCTGGCAGGCAAAGAGGGCAAAGCAATGCTGAGCCTTCCTCTACAAAAGGGGCGCAACCAACACCTGGCCATGCAGGAAATGCAACTCTCCTATGCAGAAAACTGGCAGAAAAACCATTGGCGTACGCTACAGACCCTACTGGGCAATTCACCTTTTTTTGAGTATATCGACTATCAGTTGTTTCCTTTCTTCGACACCAAAGAGACCAGCCTGTATGATTGGAATAAGGCCAGTATCGACTGGGCCAATCAATTTTTAGGTCACCCTGTTGTCATCAGGGAAACGGGAAATTATATTGAAAATACAGGGGGTAACCTAACCGACCTGAGAGCTTTAATACATCCTAAATCTGAACCGGGCCCGCAAAAAGAGTACTACCAGGTATTTAAAAATGATGCCGGTTTTATCCCCGACTGCTCTATCCTGGACCTGATTTGCTGTGAAGGCAAGAATGCCCTGAACATCCTTTTAGACCCGGCGCATTAATTATAATTTCACAATGCATTGTGAAATTATAATTAATTACATATCTTTACGAGACCCTAAACACTATTACGATGAAGTATCTGTATCCGATTACACTGCTTCTTAATTGTGTATTTGCACTTCAAGCCAAAGCGCAACAAACTTTGAGCTTTGCGGAGAATAAAGGTCAGTGGCATGCAAATGCATTATATAGAGCAGAAATCCCGGGTGGCGCTATGTTTATTTCCAACGCAGGCCCCGTTTATCACTTCGCCAGCCAGGAAGACCTGGACCATATTCATGAACAGGCCCATGAACACCCGGAAAAAGACTTCACCGCATCTAAAGTACGGGTACATGCTTACCGCCTGCAATTCGTACAGGCAAACCCTCAGCCGCTTACCGTTCCTAAAGAAAAGATCAGCTATTATGAAAATTTTTTCCAGGGAAATGATCCTTCGAAATGGGCTGGGAATGTCCATCACTTCAAATCTGTAGCACAGAAAAATGTCTTTGACCATATAGACCTGGTCTATTATGCCAAAGAAAAATCGCTGAAATATGACTTCATTGTGAATCCCGGCGCAGCCCCCGGCAGCATCCAATTAAAAATGGAGGGCGCAAAGGCAAGTATCAATGACCAAAAGCAATTAGTCATCCGGACCTCCGTCAATACGGTGATAGAGGATGCCCCGGTAGCCTTCCAGGTTATTCAGGGCGAAACGCTTTTTGTAGCTTGCAACTATCATTTACAACAGGATATTATAGGCTTTGAAACCGGTAAGTACAATAAACAATACCCGCTTATTATTGACCCGGACCTGATCTTTGCTACCTATTCCGGCGCCCAGTCTTCCAGCTTCTATTCCTATACATCTACATTTGATTATGCAGGAAATACCATCACCGCCGCTCTTGGCTTCGGTATGGGCTGGCCTACGCAAACCGGCGCTTATGATGTCACCTTCAACAGTGTAACAGATGTAGCTTTAATGAAGCTGAACGCCACAGGTACCAGCCGGCTTTTTGCTACCTACCTGGGCGGCAACTCCGGTGATTTCCCTTATTCCCTTGCGGCCAGTAATGCTAATCATATTTTCCTGGTTGGCAATACGCAATCGCTTGATTTCCCGGTTACTCAAAATGCGCTACAGCATACTTTTGGCGGGGGCTATAACGATATTTTTATTTCAAAAATCAGCAGCGACGGTACGCAGTTATTAGGGTCTACTTACCTCGGCGGGAACGATGCCGATGGGGCAGCTATATATTCACCCATAGCTGCTTATAACAAATCACCTTCGGTACTGCGGTTCAATACAGTGGATCATTCTTTGTGGTTTACTTCGAGTACCGAAAGTACCAATTTCCCCCTGACGACTAATGCCCTCTATCCAACACGTACTCAGAATGGCCCGGTGTTAGTGCAGGTAGACACCAACTTATCACAGTTGAAGTACAGTACTTTTTTCAACATTAACGGGGATTTATTTTTCCATGATTTAAAATACAATAATAAGAACCAGCTGTTTCTTTGCGGCAATACCGCGGCCAGCAATATCGGGACTTCCAGCTCGCTTAATCCTAATTACCTGAACGGGAATTCAGATGGCTTCGTGATGAAGTTTAACGGTAACACGAAAACGATAACGGCCTGTACCTACCTGGGCACCAGTGCTACGGATATAGCGGCAAAACTGGCCCTTACACCCGGTCAGGAGAAAGTCTATGTAAACGGAGTATCTACAGCCGCATACCCCATTTCGGCAAACGCCTACACACAGTCTAATTCGTATAATTTCATCCAATGTCTCGACTCCAGTCTTACCCAAAACCTGGGCGCCTGTGACTTCGGCGGTCCGGATTTTTTCTACACTTCTGATATTTATGTAAGCGATTGTAATGCCCTGGGCATTGCAGGCGTCAAAAGCGGCAGTAATTATCCCACCACCCCCAATGCCTATGCTACCAGCGGAGAGTTCTGGTTTGGCAATTTTAACCTTAGTCTTACTAACCTGACTTATGGTACCTGCTACGGCTATGGCGGGCACAGTCATAGCGGCACTTTTAATTTTGATCCGGAAGGAAATATCCACCACTCTGTTTGTGATATTGGCGGCACTTTTGTGACTTCGCCCGGCGCCTGGTCGCCGACCAAGCAAACTTCCGGTTACGACATGATCAGTTTTAAATTTGACATAACCAATATCGATAAATTACTGTCCTTTACCTTATCTCCTTCCTCTAAAGACACGGCCTGTGCACCGAGCCTAGTAAGCTTTGTCAACCATAGTTATAATTATGACAGCTACCTCTGGGACCTTGGCAATGGAACGACTTCCAACCTATATGAGCCTACTATTAATTATACGACACCGGGTGTTTATAAGGTGGTGCTGACCGGCTACAACCAGACCTGTAATTTCGAGGATAAAGATTCTATGTACATCGTAGTAAAAGCGATACAGCAAATAAAACCTTATGCTTCAGACACCACCGTCTGCAGTCATGTAGTGCCGCTTACGCTGCACCTGGATAGCTTAAGCCCCGCTCATTTAGGCAACTATTACACCATAGACTGGCAACCCCATGCTGCGATTATCGGGAGTTTTAACGTAACCAGCGCAGCGGTCAATCCTAAAATAGCGCCTGAAATAACTGTACGTATAATAGGCAACCTTAATGACAGTGTTTGTATCACCGATACATTCGTAAAAATAAAAGTGCATCATTTTGACAGCGCAGGCATTGAGGTCCAGCCACAGTTGAGCGAAGTATGTGCCGGAGATTCCGTCCTGATTACTGCTTCCGGCGGCATTAACTATTCCTGGACGCCATTGACCCGCTTACAGTTTATCAATAACCATACTGCTTATAGCAAGCCGGAAAACACCACCACTTACCAGATAAGCATCACCGATACTATTGGCTGCATTTATGAACGCTATAGTACGGTAACTGTGCTGGAACGGGATAAAGTAGAAGCAGGACCCAACCAGGTGGTTAAATTTGGCGAACCGGCACAATTGCATGGCATTACCAATAGTAGTAATTACTATTGGCTGGTTGACAACCTGCCGGCTTTTCACAACCAGTCCTCTCCCGTAGTGCACCCAAGCGATACCAGCCTGTATTATCTTATCGGTGTTAACAGCAATGGCTGTGAGGCTATGGATTCTGTTTATGTTTATGTAAATGATTTAAAGGTCCCGACTGTTTTCTCGCCCAACGGCGATGGGCTGAATGATGATTTCTTTCCTATTCCCTACAATGATTATGTGGAAATTATCAACTTCTCCATTTACAACCGTTATGGCCAGCGTATTTTTTACACGCATAAGTTACGCCAAGCCTGGAACGGCAAACAAAATGGCCGGGATGCTGATTTGGGTGTGTATGTCTATCATGTTGAATATAAGATAGGTGCCAAAACCTACCACTTGAAAGGAGATGTAACCCTGATCAGGTAATTTATTGAAACATTACAATAAAAAGAAAACCTGGAATACTTTAGCAGCATTCCAGGTTTTTCCTTTGTAAAATTTATTAGGAGTGTAGTACTTTTAATTTTACCGTTTCCACCTTTGTAGGTGTAGCCAGCAGTACATCAAATTCAATCTTATTAATAATGAGCTTCGTATTCTGTTTAGGAATCGTGGTGTAATTTTTTATGATATAGCCTGAAAGTGTTTCCGTATCATCTTCATCCATATTAATACCGTACTTAGTCCTGATATAATCCAGTTTCAGCCTGCCTGAGAATATATATTCATTCTCCGCGATTTGGCTTTCCGTGTAGTCCTGTATATCGTATTCATCCCGGATATCCCCGAAAATCTCTTCCAGAACGTCTTCCATCGTAACAACCCCGGCGGTCCCGCCAAATTCATCGACTACCCAGGCAATGCTCTTCCGCTCTTTGGTAAACAGGTGAATGACATCAATAGCATTCATGGTTTCGGGAACGGTAGGAATGCTATGTAATATTTCCCGGATCGTTTTTGGCCGCTTACCTAATTCTATATGATGCACATAGCCGATCACATGATCTATATCGCCTTCATAAATAATAATTTTTGACTGTTTTGACTTTACAAAAGCGTCTCTTATTTCCTGTGGCGTACTACCCGCATCCATAGCCAGCACCTCGTTCCGGGGTATCAGGCATTTACGCACTTTAACCTGGGAAAGGTGGATTACCTTTTCAAATAACTCTTTATTTAATTTATCATCATCATTATGCCCCTGTAGCGTATTGCGTAAAAACAGGTTGGCATCTGCTCTTTCAAAAATAGCCTGCTTGCGGGGGACTTTTATATTGAAAAGATAGAGGAGGATTACTTCCGAGAAACGAATAAAGAAATTGGCCAGCGGGTTGGTAAAGCGGATAATAAAGTTCATCAGCCTGGCCCAGTAACCGATACTACCTTCAGGATTATTTTCAAAAACTCTTTTGCCGAAATAACTGATACTACTGACCACGATCGCAGAAGCCAGGATCCAGTCAATGATCAATTGGGTGTATTCAAAATCCCGCAAAGCTTCCGGCATAAAGCCTATGAGCCAGGAGGTAAGCACATGTAAGGCCAGGCAAAAACCGATCAGGGAAACATAGAAAGCGATATTGGTAGCCGCCCAAAAGCGTTCAGGCTGTTCAAAAAAACTGCCTAACAGGACACCGGTACCCGTCTGTTGCTTGCGCTTCAATTCTATAGTAAGGCGATTCGCGGCAAAATAGGCAAACTCCAGCCCTGTCATTACAATAATGAAGAAGAGAAAAAACAACAATAAACCGCCGGCAATGATTAATGTCAATTGAGTAACATCCATAGATCAATACTGATTTTAAGCTTAAGTCTCCAGGTAAAGATAATAGATAATTTTCAGAATCCGGGATCAAAAAAACAGCTTTCTATAGTCATATTCATTGATTTAGTAATTAAATATTACCTTTGCATCCCAATTTTAATAACATGATCAGTCGTAGAAATATAAGAGTTAAGGTAATGCAGTCTCTCTATGCATTAGAGGCCTATGCACAAACAGACTTTCCGGATAAGGATGGTTTAAGAAAAAAAGGCTTGCAAGTGTTGACTGAAAAATTCAATAAGGCATCAGAACTATTCAATATCTCTATGCTTTACCTGGCGCAGATCATGCAGTATGCAGAGACTGATGCCCGGTTAAGATCCTCCAAATACCTGCCCAGTGAGGCCGATAAGAATGTCAATACCAAAATTGCTGGCAATACTTACCTGTGGCAGTTGTTGGAAAATGACACGTTTAAAGAACGCGTAAATGAAGATAAGCTGGAAGGCAAAATCGAGCCGGAGCGTATAAAGAAAATGTACCAGTCTCTGGCGGGCCAGGAGGCATATACGAACTACCTGGAAACAGATGGTCGCGAACCTGCAAGTGAAAAGAAGATCATGCAATATATCTGGAAACAGGAGATGTTGCAAAACGAGGATTTCCAGGAATACATGACCGATACTTTTGACGGCTGGGAAGATGATAAGGATATGACGATCATGTTAGTAGAAAATTTCTTCAAAAATCCGAAGCAGATCAACTTCCTGCAATTCATCTCGGCAGAAAAGAATGAGTATGCCCGTAGTCTTTTGACCTCGGTGATCGAAAAAGAAGAAGTGCTGATGGAGCTTATTGAGCCTAAATTAAAAAACTGGGATGCAGAACGTGTAGCAGCGATTGACCTGATCCTCTTGAAAATGGGTATCACCGAATTTTTATTTTTCCCGACCATACCTACAAAAGTTACTATTAACGAATATATCGAAGTAGCCAAACAATACAGTACGCTGCAAAGCGGCCAGTTTGTAAACGGTGTCCTGGATAATACTTTAAAAGAGCTGGTACAGGCTAACAAGATCCGGAAAATAGAACGTTCGAAAAATTAAGCATCCCTAAACACATCTTTTCATTATATTTACAAGCTATGAAAGGGCTAAAAAAATTATGCATCATACTAGCGGGCTTATTATTGGCAGCCGGCGCAGGATCCTGTAATCTTGATATTAGCGATAGCGGTAAAGGCAGGATCGTGTTAGGCGATTCGGCTACCATAGTGACGGAACATGATGCCCAATATCTTGAAGATGCCTTTACTGACCTGGAAGATACAGCGCTGGAAGAGCAGCTGCGCACGGAGGAAGACAACTTCAACAATGTAGCAAAAGCACAGCAACTGGCACAACAGCAGCAGCAGGACTCGATCAACAAAGTAAAAGCAGCAGAAGAAGAGAAGAAGAAGGACGCAGACTCGGCTGCAAAGAAAAAAGAAGAGCAACGTAAACAGCAAGAAAAAGACAAAAAGAAGAACGTAAAGGATAAAAAACAGACCGCCAGTCAAAAGAAGAAAGCAGAAGAAGAGAAAAAGAAAAGAAGAAGATAAGTCATCCATTATCATGACCTTCAGACCTGAAAAGCCTCATGAGTAAAGTAATCGTTTTAATCCTCTTATTGCTTACAACAGCCCTCATTTCGGTCCATGCACAATCCGCAGTTCCCGTAGTGGCTGCTGCAGATACGCTGGAAAAACTTGAAAACTCGGAAGCTTACAAACAACATATTGCCGATTCAAACCTGCTCAATAGTCAATCCCAGGCCCAGATAGACAGTCTGTTTAAAGACCATGATGCGATTATAAAAACGCTCCGGGCTGAGGCCGCCAAAGAGCTCTCTGCGGAAAAGCTGGATAACGAGCAAACCCTTAAGGCCTTGAGAGCTGAAGAGACGGCGCTAAGAAAAGAATTAAGTAAAGAAAAAAAGAAAACAGAAAGCTGGTTTAATAAGCAAATGAAAAAGTCGATGCGAAAGACGAAATCAGAAACAATTGAAGAGGAATAAATATTAAATATTTTCACATAATTATTGTTGATAAAAATAGCAATGAACACATTTAGTTCATTGCTATTTTTGTAAGAACAGCAGAGCAGTATCCGTGAAAAAATTATATGCAATAGTAGATATCGAAACTACCGGTGGCCAAATGGCTTCCGGCAGTATCACCGAGATTGCTATTCTTATCCATGACGGGCAACAAGTCGTTGAGCGGTTCGAAACCCTGATACGACCTTTCTACAACATCCCCAGGTTCATCTCAGTACTAACTGGCATTGATGATGCAATGGTGGCGAACAGTCCTACCTTTGAGGAGGTAGCGGAAAAGGTCTACGAACTATTAAAAGACAAGATATTCGTTGCCCATAATGTCAATTTCGACTATAGCTTTCTCAAACATCATTTAGCCGCTGCCGGTTATACTTTCGATGCCCCTAAATTGTGTACGGTAAGGCTCAGCCGTAAAATATTCCCGGGATTGAGGTCTTACAGCCTGGGCAATATCTGCGCTTACCTGGAAATAAGCATTATCAACCGCCATAGGGCCGGTGGGGATGCCGAAGCTACAGCCGTATTGTTTCAACTATTGCTGGACCACGATTCCGAACAAGTGATCGTGAAGCAGTTGAAAAAAAACTCCGGGGAGCAGTATCTACCCCCTAACCTGCCGAAATCAGACCTGGACCAGCTCCCGCAACAGCCCGGTATTTATTTTTTTCATGACAGTAAAGGCAAAGTCATTTATATTGGGAAAGCGGTGAATATCCAGAAAAGGGTTAAGTCCCATTTCACCGGCAATAAGATCACCCGGCAAAGACAGGATTTCCTGAGAGATATTTATGGGATTAGCTTTGAATGTTATCCTACGGAATTAATGGCTTTGGTTGCCGAAGCCGTTGCCATCAAAAAATCCTGGCCAAAATATAACCGCTCTTTAAAGGCTTATGAACCTAAATATGGACTCTTCAGTTACCTGGACCAGAATAATTTCAACCGGTTGATTATCGGAAAATATAATAAAAGTCTTTTGCCCCTGCGCAGTTTTCACGATCTGCATGGAGCGCGGATGTTTATGCACCAGCTTGCCGATACGTATAATTTGTGCCCGGAGTTGTGCAAAATAGGCGATTGCGCGGTTTGTAAAGCAGACCCCGATAATGTCCATAAAAACCCCGAGGCCTATAATAAGCTGGTCGCCAATGCCCTTGCAGCAGACCAGCAAGTACAACAATCATTCTTCATCAAAGACAAAGGCCGGAACGAGGAGGAGTTTAGCCTGATCTGGGTGGATCCCGGTGCTTTCTATGCTATGGGCTACTTGCCTAAGGACAGTGACTACAGTGATGCGGAGTCGGTGATCCATTTGCTGCAAGCTTTTGAAGGCTCTTTTTACATTGCACAATTATTAACGAAGTACGCGAAAGAGCATCCTAAACAGGTGATTTATACCGAAGTAAAATAGGCACCCTTCTTTATGGCTGTGGAGCAATTATCTTGTTCTTACGCGTTAAAATATAAAGCAAAAATACGGGTGGAAAGAATGTAGTCGCCAACACTAAACCCGGCCCCGGAACAAAGTCAGGGATCGGCAAAAAGAGCATCCCGGCGTTATTCCCCATATAGCAGAAGGTCAGGAAGAGTAAACAGGCCAACTGCCATTTTTTCTTCGCTACCAGGTACCAGGGCCATAATACAAAGAAAGGTACATACATCAACAATACAATTTCATCTTCCCAGATAAAGAGATCGGCCCACTCCGAATAATCTTCTACTCCCGTAAAATCAAGCGAGACTGCATATGGCAGGGCCATCAATGCAATAATTGCAGTGGAAACATACCCCTTGAGTAATAATATAAACCAATATTTTATCTTCAGCCTAAGCATAGCATGTAACCATTAATTTAAGGTCCTTTTCTTGTAGCCTTCTCCGGCAAAGGCCATTGCTTCGGCTGCCCGGTTTTGAGGTCAACCGGCATTTTGATACGTGTACGGTCCAGCGGCTCAGGCTCTTCACAGGCCATATACACCAGCATGGCGACAAGGATAGCATTCCGCTGCAGTTCATCAAAAACGATCTTATCATAAGTATCTCTTTGCGTATGCCAGGTATAATGCCGGTAATCCCAGTCATTGGAGGAAGCCAGGTAAAAAGCAGGTATGCCCCTGGTGATAAAAGAAATATTATCAGAGCCCCCAACATCGGGCGTTCCCGGGTAGGTCATTTTAAATTCGTCTTTCAGTCCCTTTGGCAGGTAGGCGATCCATTGTTCAAAAAACGCATAGGCATTCATAAAGCCCTGGGTGGCTAAGGTATTGATCTTACCGGTACCATTGTCATGGTTAAAAACCATACTGATCTTATCCAGCAATTCGGGATGGTCTTCGGTAAAGGAACGGGAACCGTTCAGGCCCTGCTCTTCACTCCCCCAATGCCCAACCATAATCGTGCGTTTAGGATTCGGGTAGACTTTTTTCAGGATGCGCATCGCCTCCATCATGGTCAGCACACCGGTACCATTATCGGTAGCGCCGGTGCCCGCATCCCAGGAGTCTATGTGTGCTGATAAGAGTACGATCTCATCCGGCTTTTCGACACCTTTCATCACCGCCATGGAATTATAAGCGGG
>Ga0256900_1000218_pt1 | contig 19829 bp, 20 predicted proteins | sample MC6MC0688MT_FD_190190 | JGI IMG/M metagenome (GOLD analysis project Ga0256900, IMG submission 190190) | Metatranscriptome of enriched soil aggregate microbial communities from Iowa State University, Ames, United States - MC6-MC0688-MT... | ecosystem: Environmental > Terrestrial > Soil >... | reverse complement strand
GTTCCAGCTCCTTTGTATTCGGGTTCACAAAACGGCTGTACATATTTTGCTCGATCTCGTCGGCAAAAACAGCACGCATTTGCTCTGCATCATCATAACAGAAACTACTGGTCATGAAGATGGGATTGGAATGTTCTTTTTCGTTAGTAGGACCTAATTGTATACGGATCGCTTTGGATATAGGATGCACTGCTCTAAATTTTGAGGATAAAAAAAATTAACGGACACTTACACTGTAGCTGATCGCACAACCCGCACGGCGCAGTGTTTCCGCCACCGAACAATATTTTTCTACTGACAATTGAGCGGCTTTTTCCGCCTTCGCCGGTTCTACGCTTCCGGTCAGGATATAATGCACATGGGCCTTTATCCATAAAGCCGGCGTTACGTCCTTTTCCCGCTCCCCTTCTACCTCAACAACGAGAGTATCAAAAGACTGTCTTTGCTTTTCCAGGATCATAACAATATCAATACCGGAACAGGCGCCCATAGCCATCAGTAAACTTAACATTGGTCCCACCGACCCTTTGGCCGCTACCGTTGTGGCCTCACCACCTCCGGCCTTAAAAATAAGAGTATTTTCCTGTGCATCCGTAGCGACATAATTGTCTTCAGCACGATTATAAGTAACAGTAATTTTCGGCATTGCTGATTTTTTATGCAAAATAGGCAAAAGCGGTTACTTTTGTTTGAAGGCTACTTTAAAATACCAAAATGTTACAAACCTTTAATTACGATCAAACCTTTCATTTCGAAGAGGGTGGCAGTATGGACTCCCTGCAGATCGCTTACCATACCTATGGCGCTTTAAACAGGAATAAAGACAATGTGATCTGGATCTGCCATGCGCTCACCGCAAATTCAGATGTGGCCGACTGGTGGCAAGGGCTGGTGGGCCCGGTCAAAGTCCTGGACCCGGAACGTTATTTTATTGTTTGTGCCAATATCCTGGGCAGCTGTTATGGCACCACCGGCCCGGCCACTAAGCGACCAGGGCAAGATACTCCTTATGGCAAGGAATTCCCGGCTTTTACCATCAGGGATATGGTAACGGCTCATGAATTATTAAGTGCTCATTTAGGTATTGAAAAAATTCATCTTTTAGTGGGTGGCAGTATGGGTGGTTACCAGGCCCTGGAGTGGACCTTAAAAAGCCCGGAACATATCGAAAAGCTTTTCTTATTAGCTACCTCAGCCGCGGAAAGTGCCTGGGGTATTGCCATACACACGGCCCAGCGCATGGCTATTGAAGCCGATCCCGGGTGGCAAACCGGCCTGCGTGGCACAGGAGATAAGGGATTAAAAGCAGCAAGGGCCATCGGTATGCTCACCTACCGGAACGCTGAACTATTTAATGCACAGCAGTCGGAGCGTAATCCGGAAAAGACAAAAGACTTTAAAGCAAGCTCCTACCTGCAGTACCAGGCTCAGAAACTGGCAGACCGGTTTGACCCGCTCACTTATCATGGTTTAACCCGCGCTATGGACAGTCATAATATCGCCAGGGGCCGGGATACCGATATTGCGGCGGTTTTACAAACTATTCAGCAGCCTACGCTACTGATAGGCATTTCTTCAGACATTCTTTGCCCGCCTTCTGAGCAGAGATTTATATCAGAGCACTTACCCGACTGTACTTACCAGGAAATCAATTCAGGGTATGGGCACGATGGCTTCCTGATAGAATATGAAATTATTAGCGGGCATTTAAGCAGGTGGCTTAACGGCAACTAATCCATGCCCGGCATCAAACAAGCGATTATTTACGGCGGTTTTATTACATTTGTACCTCCATTTCAATCTAAAAAACATTGAATTATGATTATTGAACCGAGAATGCGTGGATTTATCTGTTTAACAGCACATCCCGATGGTTGTAAAGAGAACGTAAGACAGCAAATCGAATATGTAAAACAACAAGGCGAGATCAATGTTCCTAAAAGAGTATTAGTGATCGGTGCCTCTACTGGCTTTGGACTGGCCTCCCGCATAGCCGCGGCTTATGGTTCCGGAGCCTCCACTATAGGTGTTTATTTTGAAAAAGAAGCTTCCGAAGGCAAAACAGCTACTCCGGGCTTATACAATACTGCTGCATTCCAGGATTTCGCCCATGCCGATGGCTTGTATGCCAAAGGAATTAATGGCGATGCTTATTCCAATGAAGTAAAGCAAACAACGATTGATTTAATCAAGGCCGACCTGGGACAGGTAGACCTGGTCATCTACAGCCTGGCTTCACCGGTAAGAACCGACCCGGCAACCGGCGTTTTACACCGCTCTGTATTAAAACCGATTGGCGAACCATATACCAATAAAACAGTAGATATCCATACCGGGAAAATAACGGATATCACCATCAACCCGGCCACAGAAGAAGAGATCGACAATACCATCAAAGTAATGGGTGGTGAAGACTGGGCTTTATGGATTGATGCGCTGCAAGAAGCCGGCGCTTTAGCAGAGGGTGCTAAAACAGTAGCTTATTCTTACATCGGGCCGGACCTGACGCAACCTTTATACCGCCAGGGTACTATAGGCCGTGCTAAAGACCACCTGGAAGCTACTGCAGGCACCATTAATGACAAATTAAAACCATTAAACGGTGAAGCTTTTGTTTCAGTAAACAAAGCCCTGGTAACGCAATCCAGCGCAGCCATCCCTGTCGTTCCGCTGTACATTTCTTTATTGTACAAGGTGATGAAAGAAAAAGGTACGCATGAAGGTTGTATCGAGCAGATCTATCGCTTATATAAAGATAGACTTTATAATGGCGCTGATGTTCCTGTTGATGAAAAAGGAAGGATTCGTGTAGATGACTGGGAAATGCAGGATGAGGTACAGGCTAAAGTTCTTGAGCTTTGGAACCAGGTAGACACGGAAAACCTCGGCGCTATCGGTGATCTGCAAGGTTATAAATCTGAATTCATCGGTTTATTTGGGTTCGGTCTTAACGACGTTGATTATGCCGCAGAAGCGAACGAACTGGTACGCGTCAATAATTAAAAGTTTTTTATATACAACAAAAAGCCACCTTCGGGTGGCTTTTACTATTTTAGAATTCATTTAATCAAATAGCTCATACTCTTTCAAACTGAAATTATTGCTTTATTATCCAGAAATCATTCCAGTATTTTCGCTCGCCATCAACCTCAACTATTATACGATAAAATCCTTGCTTATAATTATTGATATCAATATAAGTACTTCTATAACTGCCCGCATCAACACTTAGATTCATTGTTAATAGTACTTCATCTGGTTTACCCCCAAGATTCTCGATATTAAGCTTTTGACCAATCACGTAATGAATAGGCACTTCAGGAATAAAAGCCGGTGCATTCTTGAACTGAGCATTCACGATTTTCACTTGATAGCTCTTGGAAATATCAGATTTATTCTCCAGTATCAATTTGGGCGACATTGTTGTAGTAGGAACTGGAAAGAAATGTAGTGCAAGCTCACTATCTGTTCTATAACTATTAGCTGTACCCAAAGAGCCTTCTGGATTATTGTATAAATCAAAAAAATCTACACCATCTATTTGTTCAAATTTTTTCTTTTTCCCGCAAGCACTCAACAAGCATATTAAGCTTAAAGCAATAATTATATATTTCTTCATGGATTTATGATTAGGTTATAACAAAAAAGCAGCAACCAGAAGATTGCTGCTTCGTCTATAAAGAAAAATTATATTTTTTCAATAACGATTGCCGTAGCACCGCCACCGCCGTTACAGATACCGGCCACACCGATCTTCGCATTATTTTGCGCTAATACATTGATCAAAGTAACCACTACACGGGAACCTGAAGAACCTAAAGGATGACCTAAAGCAACCGCACCACCGTTTACATTTACCTGCTCTGGTTTTAATTTTAAGAGCTCGCAGTTGGCTAATCCTACTACACTGAACGCCTCGTTCAGCTCATAGAATTCAACCTGGTCCTGGCTGATGCCCGCTTTCTTCAATGCCAAAGGCACCGCTTTGGAAGGTGATGTAGTGAACCATTCCGGAGCTTGTTCTGCATCCGCATAACCGCGTACCACAGCGATAGGCGTTAAACCTAATGCCTCAGATTTCTCACGGCTCATCAGGATCAATGCTGAAGCACCGTCATTCATAGTAGAAGCGTTCGCCGCAGTTACAGAACCACCTTTTACGAAAGCAGAATTCAAAGTAGGGATCTTATCAAATTTCACATTGAACGGCTCCTCATCCTTTGCAAACACAACCGGGTCACCTTTTCTTTGCGGAATCTCTACCGGAACGATCTCTGCATCGAATTTACCTTCATTTACTGATTTCTGGCTACGCGTATAGCTTTCAATCGCAAACGCATCCTGTGCTTCACGGCTGATGTTCATTTCCGCAGCAGTATTTTCAGCCGCATTACCCATGGCATATTTATGGTACACATCTGTCAGACCATCTTTAGCCAGACCGTCAACAAAAGAAGTATCCCCATATTTATTACCCCAACGCATCGCTGGTGCATAAAAAGGCACATTGCTCATGCTTTCCATACCACCGGCTACTACGACTTCAGCATCGCCACACATAATGGCCTGTGCCGCCATAGTGATCGCTTTCATACCACTGGCACATACTTTATTTACCGTAGTACAGTTTACTTCATCTGACAAACCGGCAAATTTTGCCGCCTGGCGGGCAGGCGCCTGACCTAAATTAGCCTGCATGACGCAGCCCATATATACGTCTGTTACTTCTTTTGCGTCTAATTTTATCCTATCTAATGCTCCCTTAATAGCGAACGAACCTAATTCTGTTGCCGTAAATCCTTTTAATGATCCACCCCAGCTACCCATCGGGGTACGTACGGCAGATACAATTACAACTTCTTTCATTTTAGAAAATTTTTAAATTTAACGAAGCAAATTTACTGAATTTAAACCTTAAAAACTTCACAAGGAAATGAAAGGCGTTTTTATCGTAAATTGCTGGAATAATTCGAGATTTTATGGATGCCAATATAGCTTTGATCAACCAGTTTTTTGAAATGGAACAAAAATTGATCGCAGAACAACTCTCTGATAAATTTGACAGGAATTTAAGAAGAATACAGCATATTTTCGAAGCTTCCGGCCTCGTCATTGTCAATCCGGCAGGAGAAGCCTACTCCGAAAGCAGGACCGACTATGAAGCCAGTATCGTAGGCACACCGGGTCCTGACCTGAAAATAACCAGGGTCATTAAGCCGATCATTTACCAAAATGACAGTCAAGGTCGTCAGCTCCTGCAAAAAGGCATAGTTATTGCAGAAAAGGGATAAGTGCATTGAACACCGCATAAAGCAAGAAAAATGAAATCTATCAATTTTGGAATTGACCTTGGAACCACCAATTCTTTAATTACCAAATATGAAAACGGCAAAGTCACCATTTTCAAGCACCCTATAGGACATAAGGAAACTTTAGCCTCTGTGGTAGCCTTCAGGCCCGGTCGTACCTTGGTGGGCGATAAAGCCCGTGAATTCCTGACCAAGGACCCGGTCAACATTTTCGCCAACTTCAAACGCAGGATGGGCACCGATGATAAATTCTACGTGGTTAACCTGGACGAAAACATAACGCCTATAGAACTTTCCACGCTTGTTTTAAAAGAACTCAAACAGTTTGTATACTCAGGTGAAGAGGTAGAAGCGGCAGTCATCACGATCCCTGCCAGCTTCGACACCATGCAGAGCAATGCTACCAAGAAAGCAGGCCTTGCTGCCGGTTTCCGGGAAGTATTATTGCTACAGGAGCCGATTGCAGCCAGCCTGGCCTATTTCAACAACCAGGAAAACAATGCCGACCGGGATGGTTACTGGCTGGTTTATGATCTCGGTGGCGGTACTTTTGACATCGCCCTGATGCAGATCAAGGAAGGCGAAATGAAAGTCGTGGACCATGAAGGCAATAACTTCCTGGGCGGTGCGGACTTTGACTTCGGCATCATTGAGAAAATTATTGTCCCCTATATAACCGAACAGTTCGGGATCGAAAATTTTGAAGAAGAACTCCGGAAAAATAACGGCAAATACGAACAATTGTTCTATGAACTGATCTATAAATCTGAAGAAGCGAAAAAAGAACTCTCGCAACAACAGGAAACCCAGATTGACTTCATGATAGAAGGTCAGGATGTTGTATTAACCATCACGCGGGAAGATCTTGAAAACACCCTGCAAACAAGAGTGGCAGATACGATCTCCATGCTCAAAAGTATATTAACCCGTAATGAACTGGGCACAAGGGATATTGAAGAGATCCTCCTGGTAGGCGGCAGTACCTATATTCCATATGTACGCCAACAATTGGCGGAGCAAACCGGCATAAAAGTCAACAGTCATATTGACCCGACCACAGCAGTAGCCATTGGTGCAGCCTACTATGCTGCCAACAAATATTACCAACCCGAAGCCGGTATCGCCCTGGGAGAAAATGTAGAAGACATGCTGAGCCTGATCGCTTCTGGTGAAGAAACGGACGAGGATGATTATTACCAGCCCGCAACTGATATAGAACTCACTGTTTCTTACAGCCAGATGAGTAAAGACACTGAAGAGGTGCTGATTATAAAAGCTGGTAACAATTGGGAAGGTAAAACCTACCGCATCATCCGGAATGATGGTGGTTTTGATACCGGTATTGTACCGGTTAAATCAAAATTCACCGAATTCCTGCCCTTACTCAATAATACCAACAACTTGTTCTACTTACGCGTCTACGACGAAGAACAAAATGAGATCAAAGCGGCGCTAAAAGAGATCAGCATAACTCAGGGCCAGTTTAATATTGCCGGCCAGCCTATACCACAGGATATCTGCATCGAAGTAGACGATAAAGAAAATCATACCACGAAACTGGAAGTTATTTTCGAAAAAAATGCCGTACTCCCCCAGAAGAAAACGCTGTACCGGGAAATTTCCAAAACCATCAAACAGGGTTCAGACGACAGCATCATCATCAATATCCTGGAAGGGGACCGTAATGCAAGGGCACTTTCCAACCTGGTGATTGCCTGTATCGAAATATCCGGTAAAGACCTTACTTCTGACCTGATCAAGGGCTCTGATATCGAATTACAGATCACGATGTCGGACAACAGGGAACTGCAAACGGAAGTATTCCTCGTGATGACCCAGCAGGAATTCAAAAACGCCTTTTCCCTATCCGAAAAGCACGTCAATATTGATCGCCTGAAAGAGCAATTTATCGACCTGGAAAATGAGATCCGCAACAGCATCAAAATGTTTAGCCACGACGAAAATGACGTTTGGGCGATACAAGCCAACGACTTCCTTAAAGAACTGATGCAACACAAGAACGAGCTATTTAAACTAAAAGAAGACGATCGTACCGATGCCAAATATGTGATCGCGGAAGTATTGAACCGGGTTTCCCAGGCTTATGATAAACTGGGCGGTGAAGACCGGCTGGAACGCCTGCGTTTCGAATACCTGGAAGCAAAAGAATACATTGAAAACCACCTGCCGATGGCCGACTTCAAAAAAGAAGACCTCAGTCTGACCTACTCAAAATTATTAAAAGGAGAACACCAGGTATTGATCAGCAGGAACCCGTCCATACTGGAAAAAGCGACCGAAAAGATGAATAGCCTGGCCTGGGATATCCTGTGGAATACACTTAGCTATATCATTTCCAGGTATGAAGGCTTCAAAGGCCTGCCCGCGGCAGAGTTCAAAAATTATGAAGGCGCCAAACCGATTTTAAGATCGGCAGACCAGGCATTGAGTAATGAACGCTATCATGAATTCCGGCAACATGTATACAGTATTACCCACTTACTGGTACACAATGAATATAAAATCCAAAACGACGACTTCAAGGGTACAGGAATCGGCTAACAACAGCATATGACTTTTATCTCCATCATCCGGTTTTTTGAGTATTGCGGCATTGAGCTTACCGAAACGGCAGCGCTCCATATTTCCCGTATCAAAAAACAGATCACGGCAGAATTTGCCCTGAGCCCTAATGGCATCATAGAAATTGAAGGTACGGTTTATAACAAACAAGACGTATTTGATATCATTGAGGCCCCGGATTTCCTGGATATATTGTCTCATCAAAGAACTATCGCAGCTCGTGAACCTTTACGTTTATTCCTGGAAAAAGGCATCGCATCGGATCAACTGGCAGCGTATGTGGAAGAATTAAAACAACAGGAAGGATTCGTTCGTTATATCTCGAAATATCTTGCGCCCCTGTTTAACCGGGAAATGAAGCGCCGGCTCAGCCAGTTTGACTTTGAAAGCGCGGCCAATTGGATCCCCAATTGCCAATTATTGCTCACTACAGATGGAGAACAGGCTTTTCAATCCACTACTACCTTTCTTGCCGAAAACCTGAAGCTGTTTAAAAACCTGAACAAAACTTCGTTCCTCAGTCGTAAAGAAGAAGTAACTCCCTGGACCGGCAACTGGGCCAGGTTTATGAACTGGCTGCCCGATATGCTTTTCGCGCCTAAGGAGGAGCTCGCGATTCAGTTGATCAACTTCTGCGTGGAAATCCAGAATACGGATGTAGCCTATTGTTACCAGATCAGCCAGCAAATGGTCTACCTCGACTACCTGGATGCGGGCAATACCCAATTGATCCGGGACAACCATGTGATCTATGAGTCCAAAGCAGCAAGCACTAATTTAGTACCGCCACATATCGCAAAAAAACACCGGAAAGCGGACAATAAAACAATCAACTATATCTGGATCGCGATATTGGCCTTCTTTATCATCACCCGGCTCATCGGCGGCTGTGATAAAACAAAAAGCGGGAAAGAAGATTTTAAAGACTACCACCTGGATGTAAGAACGATCATCGCTTTAAATTCAATCGAAAAATCAAGAGCGGCAAGCCCGGCAAAAACCGATAAAAATGTTGCCCAATTATACCAAACCCAGGAAGGCTACCTGGTAGCTTACCTGGCCTTTCTCAACGATCCTGCGGACACGAGCCAACAGTATACGCTTCGTGTTAGAAATAAATCCGGTATTGATCTTTCTATACAAATCCCTTTCGAAGACGATCTGTTTATTTACGACCTGGAGCAAGATAGTTCCGTAACGATCTCAAAGGGAGCACTGAACAATATAGATCTGCTCGTTATGCCGGCAGACAGCACACAGGAAAATGTGGACCGGTTCGATATTAAAAATAATTTTTACCTGGCACCTAAAAACCTGAAGACCTTTAAAAATACTTATAACGATACCGGCTTCCTGCATTTACAGCTACCGGAACCGGTGAATATCCGGGAATGCACCCTGCAGATCATTAATGACCGGCTTGTCATTAGCGGTAATGATTTCAAAGTCGTACAATCCTCCACACCAATCAGCAAGGCGGTTACTACAGCGCCTTTAAAAATGTGATTTACATAAAACCAAGCTCCAGGCGGGCTTCTTCGCTCATCATCTCTTTGGTCCAGGGTGGATCGAAGGTAAGCTGTACGTGTGCATCGCTCACCCCTTCAATAGCGGCAACCTTTTGCTGTACTTCAAAAATTATATCCCCGGCTACCGGGCAGGCCGGGGCCGTGAGGGTCATGATAATATCTACCGAGTTATTATCGCCGATCTGTATCTCGTAAACCAATCCCAGTTCAAAAATATTTACCGGTAATTCAGGGTCATACACGGTATGTAACACTTCAATTACCCGGTCTCTTAAATTTTCCATTATACTTGCGTTGAAAGGGCTAAAGCATATAATTTCATTTGCTTTAGCATGGACAATAATCCATTGGCGCGGGTTGGCGACAAATGGCTTTTCAAACCGATCTTATCAATAAAATAAATATCAGTAGTGGCTATTTCCTTAGGTGTGTGGCCACTTAATACGTCAATCATCAGGGCCACCAGGCCTTTGGTGATGATCGCATCACTATCTGCAGTAAAATGGACCAATCCGTCTTTAAAATCGGCATGCAGCCATACCCTGGACTGGCAACCTTTGATCAGCAAATCATCTGTTTTATATTGCTCATCGATCAGGGGCAGGTCTTTGCCCAAAGCGATCAGGTGCTCATATTTATCCATCCACTCGTCATATGCACTAAAATCAGCAATGATCTCTTCCTGCTTATCATTAATTGTCATTTTACTAAACTTTTGCCTGCAAAATTAGTCCAAAATCCGCACAAGCATAGTGATAATTAAAACCTAAAACCGAATAATCAATATCTTTGAAGAAATCTCAGAATATAATCGTTGACTATGAACGTATTTACCTCCATATCCATTGGTCTGCTTAGCACCCTAAGTTTTATGAGCCAAGCGCAAACACCTCGCTATACTTACAAAAATGATGCCGCTGCCATAGAAGCTCCGCGTGGCCGTAAACCAGCTGCCGAGGTACTGGTAGGCGCCGCCCGTACAGATGCCTATTTACCCTTATTAAAAAACAAGCGAGTGGCAGTGCTGGTGAACCAGACCTCGGAAGTGAATGGTAAGCTGCTGCCCGACCTGCTTTTGGAAAATAATGTAAAACTGGTAACTATTTTTTCTCCCGAGCATGGCTTCAGGGGGAATGCCGATGCAGGCGCCCACGTAAAAAATGACAAAGACCCGCAAACTGGTCTTCCGGTTATTTCCCTGTATGGCAACAATAAAAAGCCTACCGCCGAGCAATTGAGTAATATAGATGTGGTGATCTTTGACCTGCAGGACGTAGGAGCCCGTTTTTACACCTATATTTCTTCACTTGAATACCTTATGGAAGCCTGTACGGAACATAAAAAACAACTCATCGTCCTGGACCGGCCCAATCCCCTGGGGAATATTGTAGATGGCCCGGTACTGAAAAAAGAAAACCGCTCCTTTGTAGGTATGCAGGCGATCCCGGTAGTGCATGGCATGACGGTTGGAGAGTATGCACAAATGCTGAAAGGCGAAAAATGGATCAAAGCCGCCACTCTGGACCTTAAAGTGATTACCTGTGACAATTATAATCACCAAACCCTATACCGGCTACCAGTAGCCCCATCACCAAATCTTAAAAACATGGCGGCAATCTACCTCTACCCTTCTTTGTGTTTCTTTGAAGGAACAGCCGTCAGCTTGGGCCGTGGTACGGACAAACCTTTCCAGCAATATGGCCACCCGCAATTGAAAGGGTTCAGCTACAGTTTTACCCCGGCAAGTGTGACCGGGGCCACAAGCCCGCCTTTAAAAGACAAAAAATGTTTTGGTGAATTAGTGGCTTCGGATGCCAATACGGCCTATCGCCTGACTGAAAATAAATTGCAATTAAAATGGCTGATCAAGGCTTACAATGCCTTCCCGGATAAGAATAACTTCTTCAATAATTACTTTATAAAACTGGCCGGAACCAATACGCTGCAGGAACAAATCAAAAAGGGAATGAGCGAAGAGCAAATTCGGGCCAGCTGGCAACCCGGGCTGGACCAGTTCAAAAATATACGTGCAAAATATCTTCTATATGAAGAGTAAATAAAACTCCGTTAAAATGTTTAAACAGCACTTCTTTGACACCATTAAAACTGGTCCAAAAGGGTGCTGTTTTTGTTTACAGGATCCCTCCCCCGCATCACAATCTTTATCGTAAAATTACTTTTAGATTAAAGCACCCCGCTTTAATGCCGGCAATCCCTTAAATCCGCTTATTTGCTTACCTTTGCACCTTAAATTCAGCAGATATGAAATCGATTGCAGCACAGCTCAAGACAGATGCAGCAGCAGCCTTTAACGCATTGTATCCCGATGCGCAGGTTACAGAGCAGGATATTTTGGTAAATGAAACGAAACCTGAATTCAAAGGAGACTATACGATCGTATTATTTCCTTTCGTAAAGGCCCTCCGATTAAACCCGGCGGCTTTAGGCGATGCAATCGGCAACTACCTGGTACAAAACAACGACCGCTACACACATCACGAAACTGTAGCCGGCTTCCTGAATATAGCGATCAACGATACCTACTGGTCCCAATACTTAAACCAGTTCAACATAGAACTGGCGGTAAAAGACAGTAGCCATACCCCTAAAAAGATCATGGTGGAATACTCTTCCCCCAACACCAATAAACCTTTACACCTGGGCCATTTAAGAAACAATTTCTTAGGTGTGGCGATTGCCAATATACTGGCAGAAACGGGTAATGAAGTCAACAAAACCTGTGTGGTGAATGACAGGGGCGTACATATTTGTAAGAGTATGATCGCCTGGCAAATGTTTGGCAATGGTGCTACACCCGAAAGTACGGGCACCAAAGGCGACCATTTTGTTGGGGAATATTATGTCAGGTTCAACGATGCTTATAAGGCAGAAGTCGCAGCATTGGTAGCGAATGGTATGGAAGCCGCAAAAGCCGAGCAGGAAGCGCCCATTATGAAAGCCACGCAACAAATGCTGGTGGACTGGGAAGCAGGCAAACCGGAAGTAATGGAACTCTGGAAAACCATGAACAGCTGGGTATATGCAGGCTTTGACATTACCTACAAAGCTATTGGCAGTTCTTTTGATAAAACTTATTACGAAAGCAATACCTACCTGCTGGGTAAAGACCTGGTAGAAACAGGTTTGGAAAAAGGCGTTTTCTACCAGAAAGAAGACGGCAGCGTTTGGATCGACCTCACCGCAGACGGATTGGATGAAAAACTGGTAAGAAGAAGAGACGGCACATCGGTTTACATCACCCAGGACATAGGCCTGGCGGCAGAAAAACAAAAAGAGTTTAACCTTGATGAAAGCATCTATGTTGTAGGCGATGAGCAGAATTATCACTTCAAGGTGTTGAAACTGATCTGCCAGAAATTAGGCTTACCGGGAGCGGATGGTATATTCCATCTCAGTTATGGTATGGTCGAATTGCCTAGCGGTAAAATGAAAAGCCGGGAAGGTACCGTTGTTGATGCCGATGACCTGGTGGCTGAAATGGTACGCCTGGCCGGTGAGCAAACAGAAGCTGCCGGTAAAACAGAAGGGTTCTCGGAATCGGAACTACATCAATTATATGAAACGATCGGTGTTGGCGCGCTGAAGTTTTACCTGCTCCGCGTAGATCCTAAAAAGAAAATGATCTTTGACCCTAAGGAATCTATAGACCTGCATGGCTTTACGGCAACCTTTATCCAATATGCACACGCAAGGATCTGCTCTTTGCTGGCAAAAACAGAATATGTAAACAATGAAATTGTCATCAATACAGAAAACCTGCTGGAGCCGGAAAAACAGCTGTTGATCATCCAGGAGCAATACCCGGGCATACTGGCACAGGCAGCCCTGGAATACAATCCTTCCGCGCTGTGTAACTATACGTTCAAACTGGCGCAGCAATTCAACACGTTCTTTGAACAATGTAGTATTGCGAAAGCAGAAAGCCCGGAGAAAAAATTACTCAGACAAGTTCTGGCGGACCATACTGCGAAGATCATCAGGCACTCTATGAACTTACTAGGCATAAAAGTGCCGAATAAGATGTAGGTAATTGATAAAATAATAGAAGCCCATTCTCTGTTACAATTCGAGCTAGCGAGAATGGGCTTTTTTATTGCAGTAATTTTAAGCTCACTCTGCAAGCTCGTAGTTCCCTTCACCTTCCAGCCGGCGAAAAACCAGGGTATCCCGGAAATTGATCCTTTTCCCATCCAAGACATTTTGCATATAATTGCCTACTTGTTTATCCAGCGGTGTACGATGGGGTAAGTGGAGGAAATAACTATGGCCATCACCAACAAAGCGGTTAAAATTGAGGCAAACTGTATTATCTGGCATTGCTTTACCCGGACGTACCCCTATTTTACGATTACCGCTTATTAACTCGGCGCCCCTCAAGGTCCTATCTTCCGGGTTGTAATGAATTAATATATTCCGTGCAAACTTTGCTTTACTCAGCCACTGCTTATAGTTTTTAGCCGGCACACAGGCCGCATTCAAGACCAGGTTATCCACCCAGGCATTTTCATTAAAACTGAGGAAAAGATCATTTTGCAACATATGCTTAAGGGCCAGGTTACCCATACTATGATAAAACAGCGTAATAGTTGAAAAGTGCTTTTCCCCTGACTGATATTGATAGAGGCTATCCAAAACAGGCGCAAAATCTGCACCGGCTTTATTCGCTTCTTTTAAAACAAAACGCCAATTGCCCAATCTCCTTTTCCCACTATTGATGCTGGGATAATCCAGGTATAAAACATTCACCCGGTACTGCGCCCGCATAGCAAAAGCCCGAAACAATCCGGCGAGAAAATTCTTACCATATCCTTCTGTATAAACCACCAGGCTCTGGCGCTTATCCATGTGCGCCAAAAGAGTTGATAAACTGTTATAGGATTTTATATACCATTTCCCTTGCAGCACAAAAGCATCAAAATAATGTATAGCCCCGCTAGTTTCCGACGCTTCTTTAGCAAATTTCAGCTCCTCGTAATCAAACACCCTGTTACTCACTAAGGCAACGTGCGTATCGACCATTCCCACAACTACAGCATCTTTATCGACCACTTTTACAGAACGCCAAAAAGAGTCGCTATCAAAATAATCGGCAATACGGCCCTGCCCCAGGGCCTCTTCGCGCAGGCCTGGTAACAGAAGGCTCCCTATAATAAAAACGATATGAATCCACAGTTTGCTCATTAATTTAAATTCAGGTCTTTATGCTTTCTTTTTCGCTTATAACTGGACTGTCTTAAATGCTCCTCACCGCTGATGATCGAAATATTCCCGTCCATTTCGAGTATCGCCCACTTCACTTGCTTATACAGGTCAATACCATGCTCCCGCATCGCTTCTTTCAATTCATCATCTGTGATCTGCAACCGGGATAGGGTCGCGAATTCCAGCTTCCCATTATGAATCAGCACCTCCGGCTTTTGATTGACTAAAGTCCGGAACCGCGGGTACTTAAACAGCAACCGTTTGAAAAAGAGGTTGAGCAAAAACAAGACTGCGGCAGCGCATAAGCCACCCAGCAGGCTGGTATCCGGCCCTACCATAGCGTTCTGCACGGCATTACTGATTAAGAGGATCAAAACAATATCCGCCGTAGTGAGCTGCGATAGTTCCTTCTTGCCGCTCAATCTTATCGCGACTAGAATAAAAACGTATACAGCTACAGAACGCCCGGCAATAGACAGCAGGTCATACCATGACATAGATCAAACTTTTAGTATTTAGTGAGCAAAGAACCCTATTTCGATATTGCTATCCTGCTGTTTCGCCTGTAAACTTTTATTTTCTTCCTGCAACTGCTTTACCGTTTGCAGGAGGCGGGAGATCACCTCTATACCGGCTATATTGATCTCGAGGTCGTAATGCAGGTTGACGTAATGCTCCAGGTTATTCAGCTCTTCAAAGTCCAGGTAAAATTCGTCCTGTTCTGCTACCACTGCGATCAGGCCTGATTCTACCAGGGCATCAAAAAAATGGATTTCAATATTGTATAAGGCCACACATTCTTTCCTGCTTATTTTCTGTATCATGACTGCAGATTTTTAAGTTGTTCCAACAATTCTTTTTCTTTGTCACTAAGTTGTGTAGGTAACTTCACTTTAAAAGTCAGGTATAGATCCCCATGCTTACCCTCCCCTTTATATACCGGGAATCCTTTCCCTTTAAGGCGGGTAGTACTGTCATTCTGTGTAAATGGTTTCACGTTTAGCTTCACCTGCCCGTCCAGGGTATCGACCATCACCGTGCCGCCTAATAGAGCGGTATAGAGGTCTATTGTTTTGGTCAGGCGTAAGTTATCTCCATCTCTTTCAAAAGGAGTGTCGTTCTGTATATTGAAAGTGATGTATAAATCACCTGCAGGGCCGCCGTTGAAGCCTTCCTGGCCATAACCTTTCAGTTTAATCTGCTGCCCGTCATAGGCGCCTGCGGGTATGGTTATCCGCACTTTCTTACCATTGATCTCGAAAGTCTGCTGATGCGTCTGCTGTACCTGTGACAGCTTCAGGTTGAGCGCTGCTTCTACATCCTGGCCTTTAAATTTCCCGGAGGCACTTCCTCTCCTGGAGCTCCCGGTTCCGCCCCCTCTGTTACCGAAGATTGAAGAGAAGAAATCAGAGTAATCGCCGCCGCCGCCAAATTCTTCATAAGTATATCCATCAAACGGGTTCCCCCCACCGCCACCACGGCTTTGCTGTTGCTGCTGCCGGGCCTGCTCATAAGCCTCGCCCTGTTGCCAATGTTCCCCGTATTTATCATACTTGGCCCGGTTTTCGGGATTACCTAAAACCTCGTTGGCCTCATTTACTGCTTTAAATTTCTGCTCCGCTTCTTTATCATTGGGATTGAGGTCCGGGTGATATTTACGGGCCAGTTTGCGGAAAGCCTTTTTAATCTCCTCCTGGCTTGCCGTTTTGGGCACTCCCAATACCTGGTAATAATCTATAAATGCCATAGTGTATTCGTTATATTTTATTCAATATTTCGCCAGGGAAATTAAGCTTTAGCGATTTAGCCCTGATTGTCTAAATCACATAAATCCCCACACTAAATTAACAATAAAAAGCGAGTCACTACGCGTTAATGAAAAGTCAAGTTTCAAAAAAGGTATGAAATAACAGCAGAACATTAGCTATCCCTGAAGATGCTCTAATATTAACCTAAGTTACGCTTAGGGATAAAAAAATAATTAACTGAAAAACCATAATAAGCGTAAGAAGCAGTAGACAAATTACTGTAAAATCCCCAACCGGTTAAGAATCCTTTTACCTGCATTGCTTTTTGCAGATCTACACCGATATTACCTGATATACGCAGCCTGGTTTCATTATTGAACCTGAAGGAATAACCTAATGCAAATTGAGGGGAAATAATAAACTGTTTGTAGTTGCGCTCACTTTGTAAATAAATGTGTTCCTCTATTATATCCTGATAATTATCCTGCCCAAATAGCAAAGCCCGGATATTAGCCCCTAACGACACGTTTAAGCCAGAACTCGGGTTCAAGGGTATATTATAGTTAAATAACAATGGAATATTAAGATAATAAATGTCGATATCAAGCGTTTCCCGATTAAAATTGAATTGCGAACGGAACGTACTCATACCTACGCCTGTTTCTAATGATATATTTTTCCACAGAGGCTTAGCCGCCAGGACATGAGCACTAAAGCCCAAGCGGTCATTTTGCTTAAATTCGGGAACAGAATATCCTTTTTGCGTAAAATTTTCCCTGTCTACATGATTCAGCTTAGTTTGAAAAAGGCCCAGCCCGATTCCATAAACTATTTTATTTTGAGCCAATAAAGGCCTGGTAGAAAGCCCTGTTAGTAATGCCAGCAAGCAGAATAGCTTATTTTTCATTTTGATCTATTTTGGTTATATGGTACTTATACTAATAACCTCAATCTTTCACTAAATATTATATTTTAACCTAAAAATCATTACCTTATATAAGGAAATCACGCGGAAATTTCAAACATGGATTGTTTTTACCAACATTTATATTTGCAACTCATTGTTCAAAATAAAGTTTAGGATCTTATGAAACCAATCATAAAAAAGACAATTACATTCGTACAGCAACAACTATCGGGAGCCGAAGGTGGCCATGACTGGTTTCACATAGAAAGAGTATGGAAGAACACTTTGCTGATTTTAGAAAATGAAAATGCGAACCGGCTGATCTGCGAACTAGCTGCTTTATTACATGATGTAGCAGACAGTAAATTTCATGGCGGTGATGAAGAACTCGGCCCTGCTATTGCGGAGAAATTTCTCCGGGAACAGCAAATAGAGGAGCATATCATTAATGAAGTAAAGCTGATCATTAAGAATATGTCTTATAAAGCCTCTTTGGGCCAACTGGAATATCATTCCAAAGAAATGGAGGTAGTGCAGGACGCTGACCGGCTGGATGCGATCGGTGCCATTGGCATTGCCCGCGCCTTTAATTATGGCGGGTTTAAAAACAGGGCGATGCATGATCCGAGTATCGCGCCGGAGCTGAATATGAGTAAAGAGGCTTATAAAAATACCCAGGCACCGACTATTAATCATTTTTATGAAAAACTGCTTTTGCTGAAAGAAAAAATGAATACAGCTACCGCAAAGGCTATTGCACAGCAAAGACATAATTATATGGAAGGCTTTCTGGAGCAGTTCTATGCCGAATGGGAAGGAAAAAGATAATTACTGATCTTCTGAAATGATATACTGCTCGGGTACATAGCTTACCCGGGCATTATTTTTGGTCAGGCAGGTTTCCGAAATCGTATTACCGGTCCTTTTATCAATAATTCTCCGCCATATTTCATTCTTCCGGTAGAAGGTATCGCCCGTTTTCACAAACTGGTGTTCCCGCTCAAAAATGTGATAAGCCTCCGGGAGCTCAGCAGCCACCAACAGCTCCCCTTCAATGGTTTTATCCGTCAGCCAGATATGCAGCTGAAAAGTGTTATCGGTATTATTGGTAAACTGGTAATCGATATAATTATAAAAAATAGCTGCACCGCTGCCAAAAGGCAATACGCGCCCTTCGTCCGGGAAAGGATCAAAAGAATGTTGCGCTCTTTGTACCACGGTTAACGGGCTATGTAACACCAGCCAATCGATCATATTGGATATCTGGCAAATACCGCCGCCAATACCCGGCCGGGCTTTCCCGAAAGAGAGCTCCATACCCATCAGGTAGCCCTTCGCTTTGGTAGGCAGTCCAACGAGTTTACAAAAGGAAAAAGTTTCCCCGGGCCGGACCAGGATCCCGTCGATGTGTTGCAATGCCAGCCCGAGGTTGGTCACCTTATTGATCTGTAATTGCATATCGGCATCGCCCAGTTTGCGCAGCAAGGTAGATTGATGCTTCTTGACCCGGTAAGGCAATAGATTGCCATCACGAGCTGTAGCATATTTCTTTCCATCTGTCAGCCAGATCAGTTTGCGTTGCAGCCGCCTCAGCCCTACAGCCAATTGGTATAAAACCGGGTGGCGCTGGCTCAATAATTTGCGGGGCTTTTTGACGGAGCTACTCATTTTAGAAAATAAGATTGAAGATAAAGAAAAACCTCTTTTATGGATCATAAAAGAGGTTTTCAAAAAAATCAGGATTTACTTATAGGCTTATCTGGTAAGTAAATTCTTTATAATCGAATTCATATTCCTTACCGTTAAATTCTGTTTTAGTCACTTTTTCAGAATCCGTCAGTTCCAATAGATAGTTTCCTTTCAATTCTTTAGGGAAAACCAGCTGGCCTTTGCTGTCCGTGTTTACAGAATAGGTTTTATCTTTTTCCCCCTCTTTTACTAAGGATAAACTTACATTGGCTTTCGGCTGGCCATCTTCCATATAAACCACTTGCTTCTTCTGTCCTGCATCTTTCCAGACCAGGCTAAATTTACCCTCATTTAGGGTTACTGATTTATCTTTTGCTTTACCTACCATTACATAAGCCGCAGCAGCATAAGTCAGCTTCTTGTCTTTATACACATCCTTTACCGGGTGACTGAAAGAAACTTTGTAGACACCAGCCTGCTTCGGAACAAAGCTGGAGGCATAATAAGCAGAATCTTTAGCACGGTCCTGGAGTTCTGTAGTCGTACCATCCGGAGCGGTCAATACTAACGAATATTCCGCGATATCGGAGTACCATTTAGCCGTTTTCGTAGGATTGCCCCAGCTGTAGTCGCCAAAGAAAACACGTACATCCTGGGCTTCCCCGACTTTCCCGTTTCCTTTAATTTCAATCCACATGGTATGGGCACCGGCAGCCATACTCATCATTATAAGCATAAAGCTTAATGCCAAAGAGGATAATTTTGAGCTCATTGTTATTTTTTAATTGATTGTTTATCCGCAAAAATAAACGCATAATTTCAATATGCACTTATGAAACCG
>Ga0256900_1000215_pt1 | contig 19966 bp, 17 predicted proteins | sample MC6MC0688MT_FD_190190 | JGI IMG/M metagenome (GOLD analysis project Ga0256900, IMG submission 190190) | Metatranscriptome of enriched soil aggregate microbial communities from Iowa State University, Ames, United States - MC6-MC0688-MT... | ecosystem: Environmental > Terrestrial > Soil >... | reverse complement strand
CACAAGCACGCTCCGGCACGGTCAACCTGTAGATCCCTGCATCCGGGCCATTACTGTAAGGCTGGTTAAAAAAGGCTGCATATGGATAGTTTTGAAACGAAGGCACCGTATGCGCACCGGTAAATATTTTATAAGCAACCTTTCCATTATTGGCTACCAGTTGGGCTACCATCCTGTTAACCGGTTCATTGTACAAAGGATCATTATTGCCAATAGTTACATAAACCGGCAATTCATTGGCCGCCGCAAAGTTGAAGTCAAATATAGCTTCATTGGCCGCCTCTTTCACACCTTGTATAGCAGGCGTATTCAGTAGTAAAGCCTTAAACCTTGAAGTATGCTCCAGTCCATACTTCAGCGCGCTTCTACCACCCAGGGAAAAGCCCTGAAGAATAATTTCGGTGGTATCTATATTATAATTAGTACGCGCATAATTGATCGCCTCTTCGATGATCAGCTCATCTCCTGCCGGCTGGTAAAAATCTCTTCCCTGGTCGGAGCCACCATCCGGGCAAATAAGAATCGTATTGGGGAAGGCTGCCGCAAAAGACAAAGAATTCACCAGGGCATTCCTGTAATTGGCGGCGGCATCACCCATACCATGTAAGGCAACAACCAGTTTATGCGGTTGTGCCGCGGTATAAGTGTTGGGGACAAAGTTCGCCAGCGTGCGTGCACTACCGTTAAAGGTAACAGAGCTGTTAAAACTCCCTGTTTGCTGCCCCAGGGCCTGTTGACCCAGGCATGCTGCAGCGATCAAAATCAAATACTTCTTCATAACATAGCTAATTTGGCACAAAGCTAAATCGGCTATCGTTGAAAAAATGGTAGGATTCAGACAGATTTTTATTGTTTTTCGAAAATCATTTTTTGGTTACAGTAAGTAGCAACATTCTGAAAAAATGCTTTCGGGGATTTCAACGTCAGGGACCGGTAAATTTTATTAAAATAGGAGGCATCATAGTAATTGCTATTATAAGCAAGGTCCGTAAGGCTCTTAAAGTTTTGCGCTACCAGCTTCGTCTCCAGTGAATGCCGGAACTGGGCTATCTTCCTGAAGTTATGCGGGGAAAGGCCATTATATTTAAATACCAGCCGGTAAAGCGTTCTTTCCGAAAGAAACAACGCTTTGGCAATATCCGAAATTTTCAGGCGGCAGTCTATATCTTTCAGCAACTTGCTTGCCTGTTGATACAAGGCCCAATCCTCCCGTATTTTCAATACCGATAACAGGAACGCTTCCAGCAGAGCGAGCCGCACGATATGATCTTTCTCCCTGAAAAATGCTTTGATAAAGACTTCATAACCCGGGGCGCTTTTCCAGGCCTCAAATACCTGGGTGTGGTTGGCGCCGACAGTTGCAAAATCCTCCGCCATAAAATTATTTAAAGCCCCATCTTTAAAGATAATAGTCAGTTTGGAAATACTACCGCTGAAGCGTACCAGTATCGGTTCCGTATATACGCCCTGTAAAAGTACTTGAGGTTGCACCTCCGGGATGCCCTTTACACTGATTGTTTGCGCCTCTATTTCATGTTCGAAACCACGGTGAATATTGAGGGGCTTATTAAAATGCGGGAACGCATAAAACTGGACCGGCTCTTTATAATCGGTTTCCAGGAAATAGAAAAAATCAATAAATTGTTTTAATACTTCAGATTGGGGTTGATAATGCAAAAAATCCATGTACACAAATACGTTTACAGCTCCTAGTAAAGATAAGTATTATTTAAACGTGTGGTAAATGATCTTTATTATTGCTTTTATTAAAGCAAATACTCACCTAGAATGCAAAAAGGGACGACCCCGTTACGGATCGTCCCTTGCCTATTATTAAGCCAGGAAACCAGGCTTATTTTACTTCTTCAAAATCAGCATCAGCTACATCATCACCACCTGCATTTTGATTAGCACCTTGCTGTGCTCCTGCATTAGGATCTTGTTGTGCACCCTGAGCGTAGATATCTTCGCTCGCTGCATTCCAGGCTGCGTTCAGTTTTTCCATCGCGCTGTCCAGACCTTCGATATTTTCAGATTTATGCGCCTCTTTAAGTTCCGCTAAAGCAGTTTCGATTGCAGATTTTTTATCCGCCGGAATTTTATCGGCATGCTCTTTCAATTGCTTTTCAGTATTGAAGATCAAACCATCTGCCATATTCAGTTTTTCTACTCTTTCACGTACGGACTTATCAGCTTCTTCATTAGCCTTAGCATCGTTTTTCATTCTTTCGATCTCTTCTTTGCTTAAGCCGGAACCTGCTTCGATACGGATATTTTGTTGCTTACCGGTTCCTTTATCTTTTGCCGTTACATTCAGGATACCGTTTGCATCGATATCAAAAATAACTTCGATCTGCGGAACACCTCTTGGAGCCGGTGGAATATCATTCAATACAAACTTACCTAAAGATTTGTTTTGATTAGCCATCGGGCGCTCACCCTGTACAACATTGATTTCCACACTTGGCTGGTTATCGCTGGCAGTAGAGAAAGTTTCTGATTTTTTAGTCGGGATTGTTGTATTAGACTCAATCAGCTTGGTCATTACGCCGCCATAAGTTTCGATACCCAAAGAAAGCGGGGTAACATCCAGCAACAATACATCTTTAACATCACCGGTCAATACACCACCCTGGATCGCAGCACCAACTGCTACAACTTCATCCGGGTTAACGGATTTGTTTGGTTTCTTTCCGAAAAATGCTTCTACGACTTCCTGGATTTTAGGAATACGGGTAGAACCACCTACCAGGATCACTTCATCAATCTCTCCTTTATCCAGACCTGCATCTTTCAATGCTTTACGACAAGGCTCTAAAGTACGCTCGATCAGGCTATCCGCGATTTGTTCAAATTTAGCACGGCTTAGTTTACGCACCAGGTGTTGCGGTACGCCGTCAATAGCGGTGATATAAGGTAAGTTGATCTCTGTTTCCTGAGAAGAAGACAGTTCGATTTTTGCTTTTTCAGCCGCTTCTTTCAAACGTTGCCATGCCATAGGATCTTTGTGCAGGTCAACAGTAGGATGATCTACTTTGAACTCATCTGCTAACCAGTCCATGATCACTTTATCGAAGTCATCACCACCCAGGTGCGTATCACCATTAGTAGATTTTACTTCAAAAACGCCGTCACCCAGCTCCAGGATAGAAACGTCAAACGTACCACCACCTAAGTCAAATACAACGATTTTGCTATCTTGTCCTTTTTTATCTAAACCATAAGCCAGAGCTGCTGCTGTAGGCTCATTGATAATTCTTCTTACATTCAGACCCGCAATTTCACCAGCTTCTTTAGTCGCCTGGCGCTGCGCGTCATTAAAATAGGCAGGAACCGTAATTACCGCTTCACTTACATCTTGTCCCAGGAAGTCTTCCGCAGTTTTCTTCATTTTTTGAAGAATCATCGCGGAGATTTCCTGTGGTGTATATAATCTGCCATCGATATCTACACGAGGCGTATTATTATCCCCTTTTACTACTTTATAAGCACTATGCGCCGTTTCACCGGTCACCTCGTCGAAGCGGGCACCCATAAAACGTTTAATAGAGCTGATCGTGTTCACCGGGTTAGTGATCGCCTGACGTTTTGCAGGATCTCCTACTTTACGTTCCCCGTTTTTCAAAAATGCCACCACCGATGGTGTAGTTCTGCGCCCTTCGTCATTAGCAATAACAACCGGCTCATTACCTTCCATTACTGCAACACATGAGTTGGTCGTACCTAAGTCAATTCCTATGATTTTTCCCATAATATTTATTTCCTTTTATTTGCTTTTGTGTTTTATCTCTTTAAACTCAATTTTACTGCCAAATGCTATAAAAATGCAAAAATGGCAGAAAATATGTCAGAATATTCCATCTTAATCTTTCAGTCGGATATTTTTGCAATTTCAACTGTAATTATGCCAAGATCAGGTTGATTTAAATGACAAACCTTTCCCATAACTTTTCCTGAAAATGACAAAGGATGCTACCCACAGGCAACATCCCTTTATAATAAAGCTCCTTTTAATCCTTATTTAGCCTTCAAAGCGGCAATAACCTGGCTGGTATAGTTCCTTTTTTCACTGAAATAGGCCATCGTATTATTCACATCTTCTATGAAATAAACCACGTCCAGTTTTTCGCCTTCCGCTACCTTCTTAATTGCTTCATCAATCTTCTTCAATACCGGGTCTACTTTTTCCTGCTGCAAACGTGCCAGGCGGGTATCATAACTGTTTTTCTTTTTCCCCAAAGCTACATCATCATCAAACGCAGCTTTCAAAGCAGCTGTATCTTTCGGTGACATGCGCTTTTTTATCGCCTCAATAGATTCATCATCTTTAGGATTATAAGCAGTTAACAATGTACGTACCCGATCCTGCAATCTTAGATTTTCTTTTTGTACTTCCGCGCTAAAGGTAGACTGTAGGCTGTCAATCATCTGCAAATCTTTGATAAAAGACGGCATACTTTGGTAAATCGCAGTTCTGCTTACTACGCCAATCCCTTGGGCATGACTAAGCCCGCTCAACAGTAATAAACCAAGAATGGTTAGAATGATTTGTTTTTTCATAGCGCAAATGTAGGAAAAATTGTGTTTAAAAAGGGGTTAATGCCTTTGGCTTAAATAGCAAGCAATTGATAATATTCATTCAAAGTAAAACTTTCTAAAGTAGGTAGTTTCAAATCTGCAAGGCCGAATTGCGGATCATTGTAATGACTACCTTCAGGTACCGCAACGACCTTCATCCGGGCGGCTTTAGCAGCCACCATACCATTTACAGAATCTTCAAAAGCCACGCAGCGCCAGGGCAATACCTGCAGGGCTTCTGCACAGTTGAGATAGACCTCCGGATGCGGTTTTCCCTGCCGGCAATTATCTGCAGTACTGATACAGGAAAAATAATGCCGCAGCCCAAAATGGTCCAATAGGCTGTCCACCAGCCTTTGGGGAGAAGAAGTGGCTAAACCTATAGCAATATTTTCCTTTTTACAGGCTTCCAGTAAATCGATTACACCAGGAAGAATTTTACCTTTAGTATGGGAAATACTGATCACGGTGTCCAGGATATCTTCAGCCATCTGTAAGGCTTTTCCGGGATCCATCCAGCCAAAATGTTCATTCCAGAAGCCGGTCACTTCATAAATACGCAGGCCTTTTGTATGTTTCAACAGTTCTGTAGTGACCGCAACATCGCGGCTTGCAGCCACCTGGTGCATACTTTCCAGCCATATAACCGGATCGGTATCCAGCAGGAGCCCGTCCATGTCAAAGATTACTGCCATATATAATTATATATTGATTGATTATAAGAAGAAAACGCGCCTTGTACGGCGCGTTAAATTTTTTATTGGTTCCAAAGCGGATGATCTGACGGACACCTGTAGGTTTTCAACTGGAAAGAAAGCGTGATCTGCCCTATAAAATACTGGTCTATCGTTGCCCGGTCGCCTCTTTGCCGGCCTTCTATCCCCAATTTACCGCCATCGGCGAGTATAGAGGGATCCTGCAATAAGTAAGAAGTCGTAGGTTGTCCGTTGGGCGTCATAAAGCGCTGCCCGCCTACATAATTAGTACTTACATCATCCAGGTAATCGGTCAGGGCAAAGCGATGCACAAATTCCACGCCCAGGTTAATCCCCGGCGCCAGCCAGTATTTGATGCCCGCCCCAAAAGGAATGACCGCATTAATACGATTATATTTACGGGCTGCGTATTCTTCAAAATTCTGACCTTCCGTACCCAAACCTTTCAGGCTTACTCTGCGCCCGCCGTGAATGACATAAGGATTAGAGTACAAGGCGCCTACACCCAAAACCATATAAGGCGTGAAGCGACGCTGCTCATCTCCGGTCATAAAATAGAAAAAATTGAACTCACCCATAGCCATCAGCTCAACAATATCATTTTTAAAGCTCAGGTTGCGCGCCTGCTGGAAGGGATTGTCCGAATCACGGTCCTTAGCGGCAAGATGGGTATAGTTCAGGCCCATCCGCAAGGAAACATATGGATTAAAATAATAGCGATAAAAAGCGCCGGCGGCTACATTGATGTTGTTAAAGCCATATTCGGGATTCAGGTCGCCGAAGTATTGCGAAGCGCCGCCCATAATACCATACTCATTACGCTCATAAAATTTCTGCGCAAAACTGTTTTTAGTACAAAACAATACTGCTGCAGCAAATAGAAACGAAATGTAATACTTCATACCCGATTTAAGTTTAAATGATTCCCTTTTAGGAAAACGCAAATTTACGAACTAATTATATAAAAGAATGCTTCTATCCGAAGGCTTATCCTACAAGAATATGCAAAATCCTTTGTAATTTCACCCTTTAGCCACATTTATCTCATTATTTATATGAATATCGGTTCCAATCTGAGTTTTCTAAAAGCATTGGCAGAGAACAACCACAAAACGTGGATGGATAGTAATAAAAAATGGTATGAGGAAGAGCGCAAACAACTGATCGCATTTACACAGGCCCTCATAGACGGACTTGCTGCCGATCAGCCTGAATTTGCTACCCTCAATCCTAAAGATTGTTTATTCCGCATTAACCGGGACATCCGCTTCTCAAAAGACAAAAGCCCTTATAAAACTAATTTCGGGGTGCATTTAAATCCCGAAGGCAAAAAAAGCCCCAAAGGGGGTTATTACATCCATATTGCCGACAACAGTTCCTTTGCCGGCGGCGGCATCTGGATGCCGGAAGCGGAGCACCTGAAAAATATCCGCCAGGAAATTGATTATAACTGGGAGGAATTCAACAGCATCATTTCAGATAAGCAATTCGTAAAGACCTTTAAAGATTTAAATGAAGAGGACAAACTATCGCGCCCACCCAAAGGTTATGAAGCCGACAACCCGGCAATAGAGTACCTCAAACTGAAAAGCTTTACGGTATTTAAACCCCTGAGCAATAAAGACCTGTCTTCAGATAAGCTGGTACAAAATTGCCTTGATACCTTTGCCACCCTCAAGCCCTTACTTGAGTTTATGAACAAAACCTTCGATTAAGCTCCCGGCAATTTCGAAAATCCGGCAGCTACTTTTAGCATCTTTACTATATAATTATAATGCAGATCAACTTATTTGACACGGCAAGCGCCGCCTACCTTCTTCCCTTTACCCATACCCGCCCGGCAGCAGATATCCGTTGCGGTATTCTCACTATGCGTGAGCGCTGGGAGCAATACCTGCAGGCTACTGAAAGCGGAAGTATAACAACTGCTCTTTTAAGCAAGGTTTTTACCGCTCATTACGGCGACGATAACCTGTACCTGAACGGCAATATCTTTGCCAATGTACCTTTAGCGATTGTTGTCAGCAATCTCCAGCCCGGCCAGGCACTGATCCAGGAGGAAACGGTGATTGCAATCCGTACCGGGCAGCAACTGAGCTATGAGGATATTAATAAAGGTAGTCTTAAAGATTTTGAACCGGTACTATTTAAAGAGGCGATCATTGCGCTGAAAAATGTATGGGATATTTTCGTGCTGGCTGATTATGCCCTGCGCGCCGACTTCGAACTCCTCACTCATAATAAAACATCGGCTCCTATACCTGAAGGCATAAGAGTGATCGGCGACCGGGATAAGTTGTTCCTGGCCAAGGGTGCTAAGCTTTATGACGGCGTATTCAATACGGGCACAGGCCCTATCTTTATTGATGAGGACGCAGAAGTCATGGAAGGCGTTATGCTGCGCGGTCCATTATACCTGGGCAAACATGGCGCGATCAAGATGGGTGCTAAAATTTATGGCGCTACTACGATCGGGCATGGGTCTAAAGTAGGTGGAGAAATCAGCAATACCGTTTTCTTCGACTATGCCAATAAAGGCCATGATGGCTTCCTGGGTAATGCCGTTATAGGCTCCTGGTGCAACCTGGGCGCCGATACCAATTCCAGCAACCTGAAAAACAATTATGATGAGGTAAGCATCTGGAGCGAGCATGAAAACCGAATGATCAAGACCGGCCTGCAGTTTTGCGGGCTCTTGATGGGCGACCACTCCAAATGCGGCATCAACACCATGTTCAATACCGGTACGGTTGTGGGCGTGAGCTGTAATATTTATGGTGGCGATTTCCCGGATAAATTTATTCCTTCCTTCAGCTGGGGGGGCAAAAACGACCGTACTTCCTACCAGTTCGACAAAGCCATAGATACCGCTAAGCGTATGATGGCCCGGAGAAGCATGGAGCCAAGTGCAGAAGAAATCGAAGTTTTAAAATACATTTGCAAAAACAGTCAGCAGTTTCTTTAAACATAAACTGCAATCATTTAATAATATTCCAATCTTAATTTTTATAAATAATGGTCAGAAAAAAAATAGTAGCCGGCAACTGGAAAATGAACAAAAACCTTTTTGAAGGGAAACAGCTGGTAGAGGATATCCTGCACTCAGGTATTGAATTGCGTGATGATGTTGCAGTAGTGATCGCACCACCTTTTATCAGCCTGGAAATGACCGCTAGCCTGATAAAAGACCGGACCGGTTTTTTCTTAGCCGCCCAAAATTGTCACCAGGAAAAAGCCGGAGCTTTTACCGGTGAGGTATCCGCTGAAATGCTGAAAAGTGTAGGCGTAGATTACGTGATTTTAGGCCACTCTGAGCGCCGGGAATACTTCGGGGAAACCGATGCAGTATTGGCTAAAAAAGTAGATGCGGTATTGGCCCAGGAAATGAAAGTAATTTATTGTTGCGGTGAGGCTTTACAAATCCGTGAAGCAGGCGCACAAAACAGCCATATCCAAACCCAAATCGAAAATGGTTTATTCCACCTGAGCGAAGCCGAATTTAAAAATATTGTGATCGCTTATGAGCCGATCTGGGCGATTGGTACTGGCCTGACGGCAAGCGATGAGCAGGCGCAGGATATGCATGCTTTTATCCGTGGATTGATCGCACAAAAATATGGCGATGTAGTAGCTCAAGCTACCTCTATATTGTATGGTGGCAGTGCGAAACCCTCTAATGCAGCGGGATTATTTGCCCAGCCTGATGTGGATGGCGGCCTGATCGGCGGCGCTTCTTTAGTCGCAGCTGATTTCGCAGGAGTGATCAAAGCGAGATAATTTGTTAATAAACTAATTTGGAGATGTGCTGGTGAAGACCGGCACATCTTTTACTTTACTTAAATCGAAGTACCTATGAAAGATGAGATTAAAGTAATCAGGCAAGACCCGAGTATTTTTGTTTTAATATCTTCAATTGCATTGCTTGGTATTCCATTAGTTTTTTACGAGAGAGACAATAGAAAATCTTATTTTGATTCAGAAAGAGAATTTTCAATTTTAACACTCTTTTTAATAACTATTGTACTTGGCTATTGTATTTACAAACTAGTATTGAGTAAACCTCAGATGGTGATTTCATCAAAAGGAATTTTTCTTACAGGGAAAGGGATGTTTGAATGGATTGATATTGAAAAATTTTGGATTAGCAGACACATCGATTATGAAAAATCCGAACAAGATGCCATACATTTCATACTAAAAAATGAAAGATCCATTAAGTATGAACTATCTAATCTGGAAAAAAGTCTGTTCGAAATCACCCAAATAATCCATCAATATACCGAGAATTACGATTTGAAATTCCTTGGATATAAAGAGGAAAAACAAGATTACTAAAAAACCCTTTTGCCCGACTACCTGAAAGCATACTTTTACAATAGCCAAAATATACTTTGAAGTTTGTATGGGCTTTAAAATAACTTGCTCTTAAGCTAATGAATTTATTTGGAGATGCGCTAATAAAAGCTGGTGCAATTTCTATTCCTCCACAGCACTGCTTTTTCTTCAACCGTTAACCGACTTTAATCTCCCTCATTCTATGCATTTCGTTAAAGAATGAGCTCCCAATCCGTCAAATTAGCTAATCAGCCAATTTTGAAATAACTTTGCACAAATTTTAAATCTAATTTTTATTTTATGAATAACGCTTATTTTTCTTTCCCTATGCCGCCGAATGAGCCGGTGCGCAATTATGCACCTGGCAGCGAAGATGCCTTACAATTACAGGCCGCTATCAAAGAGCTGAAAGGAAAGAAACGTGATATACCTATGTATATTGCAGGTAAAGAAGTTCGTACAGACAAAAAAGTGGACATCTACCCGCCACACGAAAGAGCGCACCTCCTGGGCCAGTTCTCTATGGGCGACGAGAGCCACATCAATAAAGCGATCGATGCCGCTTTAAAAGCCAAAGAATCCTGGGCCAATACCAGCTGGGAGCACAGAGCCTCTATTTTCCTGAAAGCTGCAGACCTGCTGGCCAACAAATACCGCTTCAGAATGAACGCGGCTACTATGCTGGGCCAAAGCAAGAATGCTTACCAGGCAGAGATCGACAGCGCCTGTGAACTGATCGACTTTTTACGTTTCAATGTACACTTCCTGAGCGAAATTTATAAAACACAACCTATTTCCGGTCCGGGTATGCAAAACCGTACCGAGTACCGTCCTTTAGAAGGATTCGTACTGGCGATCACTCCGTTCAACTTCACGGCGATCGGTGGCAACCTGCCTACAGCGCCTGCTATGTGCGGAAATACAGTAGTATGGAAACCCGCCAACACGCAGGTATATTCTGCCAGCATCTTCATGGAGATCCTGAAAGAAGCCGGTTTACCGGATGGCGTCATCAACCTGGTATATGCCAGCGGCCCTTCTATCGGAGATATCTGCTTCAAACATAAAGATTTTGCCGGCGTACACTTTACCGGTTCTACCGGCGTCTTCAACCAGATGTGGGAGACCATCGGTAAAAACACGCCTAACTATCGTTCTTACCCACGCATCGTAGGCGAAACCGGCGGTAAAGACTTCGTATATGTACACCCTAGTGCTGATGTAGATGCAGTTGTCGCCAACCTTTTAAGAGGTGCCTTTGAGTACCAGGGACAAAAATGTTCTGCCGCTTCCCGTGCTTATCTGCCTTCTAACCTGGCAGAAAAGATCAAGACAAAATTGATCGCAGAAATGAAAACCCTGAAAATGGGTCCTGTAGATGATTTCAGCAATTTCATCAATGCAGTGATCGACGAAAAATCTTTTGATAAATTAGCCGCGGCTATTGATTCCGCTAAGAAAAGCAGGACCGCGAAAATTATCGCAGGCGGTAAATATGACAAGACGGAAGGTTTCTTCATCGAACCAACTATCATCGAAGCCGCAAAACCTGATTATGTAACCATGTGCGAAGAGTTATTCGGACCGGTACTGACGATCTATGTTTATGACAAAAAAGACTGGGACAAAACATTAGACGTAGTAGATGCTACTTCTCCTTATGCTTTGACTGGCGCTATTTTTGCGCAAGACCGCTTAACGATCGAGTACCTGACCAAACGTTTAACCAATGCAGCAGGTAATTTCTACATCAATGATAAACCAACCGGAGCGGTTGTAGGCCAGCAGCCATTTGGTGGTGCCCGTGCTTCCGGTACTAACGATAAAGCGGGTTCTGCCCTGAACTTATACCGTTGGTTGAGCGCCCGCACGATCAAGGAAACTTTTGTACCGGTTACTAACTACCGTTACGCGTTCCACCAGGAAAGATAAGATAATAAAAGGGCCTTTAAATTGATTGGCCTGTATAAAAAATAGAGCGCCACTTCGGAATCATTATCCGGGTGGCGCTTTTTCAATGACAACATTTGGCTGCAATAACTCAAAGGCTTTAGGTTGTCATTGTTCTTTTATATTGAAAAAACTACTATTTTCATCGCAAAAAAGATGACTACCATAACCGAAACGTATCGAAAATCATTATCGGGCAATAGATTTGCGCACCTTACGTTTAGTATTTTCGTACTTTTCTGGTGCTATTGTTATTTAAACAATACAGATGAACTCAACTGGTGGATTGAAAATTTACTGGTCCTTATATTTATACCCGTATTGGTCTTTACTCAAAAGCATTTTAAATTTTCAGACTGGAGTATTTTGAGTATTTTTTTATTTTTAGCCCTCCATACTTTCGGGGCCAAGAACGCCTATACTTACAATACCTTCGGAGAATGGCTACAAGACACCTATCAGCTGGAACGCAATCCTTATGACCGGATCGTGCACACCGGCTTCGGTGTATTTATGATTTACCCCATGATGGATTTGCTGTACAATAAATACAAAGTTCCTTCCCGCTGGCTTTTACTGTTAAGCTGTTCTTTCATATTATGCCTCGCCACTATTTTTGAGTTGATAGAATGGACCGTAGCTGAATTTACTGATTCAGAAACAGGAGAGACCTATGTCGCTACCCAGGGAGATATCTGGGATGCCCACAAAGACATCGTTCTGGCATGGATAGGCGCCGGCATAACGGGTTATTTTTTCAAAAAAAGACACTTTATGGCTGCACAGAAACAAACAAACCATTAAGCTCTGCTTTATAAAATTTAGGAGTAGCCTCATTAAATTTCATGCCAACAACGACCAAAATCCATAAACAGATTTACAGGAGACTGCTTCACAAGAGCAGTCTCCTGATGTTAAATGCGTTTTGTCAAGTAACATCTGATTGTAAATGCTAACCGAAATACTATTGACAATTTTTTCGTACTTTCAGGGAACTAAAAAAACAGGCATCATGATCCGCTCCATTTATATTTGCTTCATACTGATATTTATAGTTGGTACTACTTATTCACAACAAATAAATCGCAACAAGAAACCATTATATGTACCCTTTGAAGTCGATGGCTCCCATGGATTAACCGATACCTTTGGGCAAGAATTTGTAAAACCCGGTACTTATAAAGCGATTATTAACTCCGGAGATTTTAACTATTATATAATCGGGGAGCAAAAAAAAGAGGTAAAAGAATATGCTCTATCTTATTGGATCATGGATCCGCAAACCGGCAAAAAAATAGATTTAGGCGAATTACAGGATAGCGATCCGGCATTTTACAAGGGAGATACGGCATACTACCATTTTCTTCGTAGCGGGAAGAGTGTACTGGCTACACCTCTGGCTTCGAATACCTATGCATTTGACCGGACTTATGATGATATAAAGGGCATAAAATTATACGATACTGCAGGCAATAATTTCAAACAGGTATTTATAACAACGCTGCCGGGCTATGATAAAGAAGTCTGGCTACTTAATGGTGCACAGCCGGAAAAAGTAAGCCAGATCAAACCGGAATATAAAATTGAAACGATCCGCTCTTTCGTAGAGAGCGGCTATAGCCATACGAGTTTTGCAGTAGGTCTGGCAGTCCGCACCACAAAAGCGGCGCCTAAACCACCGGTAAAAAAAACACAGCCCCCTGCTAAAACAAAGAAAGGGCTTATACCGCCTCCAGTTATGGCTCCGCCCCCACCACCACCAATTAGCTCAGACATAAATGAGACTGATTTTTATGCTAATATTTACAATTATGAATTGCAGCTTTTGGGAAAAAGCACGACCGATAAAGCGGCACTTTCTAAACTCTTTGGCAAAGAGGCGTACCTGCGCAGCCAGTCAGAAGCATCCGTAAGCATAGGCGGAGGTATTATTAAACAAACCGGGGATAACTACAGTACTCAACTAAACGATACTTATGCCATCGAACGCATTTTGAAAACAAGAGGCAATTATGGCACTCAGAACTATTATCTGGTAAAAAATGAAAAAGATGGAACCCTAACCGAGATTGCCTCTTTAGAAAATACGCCTCCCTACTGGGCATCTTTTAATGGTAAAAAATTATTGAAGTTCTATTTTCACAAAAGCAAAAGATTAAGTGCTTATTTCGATTATGATGGCGTGGCTATGCCCAAAGCTAAACTGATGATCCCTGCAAAATACTACGATGAGCAACAAGAGCCGGGATTTATTCCTTTTTTGATCAGGTAATGGCGCTCTGTCCAGCTATCCTATGGTCACCATAAAGTACACGAAAATTTAAGGATAGCCGCCTTCGGGCGGCTTTTTATTTGCCCGCTACATAAAATTAGCAGGCCCACATTCTTTTAAAAGCAGTAAATTCTGAGTATTTTTGAGCCCCAAAGACTTATTACACCAAGGGTTCTATTACAATGACCAGAATACTTTACCTGCTCCTGATCCTTCTGTTCATGCGCAACACGGCTCATGCACAAACAATATTTATGGAGGAGAAACCGGCAAATGGATTACAAACAAAATTATTCGATGAGCATTATACCTGGCGCACTGCTTCAGCCGCACAACTGGGCAGTTTCTATTTTAATCTACGCCCCGTCCCCACCACTACATTCAAAGCTCACTTCCGCATCTCTTTAGAGGGGCAAATAATTGACTTTTATACCTACGATAATGTAATTTACCACGGCAAATTGACGAATTATACAATTGAATATAAATATACAACGGTAGAAAACAACGGCCAAACGTCCAAACAAAGTAAACAATACCAATATGTATTTGAGCAAGTAGACCTGGCACCGTCAAAAGTAAGGAAAGCAGTAAAAAAGCTCCTCAAAACAGGGCAGTCAAAAATACCCACAGATGCTTTAATTGCTTCCTGGAAAACTAGATTTTATGATTGTGGTGCCATAAGTTTCCAGTTTAATATTAATGGGCAATACACCAGACAGACTTTCCGATGTCCATGGGGACAAAAAGATGAGGTAGCCTTTAAAAATACTATTTTAGGCAACTATAAAATGTTGCGAGCCACTCTTGAACTGGACTCCCTTTACAGTACCTTTGAAAACAAGTTACCTGGTGGAACCTACTCCAGTAACGGTTACCTGATGATGCATAAATAATAAGACAATGGAACCCAATTATTACTTATTGCTTTCCTACATAAAATTAGCAGGCCCACATTCTTTTAAAAGCAGGAAATTCTGAGTATTTTTGAGCCACAAAAGATTTATTACCCTTATGGCCCAGATAGAAGTATTCCAGCGTTATTTACATATTGTACAATTATTGATGAAGCGGGCCGCCTCGCTGGCCGACATCCAGAATTACCTGGAATTACAAGCCGAACAGGATGGCCAGAAATACGCGCTTTCTAATCGTACCTTCCTGCGTGATAAAGCTGCTATCTTAAGCTTATTCAAACTGGACATTGTATATAACGAACAGGATAAAGTCTATTACATAGAAGAGGAAGAAGGTATGGAAACCGTACCGGCAAGACTCATCGAGGCCTTCAACACCTTTAATGCCCTGCAGTTCAACCAAAGCATCCCGAATGCGGTACAAATGGAATACCAGAAACCAAAGGGCATCGAGCATTTCAGGGGTATCCTGCAAGCGATCACGCAACAAAAAGAACTGACGTTCAGCTATCGTAAATTCGACGCGGAGCAAGCCGAATCCCGTACCATTAAACCTTTACTTTTAAAAGAGTTTAAAAACAGGTGGTATGTGATCGGGGAAGATGGCGTAAAAGGAGCCATCAGAACTTTTGGCCTGGACCGTATGGAAGAAGTCAATATCTCTACCAAAAAATTTAAAAAAGACAAGGATTTCAAACCGGGTACTTATTTCCAGAATACATTCGGTGTAATCTATGGTGAAGCAAAATCTGTGGAACAAATCACCCTGCTCTTTAAAAACGGTATTGGTAATTACATCAAAACGATGCCTTTACACCATTCCCAACAGATTCTGAATGATGATAAAAAAGGTTTGTTGATCCAATTAAACCTGTACCCCAGCCAGGATTTCATCAGCGAAATATTGTCTCATGGCGCCGGTGTAGAGGTCATACAGCCCGCCAGATTAAAGAATGCCGTTAAAACTGCGCTAAAAAAGGCACTGGATCAGTACAATACATAATAAAAAGCTGTATCTTTGCAGACTGTAATTACACTTTAATATTATTCACAGATGGAAAATCTGCGACACATACCTGTAGATGTGCTGGAGCAAACCCTTACCGAATGGGGCGAGCCGAAATTTAGGATTAAACAAATCAAAGATTGGATTTGGGTTAAGAACATTGGTTCTATCGAAGAAATGAGCAACATTTCGAAGGAGTTAAGGGCCAAACTGCACGATTTATTTTACATTCCAAAAGTTAGTATTGACCATAGCCAGTTCAGTGAAGATGGTACGGTAAAAAGCCGTTTCCGCCTGCACGATGACCGTTTTGTAGAAGGGGTGCTAATCCCGACCGACAAACGGATGACGGCTTGTGTTTCTTCACAAGTAGGCTGTAGCCTGAGCTGTAAGTTCTGCGCTACCGGCTATATGAAGCGGATGCGCAACCTGGATTGGGATGAAATCGTAGATGAAGTTACCCTTATAGATAGCATTTCTCAGGAAAGATATAATAAGAAACTGACCAATATCGTATTCATGGGCATGGGTGAGCCATTGCTCAACTATAAGAACATGATGCAGGCAATTGAGCGCATTACCTCTCCGGAAGGCCTGGGTATGAGCCCGCGCCGGATCACGGTTTCAACAGCCGGTGTATCCAAAATGATCCGCCAGCTGGGCGATGATGGCGTAAAATTCAAATTAGCCCTCAGCTTACACGCGGCTAATGATACCAAGCGGAATGAGATCATGCCGATCAACGAAAGCAATGACCTGAAGACTTTGATCGAATCATTGAACTACTTCTATCAAAAAACGAAGAGCGAAATTACCTTAGAATATATCCTGTTTTCAGAATTCAATGATAGCCTGGAAGATGCAGCTGAGTTGGTAAAAGTTTACCGGCAAATCCCGGCCGACCTGGTCAATATCATCGAATACAACCCGATCGAAATGGCCGATTTCAAAAAACCTAATGAAGCCGTTACTGACCGCTTTATGGATTACCTGGCCAAACATCGCGTGAACGCGCGCCTGAGACGCAGCCGGGGGAAGGATATTGATGCCGCCTGCGGCCAATTGGCGAATATCGATCAAACCAATCTTTAATACTCAAAAAATAAAAATGGCTTTGCCATAGTTTTTAAATATATGAACAAAAAGTTTCCTAAAAAGAACCATACAGAAAAGCACGACTCCGACGAGTTCCAGGCAGAAAGAGAAGCGGCTAAAAAGAAATTTACCGAATCAGATCGTAAAGATTTCTGGAAAAATTTCGATAAAGACGGCGGACAGTCGGACAGCAAAAGACCCGATCGCTCCGGACAGGAAGGTCCTCGTGCTGATAAAAAAGACTATGGTAAAAAATCATTTGGTGATAAAAAGCCTTTTGACCGGGAAGGACGTGGCGACAGGAAACCTTTCAATAGAGAAGAACGTGGTGACAAAAAGCCATTCGACAGGGGTGAAAGAAAATCTTTCGGCGATAAACCTGGTTTTAAACGAGAAGAACGTGGCGACCGCAAGCCATTTGACAAAGACAGAGGGGAAAGAAAATCATTTGGGGATAAACCAGGATTCAAACGGGAGGACCGTGGTGACCGGAAACCTTTCAACAGAGAAGATCGTGGTGATAAAAAACCATTCGACAGAGACAGAGGTGAAAGAAAATCTTTTGGGGATAAACCAGGATTTAAACGGGAGGATCGGGGTGACCGCAAACCATTCAATAGAGAAGAACGCGGAGATAGAAAACCGTTCAACAGGGAAGATCGGGGCGACCGGAAACCTTTCAATAGAGAGGAGCGCGGGGATAGGAAACCGTTCAATAAAGAAGAACGTGGCGACCGCAAACCGTTCGATAGAGAAGAGCGTGGAGATAGAAAGCCATTCGACAGAGGCGAAAGAAAACCTTACGGCGATCAACCTAAAAGATATGAGCGCGAAGACCGTGGTGAAAGAAAATCTTTTGGCGACAAACCTAAAAGGTTTAATAAAGAAGAATCGGCCGAACCAAAGAAAAGAACCTTCCAGGATGTAATGAACAATGCCTATAGCCAGCGTATAGACCGCGGCGAGGTAGAAAAAATAGATAAAGAAGAACGCAAGCCGATTGAATTCGAAGCCGTAGAACTGGAGAACCGCTTTGAAACTAAAAGTGATAAAAAACCAAACTACGAACGCAAGGAAAGAAGAGAGGACCGTGAGGAGCGTAATAGCCGTCATGATCGCAAAGACGAGAAGAAAGCGGCTTTCCTGGAGCATTTCGATTATGAAAATCCGAATGAAATGGCCTATGATACCCGTGGTAACAGAGGCGTTCGCACGGAGCAGCAGCAGTCCAGCAACGATGAGATCATGCCTTTGAATAAATTCATCGCCCACTCCGGTGTATGTTCCCGCAGAGACGCAGTAGAACTGATCAAAAACGGGAAGATCGCAGTAAATGGCAAAGTAGCTACAGAGCCGGGTTATAAAGTACAGCCGGAAGATGTGATCCAACTGGACGGCAAACCTTTAAAGGTGCAAAAAAACCTGGTTTATTTATTATTAAACAAACCAAAAGGATTTATTACCACTACCGATGATCCTAAAGGCCGTCGTACCGTAATGGATATTTTCGGCGATAATATAAAAGAGCGCGTATTCCCGGTAGGTCGCCTGGACCGTAATACTACAGGGCTTTTATTATTAACGAATGACGGAGAGGTTGCCCAGCAATTATCCCATCCTAAATATGAAAACCGGAAAATTTACCAGGTTACCCTGGACCGCCATGTGGCCAAAGCTGACTTTGAACAGATCATCAAAGGTTTGGAACTGGAAGATGGTGTAGCCCGGGTAGACCAGTTAGCTTACCTGGAAAAGAAAAACGAGATTGGTATCGAGATCCACAGTGGTAAGAACCGTATTGTACGTCGTATCTTTGAACACCTGGGTTATGAGGTGGAGAAACTGGACCGCGTCATGTATGCCGGCCTGACCAAGAAGAACCTGAAGCGGGGCCAATGGCGCTTCTTAACCAAGCAGGAAGTAATCAATTTAAAACACCTGAAACGCTAATCGCGTTTTAGCAATAAACAATAAGGGCTGATGCAATTGCATCAGCCCTTATTGTTTTTAGAATCTTGGTATGAATACCGGTGGCACTAAAGGTCTTGGTACCGGGAAGCGCTTGTGGTATCTTCCGAAATAGCCTTGTGGTGCATAACCTAAAGGCACATCATTCATGATTTGAACACGGGCGCGGCCCAGGTTAACATTTACCAGGAAGGAAGGAACAGCAGTAGAGAAAACCCAATCGTTACCGCCCCAGTAGGTATACCCGCCCCTGTTGGCATCATAGAAAGTGTAATATTCCGGGAAGTATACGTGGCGCGACATATTGTAGCGATGCGCCCTGGCCCAGGCCGGCGGCCCGTGGCGATGACGCCTGGGCGCCTCATAATAATGATCATGATGGCGTTTTTTGTAATGCCCGTAAGCATGACCTCTACCGCGATGATCGTCGTGGCGATAGCCGCGATCTCTATCTCTTCCATGACCGCGACCGCGATGTTCGTAACGGTCGTCCCGGCCTCTGCCGTGGCCTCTTTGAGCGAAGGCGCTGATATCCGTAAAGATCAGGGTCAATCCGAGCAAGGCTGCGATGGTGATGAACTTTTTCATAATAAATATCTTTTTGTTTGCTATAATAGACCCGAATAATCTGTCGGGGTTTAAAACTGAGGATATATATTCTATTCAGCCAATCAGAAGTTTCACAAAACCAATAAATTAGCGATGAGTTATGAGTGATAGGTGATGAGTGATAGGTGAGATGTAAAAAGTGAAAAGTGTCATGCTGAGGCACTCGAAGCATGCAATATACCGCTCACCCTTCGATAAACTCAGGGTGACAAAAAACTATCTATGTCATGCTGAGGCACCCGAAGCATACGACTCCACTTTTCGATAAACTCAGAGTGATAAAAACTACCTGTGTCATGCTGAGGCTCTCGAAGCATGCAATATACCGCTCTACCCTTCGATAAACTCAGGGTGAGAAAAAACTATATGTGTCATGCTGAGGCACGCGAAGCATAAGACACGCCCTTTCCACCCTTCGATAAACTCAGGGTGACAAAAAACTATATATGTCATGCTGAGGCACTCGAAGCATGCAATATACTGCTCCACTCTTCGATAAACTCAGGGTGACAAAAACTAT
>Ga0256900_1000214_pt1 | contig 20010 bp, 13 predicted proteins | sample MC6MC0688MT_FD_190190 | JGI IMG/M metagenome (GOLD analysis project Ga0256900, IMG submission 190190) | Metatranscriptome of enriched soil aggregate microbial communities from Iowa State University, Ames, United States - MC6-MC0688-MT... | ecosystem: Environmental > Terrestrial > Soil >... | reverse complement strand
TTTTGCTATTTCGGTACTAAAATCTTTTATTTTTTCAGGTAGTAAAGCGTGTTTGCGTTTTCTTTCCTGAAAATATCAATGGCGGCGGCTTTCACCTGCTCTGCACTTACCTGGGCATATTTTTCCATTTCCGTATTCATCAGGCCGGCATCACCCAGCAATTCGTAATAGGCCAGGTTATTGGCCCTTGCCAGCAGGTTCATATCTTCAAAGGCGACCATTGCGTCCAGCCTGTTTACCGATTTTTCCAGTTCCTGTAGCGTGATACCTTTATCCATCAATTCCTGCAGGCTTTCCTCTATTGCCTGGTTGGCCACCAGAGGATCGATACCCTCTACCAGCTTGCCTTCTATCACCAGCAAACCCGGATTCAGGCTGCCGGTATGATAGCAATTTACATTACTGAAATACTGCAGTTCTTTTACCAGTTTCTGGAACAAACGGGAGGACTGACCGCTCCCCATCACCTCGGTAATGATATCGGCAGGGTGATACTGCGCACTCAGGCGATCGCCGATAGGCCAGGCTTTATAAATCGCATTCAGCGGAACATCTGCATATATCGTTTGCTCCCGGGCTTCCAGCTGCAGCGGCTCTACCGGCAATTCCCGCTTATAAGCTATACCGGAAGGGATATCACCAAACCATTTTTCTGCCAGTGCTTTAACCGATTCGGTATCCACATTTCCGGCCACACACATAATCGCGTTCAGCGGATTATAGTGCTTCTGAAAGAAGGCTTTAACATCTTCCAGCTGAGCGGTTTCGATATGGGACAGCTCTTTCCCTATCGTCATCCATTTATAAGGATGCTGCCTGTAAACCAGTTCTCTCAAGTGCTTCCAGGCATCCCCATAAGGCTTATTGATATAATGTTCTTTAAACTCTTCAATTACCACTTTGCGCTGCACTTCCAGGCTTTTTTCGCTAAAGGCCAGCGATAGCATACGATCGCTTTCCAACCAAAAAGCCGTTTCTATATTCTCTTTAGGGATCTGGATATAGTAATTGGTAAAATCGTTCGTCGTATATGCATTATTTTCACCACCCGCCATTTGCAGCGGCTCATCATAATCGGGAATATTGACGGATCCACCGAACATCAGGTGCTCAAATAAATGCGCGAAACCGGTGCGATGCTCGTCTTCATCTCTTGCTCCCACATCATATAATATATTTACCGCCACCATAGGCGTGGAGGCATCTTTATGAACGATCACGCGTAAACCATTCGCTAATTCAAACTTTTCAAATTGTATCATCTTAATTAATGCTTTATAATTTTCTTTTGGCTCAGGCGGCCTTTTGCATCCTGGAAACGGGCCAGGTAAACGCCCGCAGCCAATGTTCCCAAATCTATCCTGTCTCCATTCACGGTTCCTGTTTTCAATTCATTACCCAAAATATCCAGGATAGTATATTTCAGGCCGGTTATTGGTTCCCCGGTCTTTACCTCTATATATTGCCCTGCAGGGTTAGGGTAGACCTCAAGGTTCATTGTGGCTGATGCTACAGTAGTAACAGACACCGGGATGGCCCTGCCTACCAGGGGCCGGATCATCAACGCGCCATCGATCATAGAAGGCTCCCATTGTGTCGTGACTTTATAATAGCGAAAGTTAGCGCCGCGCTTATTTTTATCTAAACCGATATATAAGGAATCACTAAAACCACCGGCCGGGAACATAAGGGCGACATAAAAAGCACCTGCATCCAGCACGGGCGGATTATCGAAACGGTAGGTTACAAAACCATTTACCCGGGATTCGTACTCTGGATACAAATCGACCTGTTGGTAAACCATTTCATCCTGGCCATCTACCGCCTCTATTTTACGGTAGATCTGCAGGTAAAACATTTTATTAGCCGCATCCGGCACTTGCCGGGGAAAATAGATCTGTACCCCACGTATCGTATCGCGGACGCTTAAAGCATACTCCTGGGCTACATAAGAGGGTACTCCCTGGTAAGAGGACATATAGTAAGCACTTTCCGCTGAACCATCGTCATAAGCGAAGTAGTTAGCAAAAGTCTGCTGGTAGTTAATGGTATCATTAGCAGAGCTGTAATCACCCGCAACCGGCTGTGTCCAGTAGGCTTTGGCGTCTATAGTAAAAGGCTCATTGCCGTTTGCCGTTAGCACTGAAGCAGTAGCAGGGACTGCAATATCAAGGACCTGCAGATCATTGTAGGGTACGAAGGTTTGTTGTGGGTTCGTGGTCAGGTTGGCGCCGGTCTGGCTATTGCTTAATTGTAAGACGACATTAGCTTGCTGTGTTGTCAGCCAGGTATTTTGTATAGTCATACCGAGGGAGCCTGAGTAATGGACGTTCCTGTTGGCATCAAAATGATTATAAGGCATCGCCGTATATTCATTCAATAAAGACCTGTTGAAGTCATCATTGCCCCAGTAGCTAAAGCCCAGGTCCTTATTAATACTATCCTGGTAATGCCTGCCGGTAGCCATTTTTATATAATCAATATGCCAATGTGAATTACCGACATTAAAAGTAGCTTTATTGACAAAACGCAGCCTGAATTCCTCGTGAAATAAAGTTGTATCCGTAAGCGGGATCAGGGCCGTTCTAAATGATTCCATAACTTCGCCTTTCTGCTCCCAGACCTTTATCCACGAACCATTTCTGCGTTGAAAAAACAGCATTAATGAATCAGCGGTCTGCGGTGCAAACCCATTACCCTTACCTTCGAACAGGAAGCTTAAGTAAATGGAATCCGCAGGACTATGCGTACTCAGATCAATGAACTGGGAGGTAAGACTATCTGCATAAACGCTGGCAAAAGCACTATTAGGACTATAAGGCAATCCATAGGCATTTAAGGCATCAAAAGTTGCGATACCCCGGCTTTGTATCCGCCGGCCTAATGTGTTATTAATATACACCATAGAATCCTGCCACTGTGCTGCTGCAGGGTAATAATCAGTATTCGTAAAATCTTCAAAAAAAGGCAGGGTCAACACCGTTCGCCCCCTCGTATCTTTTTGCTGGCGCCGGGCATTTTTTAAAACAGGGTTCTCCTTTATGGCTGTTTCAAATTCCTGGCTATACCCCGGTAAAGCAAACAATATAAATAAAGCAGAAAAAGCTATTTTAAACAAAGCATTCATGTAACGAGTTTATAATCCTAACGAAATTAAGGTAAAATAGCGTATAAAAGGCCCTTTACTCCCATTTGAACAGCTTCGCCGCCGCCGCATAGCCGATCAGGCCCCAAAGTAAAAGGATCAGCAGGTCATAACGTACCGTCCACAAACCTGCACCGTCAAAAGCGATCGCCCGCAAGGCATTATTGAAATAAGTCAGCGGCATTAATTTAGCGATCACCTGTAGCCATCCAGGGAGCACGTCTACGGCAAAGAAAGTACCGGCCAGTAAAAATTGTGGCATCGTAAAAATATTGGCCAGGGGTGGAATTACCGAATCGCTTTTAGCAATACCACTGATCACGAAACCGAAGCTCATAAAAACCAGTAAGCCGATACCGCAAACGATCAGCATATTCAGCACCGTAAGCCAACCTTTGATTAAGGTATAATCAAAAAAGTATTTGCCAATTAATATAATAAATAAAGCACCGGTCAGCTGGAATACCACTCTTGCAAAACCTTCACTGAGCAGCACAACGCTCCGGCGTATAGGTGTGGCAAAAAAACGTTTTAATACCAGCATCTGCCGCATATGATAAAACACAAAGGCAGTACCAAAGACACTGGCGGCCAGGAGGGAAAAGCCCAACTGACCCGGCAAGATGAAATCGATCATTTTAAAGGAGTGGTCGCTGATCAGGGTTTGCTTTATGGTGACCAACTCCTGCTTGCGGGCCTGCATTTGGGGGTCTGCCTGCAGTACAATATCATTGATGATGCCTTCTATTTGTTGCACCAGTGCCGCATTATGTTCCCCCGAGCTTATGTCCACCAGCCATTTCCCGTCCGCTGCCTTTGTGATCTGCAGCATTGCCTGTATTTTTCCTTCTTTCAGGTCTTCCTTTATAACCGGTAAAGCGTCCATCTTAACCTGTAATTGCTTACTGGTCGCTAAACCTGTATAAACAGGATTATTCAACTCCGACTGTACCGGGATCCCGATCTTGATCTTATTGGTCCGGTCGCCTATGAAGCCAAACACGAGGATAAACACCAAAGGGAAAGCTATACTGAAGATCACTGATGAAGGACTTTTCAGCATAGACCGTATAGAGGCCTTGGTCAGGGATTGGAAGGCTTTGAACTGGCTGTAGGAAGACATGCGTTTATTTGTTTTTGAATTCGTCGATTACCCGGATGTATAAGGCTTCATATTCAGGCACCACTTTATCAATTGTAAAGCTATGCGCCTGTTTGTAAGCGGCTTCTTTAAAGCACTTTAGTACGTCATCTTCATTAAGAATGCTGATGCTGTTCTTCGCCATATCAGCCACATCGCCTACATCACTCAGGTAACCCGTAACGCCTTGCTGATTGATCTCGGGGAGGCCACCGGCATTGCTCGAGATAACCGGTATACCGCAAGCCATAGCTTCCAGGGCCGCAAGGCCAAAGCTTTCATAGGCCGAAGGTAACAGGAACAGGTCGCTGATGCTGAAGATCTCTTCCACCTGCTCTTGCTTACCCAGGAAGCGCACATCCGTTTGCAGGTTACAGAACTGTTTGACCAGTTCTTCTGCTTCCGTACGCTCCGGGCCATCACCGATCATGATCAGCTTACTCGGCACTTCTTTCCTTATTTTCTCAAATATTTTGATCACATCATCTACCCTTTTCACCTTCCTGAAGTTAGAAACGTGAGTAATGATCCTTTCGCCATTGGGAGCGATCATTCTTTTGAAATGCTCTTTTTCTTTTCTCTGGAAGCGTTGTACGTCTACAAAGTTGTAAATAACGTCGATCTCCTTCTGGATATTAAAATTATTGAGCGTTTCCTGCTTCAGGTTATGCGATACTGCTGTTATCGCCGTAGACTGGTTCAGGGAGAAAGTAACGATCGGCGCATACGTTTTATCGCGGCCCACCAGGGTAATGTCCGTTCCGTGCAGGGTGGTGATATAAGGAATGTTCTTTCCCGCATCTTTCAGGATCTGCTGGGCAAAATAAGCAGAGGATGCATGTGGAATAGCATAATGCACATGGAGAACGTCCAGGTCATAGTTATTGACCACGCTAACCATGGTGCTCACCAGGGCCGATTCGTAAGGCGGGAAGTCAAATAAGGGGTAGACCGGCACACTGACCTCGTGGAAGAAAATATTGGGCCTAAAGCTGTTGGCCAGCCTTACCGGCTGTTGATAAGTGATGAAGTGGACATCATGTCCTTTATCGGCAAGTGCCATACCCAATTCGGTAGCTAAAACTCCGCTACCGCCAAATGTAGGGTAACACACGATTCCTATTTTCATAAAAACTTGATTCTGTTTTACATTAAAAGATGAAACCTATACTTTCAATAAGCCGCAAAGATAAAAAAGCTTGCTTATGATAAGCAAGCTTTTTATTATAATTAGTTAGCTGAATTCTATTGAACATCTGACAAATTACGGATCTGTAATTGTAGGGTGGAACCAAACTGACCCACAATACCGGTTAAACTTGCTGCAGTTGCCGGCATTGGCTGGCTGGCAAAACTTGCAGAACTAGTAGTGTATAAAACAATAGATCCGCCACTAGCATCCGAAATAGTTTGGTTACCACTGTAGTTACCAGAAGGGAACGTTACTGTAGAAATTTTTACTAATACAGATTCATAAGCTTCAAAATTTGCAATTAAATCAGTTAATGTAACCGGAGTTGCAAGGATAGTACTAGTACCTTTTTTTGACGCGTTGGCGATTTGTGCATTATTAACCTGCAATAAGCCATTATATTCTTCTAATGATGCTCCATCTAAAATAACATCTATAGAATCTCCGACATTAAAGTTATGATTAGCAGAAAATCTTACCATAATACCTTTATTCCCTTGCTGAATTACAACATTCCTAGCCTGTGCATTTCCGTTTTGGCGATCGCTAATAACAACTCCTGAAACCATCATATTTGATAGGGGTACAGCTGCACCGGAAAACATCGCTCTTAAATCAGACACCGTAATTGTTGGTACATTAATATTACATCCCGGACCACCTAACTTAACATCTGTAGTATCTCTTAAGATGATTTGAGCTTTATTATTATATTTGGTATAAAGACCAACGATTACACCAGTTCCAGCAGGCAAAGGTTGTCCCTGAAAACGAGCATAGTTACTGGTTCTTACCACAAGGTCTCCACCTGAATTTGATGCACCACATCCCCTTAAGATCCGATCAGTAGAAGTATTGGCTGCAGCATACGTAGTACCACTTCCACCTTCTGGAAATTCAACATCACGAATAGCAACTAACCTATTTAAATTTCTTGCATTATCATCTACCCTGTACAGCTCATCAAAAGTGAAGGTGTCAATTTTGATCTCATTAGGGTAATTAGCTTTTACAATATAATCATCCGCCATCACAAATGGAATAGAAACAATAGATTGGCGCTCGTCAATGCCATAACCTAATTGTGGATTTCCACCATAGCTGGTCCTGGTTAAGCCTTTACACTTAACATAAACTTTTCTGCCTACCGGGTAGTCATTATAGATATTATTCTGGTCCAGACTAATCTCGATACCACCGGTTTCGTCCTGGATCACAAATTTTTTGTAATAGTTACCACTGCGGTCATCCATTACAACAACACCTGAAATTATAATTTCATCAGTAATTGTTGTATTTGCTGGCATAGCCAATAATTGAGCAATGGTATGCGTCACTTCTAATTTCGGATCAAAACCAGTCTGATCTTCAGGCACATCTGTTCCCTTTTTAACACAAGATTGGATCCCTAAACTCGCGATAGCCAGGATTCCTGTAAAAAATAATAAAGCTATTTTTTTCATACAATATTTAAAATGAAGCACAAAATTACTTGAATATTTAGAATTATCAGGAAAAGAGCGAGAAAAAACAATTAATTAATACAGAAAAAAAATGACACAAGTTAGTACAATAAAATCATGCAATTACTTTCCGAAGTATTATGCTTACATATTATAGCTTTAATTCTTCAAAATACATTGACAAAATAAATAATATTAAATTTAAAACAGATACTTTATATTTTACACAAATAAGACAATAAATAATATGGACTTAACATAGAATTTTAACACAAATTAACTAAATTTGCATCAACCTTAACATTTTGCCACACCTTAACTATCAATGCTATATAGGTAAAATATGTAGATGGTCCCTACTACTTTTACTTTCGCTTCCGATGACGATTTCGGTACGGGCTCAAGACCCCGTTCCTTTAAGTTTTTCATTCCCTTACGATAGCCTGGCCATAGAGCAGGCCGCACAAACTGTTTTCCAAAAGAAGATTTCTCAAAGTAACAGCTATTACCGCAAACTGGATGTGACGAATGGGTCCTTCCTTAAAAAGCTTAAAAAACAGGAGGCACGAATTCAATCCAAACTCCAACAGACTGATTCCCTGAAATACCAACAATACCTGGCCTTGAAAAGCCCGGATATGGACAGTCTCATGCACCTGTCCCAAGACTCTGCTTTTATCCAAAAGCTCAACACCACCGGTCGTAAAGCAAAGTCTGTGCTGGACACCTTACAGGGCCTGCAAAATTTTATGGGGAAGTATACCGATAATCCCTTAGGTAGAACTTTTGATTTATCAGATTTGCAACAAAAAGCCGCCTTGCAGCAATACCTCCAACAACAGGTCGCTGCACGTACCGGTGCTTTGGAAAAATTGCTGAAAGGCACTAAGCTGGAAAACTATGGCAGCAAACTGAACAATACCGGGCTGCAATACAAGCAGCAAGCGGCCTATTGGAAACAGCTGCTGGACGAACCGGATGCAACGGAAGAAAAAGCACTGGATTACCTGAGAGGAATAGATGGCTTCGAAGAACAATTGAATCCAAATAAAGGTAATAGTATGCCCGGCAAATCCGCAGCCGAGCTGGAAGCGCTGGGCTACCAGACTAAAGCGAAGGTGGGCGAACAATTAAAACAGCAATTCGGCGAGCAATTGAGCAATGTCAGCCAGCAGGCAGGGGCACAACTAAAAGAATATACAGCTGCTTTAGACAAGCCTTTACAGCAAGTAAAACAAGCGCAACAAACATTCAAAGAAGGCAAACAGAAGCTGACTGAGAGTAAAAATAGTATCCAGGCCACTAAGAACGGTTTGAAAAAGCCTGCCGGTTTTAAAAATCCTGTGCGGGGTATTCCGTTCTGGCAACGCTGGGAAACGCAATACAATTTCCAGACCCAAAGAGCTTCGGCAGACGGTACACGACCGGTAACGCTGCAAATGGGACTGAACCTGAGTTACCGGCAGAGTGAAGCATTGAGTTTAGGGATAGGCCTGGATGGTAGTATAGGCCTGGGCCGCGACTGGCAACACCTGCAACTTACTTATGAAGGAGTTGTGGGTAGAGTATTCCTAGACCATAAACTGGTGTGGGGTATCAGCCTGCAGGGAGGTTATGAGAAGAGCTTAAGGCCGATGAACCGCGCTTATACGCAGCTGCAGGAACAATACGGTAATGCAAGCAATATAAAGACGGCTATGGGGTTGTTGCAGAATGCCGCCTACCTGGGTATCATGAAAAGCTACCGGATCAATAGCAAACTGCAAGGCACTATGCTGGTAGGTTATAATTTTTTAAACGACAAAACAAAGATCAGCTCACCCTGGATCATCCGCTTGGGCTGGAAATTATAAAAACACAATCTCGTCCTTAAACAATAAAACATATAATATGAATCGAATTTGCTTCTTTTTGATTCCTTGTATCCTCCTGGCTATCACAGGAAGGGCTCAACCCAATCAAAGTTTACAAATCCAATCACAGCCTAACACTACTGATCTTGAATCAGGCAGTAACATTTACAATGTTAATTTAACAAACGGGGCATTAAATGTGAGCGTACCGATCCACGGGTACCAATCAAAAAATTTCAAGTTATCTAATCAAGTTAAGCTCAGTTTTGACGGATCGGGTATGAAAGTCAATGATGTTGCAAGTCAGGTAGGACTGAATTGGCATCTAGATGTAGGCGGGGAAATAACCCGGGAAATAAATGGCATTCCGGATGAGGCTGCAACTATAGGCTTTGCCAACTCTTCCCCCTTACCCACCTCCCCATCTATAGCAAACTTACAAGACATTGCTAAGTCATTTCTTGACGGACAATTAGATGTTTACACATTTAGAGCCGGGCAGTATTCTGGAAAATTCGTCATAGGAAAGGATGGATCAGTAAAAACATTACCGGTATCCAATATCAGGATTTTAAAACGGAGTCCAACTAATCAACCTTTAGGCAGTAGTTTTTTAGACAGCGTAAGAAGCCACACTTTTACGATTATTGTACCTGATGGAACCGTATATGACTATGAGTTGTACAACTGTATTAAAATGGACTATTTCTTAAGACAGTTTAATTATGATCAACAAAAAAAATATGCTTCCACAAAATGGTACCTGACAAAAATAACAGCACCAGTTACTACCAATAAGCAAATAAATTTCCAATACCAGCTAACGACATCAACATTATTTATTGATCCATTAGTAAATTTATTCCAATACACGCCCATCAATGTATATCCAGGTAATAAAAATTTCTGTGATAAATGCGATCGTTACCCCAACTGTGATGATACCTACTTAACTACAGTTTCTAATTTTCACCGTGAATATGTACCCCTTGGCATAACTTATCCCAACGGAGATAAAATCGAATTTGTTTATGAGAAATATAGGCCGGATCAGAATGACAAAACTTTAGATAAAATCAACATTACCAATAATTTCTCTAATAAGAAAAAAACATTTGTACTAGAGCATCATAAAACCAATCGTTCTATAGGAGGGATAATGGAAGGACCAATGGTAAAAAAAGGAAGTTCGGCTTATGATCAGTACATGATGAATATAGGAATGGATTACTATAATAATGCGCATAAAAACAGTATCCTATTAACCAGTATTTTTGAAATAGATGAGGCTACTAATGCAAAGCTTCCCGGATATATATTTAATTATGAGCCAGGTACACTACCACCAATTGGCTCTAAAGGAAGCATTGATCTTTGGGGGTATTATTGTGGCACCGGAAATATCACCAATGGCCCGGAGATCGGAGCATTCGATTTTAATAACCGCATGCCAGATTTCTGGAAAGCACAAATAAAATCATTAAAATCTATTACTTTACCTACCGGTGGAGAAGTCCAGTTTGACTATGAATTAAATACTGTCGGAAATGATTATCAATACCCGGTTAATCCTTCAGGATTAAGAGTTAGCAAGGTAAAAAGACGGGATGGCATAACAAACAACATTGTTCAGAAAACTTATAAATACACTAAGGAGAATGGTACTTCTTCCGGCTTTTTATTCTGGTATCCTGTATTTGAATTTGCTTATGATGAAGGTCCCGGAGGTGGGCAATTCTACACTTCCCCTGTCAGGAACTGTGAAGGATTTCAAGAAGAGGAATGGTACTGGAATTGGAATTCGCCATATTCATGGACTCATAAATATATGTTTGAAGCAAAATCCAGGACAGCACTGAACAAGACCGTTGCATCTAAAAGTAAAAATGTAGAATATAAAAGAGTCGAAGTATTAAGTGGTACTGAGAATAATTATATTGAAAAAAATGTTTATGAATTCACTATAGCCAATGATTTTGGCTATGTACCTAATAATTCAACTGTATTTCCGTTTGTACCCTATAATGAATTTTCTTATAAAACTGGCTTAATTAAGAAATTAAGTCAGTATAGTGCAAACAATACCCTTATGTCTCAAAAGACATACGAATATGATTACGTGGATAACGCTAACAACAATCCTAATTTTAACTCGTTAAAAGTCGGTGTAAAAGTTAATGGGGCCGCCAATTCCTCTCTGTCTGATTTTGTTGCAGTACCCTATATGTTCCATTCCGGCATTAGTTTTCTGAAGAAAACGATAACTACAGATTATTTTGCCGGCAATAAAAGCACTACGGATGAAGTTGAATATGAATACGATCCGGTTCAATTAGTGCCTTTAAAAATAAAATCAAGAAATGAGCACAATGACCTAGTCGAGAAGAGATTCAAATATCCTTTTCAATATAACAATAGTGTACCGGCAGTAGGAATGCTGAACTCCTATGGCATCAACAGGTTTCCTTTAGCCATAGAAGACTGGAATATTTCAAAGGATGTTTTACTTAAAGCTCAAGCTAATCAATATAGCGCAGAAATTATAGATATTAACAATGTAACAGTTCGTTTCCATTTGTCCAAACAATATATCTTAACGCCCAAAGATATTAATACCGCACAACTCTGGGGGGCACATAATCCCGGTGTTTTATTGAACAGACCCGGAGAATTCATAGAAGATAACCATAAAACAAAATATGACATCTCGGGTAATGTGATTGAAGAAAAATCAAAAGGAATTACAAAGTCTTATATATACGGCAACAATAATTCTCAATTAATTGCAGAAGTATATAATGCGGAAGCATCAGATATTGCCTATACTTCTTTTGAAAATGCTCAGTCCCAGGGTGGCTGGACATGGGGCGGCCCCGGAATTATTCAGCAAAATTTCAAATTAACTGGAAATAGTTCATTCTTTGGCATCAATTTACCAGGAGGCATGATTGATAAAAGTGGTCTGAATAGCGGTAAAACGTATATAGTGTCATTTTGGGGTAAAGGGGCGCTCCCACCCACAATCGTAAAAAATGGAAGCACCGCAATTATACCTGAAATTATGGAAACATATCAGGACTGGACGCTGTACAAATGTCGTTTGGAAGGGGCTACAGAAATTCGCATCACAGTTCGTCCAGGAAATTACTTAGATGAACTAAGATTATATCCTGAAAATGCTATGATGGCTACCAAATGCTATGAACCCTTGTGGAATGTTCCCCTATCAGAATGTGGCGCCGACAACCGGTTTATCAATTATGAATATGACCAGTTTGGCCGCTTTAAACTTAGCAGAGATATGGAAGGTAATATTATTAATGTAAGAGAATACGCTCCACAAGAAGTTCAAAACTAATTTTAACCTAATCCTTAAAAATGAAGACCTTAATAAAATACATTGTATCAATAGGCTTATTATCAGCCGCAGCGCCAGGTTTCGGACAATCTGATTATAATGCCGGGGTAAAAGTGAATAGAATTACAACAAAAAGTATTCTGGTTCCTGTCAGTAGTGAATCATCTCTTAATACACTTACGGATGAACAGCATGTAATCAATTCGACTTATACCGACGGTATGGGCAAAACCATTCAAACCGTTAGTCAAAACAACAATAACCTGGATGTTGTTAAACCCATTGTATATGATGAGTTTGACCGGATCGTTACAGACAAAATGCCTTATATTTCCGGCAACAACCATAAATTCAAACTAAATGTATATTCCCAGCAATATATATGGAATAATGCTCAGTATCCTGAAGAAAATGGTTTTAGCTACGGCACAACTACCTATGATGACCTCAGCTTAAATCGTGAAATAAAATACCAAAACCCGGGAAAAGATAATTATCAACAGAATGCTCCTGTTTTTTCCAGCTCTTCAATCATGCTGAATACAGCTGCCGAAGGCATCCGCATCTGGAGGGCAACATTACCGGATGCAGCTCCCAACAGTACCTCAATATGGCAAAATGATAAACTGGTAGTAAAAATCTATAAAGACGGCGACGGGAATATTAGAAGACTGTATTTCGACAAATCAGGGAAACTACTCCTGGAAAAGCAAAGTGTTGTAGCGAATCCTGATATCAATCAGCATGATGGCTGGAAGTGCACTTATTACATCTATGATGTTTATGACAGGCTGATACAAATATTAAGCCCTAAATTTGTGGCTTATTTATCTACCAATAGCTGGCAAGCAAACCTTACCGACTTTAATGAGCTCGCCAACTGGTTTAAATATGATCATCGCAACAGGATCATTGAAAACAAAAAACCAGGCGCAGATCCCATAAAATATGTCTATAACAACCAGGATCTTTTAGTCATGAGCCAGGATGGTAACCTAAGGCCAAAAAATGAATGGATGATTTACAAATACGACATCCAAAACCGCATTATATTAAAAGGGATCTATAAAAATGCGGAATCCCTTTCCCAAACTCAGCTTCAATCATTCCTTGAAACTGAAAATAACTATGATGCTGTATTAAAATTATTGAATAGCAAAATAACTAACAATGTCTATACAACATCAGACCAGATAGCAAAGCTCGACCTCTTACAACTCAATTATTTCGATAACTATAATAATGCTGATCAATTTGTTCCCGATATATTTTCACAGTCAAATACTAATGTAACCTTATCTAAAACGAAAGAAACCTATGGCCTGATTACCGAGTCTGCTTCCAGGCTATATGATGGCGATATACTTACAGATAACTGGGAACAAAAAACTATTTATTATGACAAAAAAGCCAGGCCCATACAAATACACAGCATAAATGCTACCGGAGGTAATGATACCACAAGTGTTAATTATGACTTTACAGGTAGGGTAATTGCTTCCATCAGCTCGGTAAAGAATGCCGCTGCTGGCAATGTTGATGAGCGAAATATAAAATTGAGTCAACATTTTATTTACAATAAAAACAATCTCGAAAGCATTTTCCAAAAATTTGACAAAGACCCCTATTACAGGAGAGTAACACAATTAGAATATGATGACTTTGGTAGAGTAAAAAAAGAAACACTGGGAGCCGTAGAACAGCGGGATTACAAATACAATATGGTAGGTAAACTGTTATCTATCAACAACGACTATTACGAAGGATTGCATAACAACAATTTTTTTGGCGAAAAAATCAATTATAACTTCAGTAATAATAAATCCTATATGCCCCATGAACTACTATGGCGACAAAAAGGAAGTGAACATACACAGCGCAGGTATTCATACAGCTATGACCATCTAAAAAGATTGACTGCTGCTTATTATCATCAGTCTGAAGATGGCATTAATTGGACTAAGAACCAGGAAGATTACTCACTCCTTGATGTTACTTATGATCTGAATGGCAATATGCTCTCTATGAAACAATGGGGCACTTCAGCTGCATTTAATAATCCGTTTTTAATGGATGATCTGAGCTACGGCTATAAAAACAATGGCCTGAGCAATCAATTAGATTATGTTACCGACATGGTCACCACTGATTTTGGCATGGGAGAATTTACCGAACCCTCACAGGGCAACTCAAAAGATTATAATTACAAAAATGGTAATGTCATAAACGATGCCAACCGTGAAATAGGGAGGATGGACTATGGTATTTTCAGTAAACCTACAAGTGTAGAATTTGCAAATGGCAACAAAATCCAATTCAATTATGGGGCAGATTACCAATTAAAGTCTAAGGTAATTGATGACCAGGAAAACGGCATCATAAAGCAAATTGATTATATTAACGGTATAGAATATATTGACCATCAGTTGTCTCAAATCCCTATAGCTAATGGCAGTGCGAGACTGGTATCGATTGTGAATAATAATGCAGATGTTATCAAATGCTATGAATATGATTATCATATTAAAGATCATTTCGGGAATGTAAAAAGCGTGGTTACCGAATCTCCTGATCAGAACTGGTATCAGTATACGAACAATAATTATGTACCTGTTGCCTTCCAGCAAACAAGCCTGGGACTTGGCTTTACCCGCCAGGATAAGCAATATCTGGCAACCTTCGAAAATGGCAATGCAGTACTTGAAAATGCTTTGTTTGACAAAATAGATTCAGTAAGAGATAATAAGCTAAACAGTAGTGATCCTAACGATCAGTCCGCAGCCCGCCTTAATGCTAACTATAATACTATCGGGGCCCTTAAACTCATCCGTGTTTTATCCGGGGATGTTGTTAATGTAGAATCCCAGTATTTCTTTGACAGCAACAATAGCTATTATAATAACGGGACGCTCAGTGATCATAATGTATTAAACATGGTATTCCAGTCATTAACCGGAGGCGGTACATCAATATTTACCGAGAATACCGCGACAAATATATTTAACAATATAAATGTAAACCATTGGAATGAAGCATTCACAAGTATTGCAGTACAGGATAATCATGACGGCGCTCACCCTGCTGCATTTGTGAACTTACTGTTTTTCGATGAAAAAATGCAACTTAAACAGAGTTTAAGCCGCAGGATGCAGGTGAATAACCCGGATAACTGGAATGATTTACAGGGAGCACTCGAAATCACTCAAAACGGGTATATTTTAGCTTTCGTAAGTAACCAGAGTAATGGCGATGTCTACTTTGACAATTTCAATATCACCCACCAAAAAGGAGCTTTGCTACAAGAAAGCCATTATTATCCTTATGGTCTAACCATAACTACAGCTCCATACACGATTGTAGATGAAAACAGGAATTTATTTTTAGGCAAGCAGCTGGAGCAAAAAGAATTTGGCAACAAAGGGCTTAATTTATATAATTTTGATTACAGGATGTATGATCCGCAAATTGGCAGGTTCCACGCATCAGATCCATTAGCTGCTTTAGCGCCCTCCTGGAGCCCTTACCGATACGGATTTAATAACCCCGTGGTATTTTCAGATCCGTCAGGATTGTACGAAGATTATGATTATGATTATAATGATCGTGACGATGATCCATATGACGGTGTAAACTTCAGAGGTTCAGATGAAGGCAATCGTTTTGATATTGCAGAATGGATCAGTAATGGAATGGATGCGCTATCCGCCATGGGGGACTGGATTATTGATCAGACAGGAACGGGGCCGCTGGATGATTATGATCAATTAAGTACAAATGAAGATGGGTACTATGAGGCTAATTCAGAAGGAATGTTAGAAACAACATTCGAATATCATGAATCAGAAAATGATCCACAGGAAGACAGAAAAGCGAGATACGGAAAAGATTATGTATATCCATATAATGCAATACGAGCTACCACCCCAACAACAAATATTGGAAAAAATATCACTCTAGTGAGTTTTTCAGATTTGCGTCGATGGTACCCTAATAAAAATGAGGACAAAATTGTGGGATATGAGAATGAATGTGCTATTAAAATGTCATATCTATTAAACCTTACTGGTACCGACATTTCTTCCATGCCAGATAAAAAAACCACCTCAAATGGATATATGAAAATGGCTTCCGACTTCGCAGTATGGATGAAAAATAATTATGGAGATCCAATTGCAGGTAGTGATGTGAGTAATTATGAAAATACTAAGGTACTAACACCACAAGAGTTTTACAAAAATCACTTGTATGAGCAGGGAATTATTTATTTTGAATTCACATATGACACTTTTGGTAGCGGACACGTTGACATTTGGGGATTCCCTTTACATACTGGAAGTCCTGGAGGGAGTAGATATTTATATCAAGCTACCCAAGGTGGTCGTGCTATGAAAATCTGGTTTTGGCCTCTAAAATAATTTTAAAACACTTCATCAGACCAGTAACGTTACAAGATTAAATACAAACTTCATGTATAAAATACCACTCATTCTTTCTATTATAATGCTATCTGTAGGTTGCTCTAATCAACAACAGCAAACAGAAAGTCACATAGCTATTAAAGGCAAGCTATCAATGATGAATATCCCAAAGCTGCAACATCCAGACAATACATCAGCATGTAATGTCATTGAAATGTTCCTAAACGAGTATTTAAATGAGAGAGGTCTTGATTCTGTCTTGGTCATTGATGAAATACGAGATTGGAAGATAGATGAAAACCTGGAGTATACTTTTGGCGGCTATAGCTTCCTTCCAAAGTCAGAACAGGAAAGGCAAACAAAACTTAAGTTGCTAACGGAACCTATAGAAAATTCATATCCCTTCATTTATGTATATGCCTACCCTATTACCGATCAACTGTTCAGTAAAGCGGACCGGGAATATATCAAAGCTCAGGCATCAAAAAATATGGGAAGTGTTGAATGTATTCAAAATACTAAAGTTAAGTTTGTTGCAAGAGAAGACAAAAGCCGTTATAAGCTAAGCTTTGCCACTCCCTTGTTCACAGAAGACTCCAGCAAAGTCATTTTAAGTGTTTATCATACTGCTTTTTATCATAGCGACATTGGGCACTGGGGAAGGAACCAGTATATTTACTACAAAAGAGATAAGCAAGGTAACTTCAAAAGAGTATTTGCGACAATACCTGAGAAAAAATACAATTAAGCTGTTTATCCAATCAAAGCCACCCTCACCCGGGTGGCTTTATCTTTTAAGACAACCCTCACATTTTCGTTGAATGTAGCTTCTTAAATAAATGTAACTTTGCGCCGCAACAGCACCGCACCTGCCTTAAATAATGTTTACTTGACACATCAGCAGCAATCCAGCCAGATCAGGAAAGAAATTACCCAGGCTTACCAGCAACTTAAAGAAAAATACCCGGTTTTAAAACACCAGGATTTCTGGGGTATGCTCATTTTCCTGTTCAGCTGCAGCCTGGTTGCCATCAACAGTTACCTGTGGTGGGTGGGTATATTCCCTGCCTGGGCCATGATCCTCATCAATGCCTTCTTCTTCGGCATCCTCCACGAAATGGAACATGACCTGATCCACTGGATGTACTTTAAAACCAATAAAGTCATCCATCACCTCATGCTGTTCGTGATCTGGATCTTAAGACCCCTCACCATCAATCCATGGATCCGCAGGCAATTGCATTATCACCATCATAAATACTCCGGCACCCTGCATGATGTAGAAGAAAGAGGCGTTACCAACGGCGAAAAATGGTCGTTTAAGCGCTTGCTCCTGACAGCCGACCTGGTCATCGGCGGTTTGTTCCGCGTACGCAGCTTATTTAAAGACATCAAACAGGAAGTCCAAAGTGGCCGCTTGAAACCGGAGCTCAGCCATAAGCTGAAGCAATATGCCCTTACCGGCCTGATCCCGGTCACTATCATCGCACATCTCCTGGTCTATCTTTTACTCATCAGCCTGCTGTTCCAGTTCCTGAACAGCTCTTTCCATACCGGGCTAGTCCTTCCGGAACTACTTAATAATATCCTGGAATTCTGTCGGCCGATTATCTATCTCATTCTTATTCCCAACCTACTCCGCCAGTTCTGCCTGCATTTCATCACCTCCAACCTGCACTACATAGGGGATGTAGAACAGGGTAATGTAATTGAGCAAACCCAGGTGCTGAATATATGGTGGACCTTTCCTTTGCAAGTCTTTTGTTTCTTTTTCGGCTGGACCCATGCCATTCATCACTTCGTGGTGAATGAAACCTTTTATGTACGCCACCTGGCCCGCAAAAAGGCGCATGTAGTCATGCGCCGCTATGGCATCCGGTTTAACGACCTGGGCACCTTTTCCCGGGCGAATCGCTTTCATGAAACACCACAGGCTTAATATATAACCAAAGCATTCCACTATTATTTCGCATAGCGGCAGGTTTTTAGTATCTTAGCTATCTATCAAATGCTTTAATGATGTACGCATACGAAACTTTATCTCAGGCTACCAATGACCTGAATAAAAGAGGCTTCACCATGGATTTCAACCTTGCCGAAAACTGCCTGATCTGTAATGGCAACGAATATGAAGTGGACGATTTCGAGATCGTCGAATTTTATCGTTTTGAAGGAGATTCCAGCCCTGATGATCTTGCTGCGGTATACGCCCTGGAAGGCATCAACGGAGAAAAAGGAATTTTGGTCACCGGCTATGGCATTTCGGCAGAAGGCCGGGCCGCCGCCATTTTGAAAAAATTAAAATTCAGAAACCAGGACTCCATACATTAACTGTTGTAGCAAAAAACGTACAGTTAGTATAAAACCCCAAACGATTGCGACCAGGGCCATTTGGGGTTTATTTTATGCTAAACAATAAGCTTAAACTGCTTTTATCCTTGCCAATAATTTTTTCCGGTTACGGAATACCAGCAGTACCAGTAAGGAAAGCAGCCACAAAGGCCATATATGCACCAAACCGATCAACACAATCTTCAGGAAAGACCAACCTGAGCCTAAAGCATTCAAAAATTGTGTGCCCCAACCGGCTTCCATTTGTTTCGACACATCCGCCACGATAACCACATCAACCTTTTCCGGCTGTACAATAGCGATACTTACACTGGCATACCTGACCTTATCCCTGATACTCAGATTATCGATCTTCTTATCTATTTTGGAAGCGGCTAAATTTTCTTCGGTACGGGCAACATCCAAAGCCTCACTGGTCTTACGGCTCAGATCTGCAGCCTTATCAATCGTTTCTGCACCTGCATTCACCTGCTGTTTCAACTCATTACTCAGGTATTGCAGGCTGGCATCTTCTACCAGGATATTACGGCTGTCGATAAACTGGGCCTCTGCCGCTACCAGGTTCAGGAAACTATCCAGGTAAACCGCAGGTACCTTCACTTTCAACAAACTGGAAGTTTCATAAACCCGTACCCGTCTCAAAGAATCAGCGGTATAAGGCAATTCTTTAACCGGCCCTGTTTCACGGCTCTCCAGGTCACTCTGCATCACCAGGCCGCCCATAGCTGCGGTAGCCCGCTCCAGTCTTATCGTCGCTTTTTGTACCTCCGCTACCCGCATTTTCACATCCGCATTTTTCATCATCTTGCGCCTTTCATCGGTGATATCCACCAGGCCTTCTTTACCGGTTACCGTATTATCTGCAGGAGCAGATGCGGCTTCGCTTTCCCGGGATGAAGCGGCATGATCGGTGGCTTGTGCACAGGAAACCAGCAGGCCGGTGATGCAGGGAAACAATACGGAATAAAGGAGGTACTTTTTCATAATGCTCTATATTTTGTTTCCGTTTATGCGCTTCCGGCCCAAAAGGTAACAGCTACAGCCTCCTAATTATTCGTTAAAGCTTTTTTGAATTTTCTTATTTAAAT
>Ga0256900_1000213_pt1 | contig 20033 bp, 12 predicted proteins | sample MC6MC0688MT_FD_190190 | JGI IMG/M metagenome (GOLD analysis project Ga0256900, IMG submission 190190) | Metatranscriptome of enriched soil aggregate microbial communities from Iowa State University, Ames, United States - MC6-MC0688-MT... | ecosystem: Environmental > Terrestrial > Soil >... | reverse complement strand
GCCGTTTATGATTCCGTAAAGTACTTGTGGAAATAAGGAATGGTTTCGATGCCTTTGAAATAATTCGCAACATCGTATTTCTCATTGGGCGAATGGATATTGTCATTGTCTAATCCAAATCCTAACAATACCGTTTTCAGGCCTAATACTCTTTCAAATAAAGCGATGATCGGGATACTTCCGCCACCACGGGTCGGGATCGGTGCTTTACCAAAAGTCGTTTCGATTGCTTTAGCCGCCGCCTGGTAAGCTTTACCGTCAGTAGGCGTGACCACGGGTTCACCACCATGATGCGGGCGTACGACAACCGTTGTGCCCGGAGTAGCCAGGCTTTCAAAATGTTGCTGGAACAGTTCTGTAATCTCATGAGAAACCTGGTTAGGCACCAGGCGCATAGAAATCTTAGCGAATGCCTTTGACGGTAAAACCGTTTTAGCACCTTCGCCGGTATAACCACCCCAGATGCCGTTTACGTCCAATGTCGGGCGTACACCGGTACGCTCAAAAGTAGTATAGCCTTTCTCACCTGCTACACTGTTTACGCCCAGCTCTTCCTCATATTCTTTCAGGTCAAAAGGTGCGTCGTTCAGGGCTTTGCGCTCTGCTTCCGTTAACGCTTGTACCTTATCGTAGAATCCCGGGATGGTAATATGCTTGTTTTCGTCGTGTAACGAAGCAATCATTTTACACAGTTCGTTGATCGGGTTGGCTACGCCACCACCATATACACCGCTGTGCAGGTCACGGTTAGGGCCGGTAACTTCAACTTCCAGGTAAGCCAAACCTCTAAGGCCGGTTTCGATGGAAGGGTGTTCCATGCTGATCATGGAAGTATCGGAAACCAAAACGATGTCTGCTTTCAGTTTTTCCACATTATTTTCCAGGAACGTCGCCAGGTTGGCAGAGCCTACTTCTTCTTCTCCTTCGATCATCATTTTTACATTGCATTGCAATGTGTTGGTTTTTGCCATGATCTCGAATGCTTTGATGTGCATATAAAACTGGCCTTTATCGTCACAGGCACCACGGGCAAAGATCTTGCCGTCTTTGATCACCGGCTCGAAAGGACCGCTGTGCCATAATTCCAGGGGATCGGCAGGTTGCACATCATAGTGACCATAAACCAATACCGTTGGCAATGCCGGGTCGATTATTTTCTCGCCGTAGACGATTGGGTGACCATCAGTAGGGCACACTTCGGCGCTGTCACAGCCCGCATCCAGCATGGCTTGTTTTACCGCCTCGGCACATTTGGCGACATCGCCTTTATATTTACTATCAGCACTCACAGAAGGGATGCGTAATAAATCTAATAATTCGTTTAAAAAACGGTCTTTATTTTCTTCTAAATAAGCTTTCCAGGCTTCCATATAATATTTTTAATGGTTAGTTATTAATTGTTAATTATTAATTGTAGGTGATAAATGATGAATGGTTAATTATTAATTGCAAATTGTTAATCATGAATGATAGCATAAAAATTAACCATTAACAATTGACCATTAACCATTATTCTAAACCCAAATGATCTTATCGGTTAAAGGAATTTTACGGGTACCTTCTTTTTGTTCCTCGGTGTAGCCTAAATAGATCAATCCCATAACGAGGTCGTTTTCGGTAAGGCCCAGGTACATTTTCATGGCCGGGTGATGAGTCATCCCACCGGTGCTCCAGAAGGAGGCGATTCCTTTTGCGGTAGCGCCTAATAGCATGTTTTCGGTAGCTGCGGCAACTGCTGCATATTCTTCTTCAACGATAATTTTAGTGCCCGGGGTGCGGCGCATTACGGTAATGACCAGGTGAGAAGCTTTATCGCCCATTTTATGTAACGATTCTCTTTTGGTCTCGGTGCGTAAGGCTTCATCTGTATTGGCCCAGTATAATTCGGCGTGATGTTCACAAAATTTCTTCAGGTTGTCGCCGGTCAGGACAAAAAAGCGCCAGGGTTCTGTACGGCCATGGGTAGGTGCCCAGTCTGCGGTGGCAATAATGTCTTTTAAGTCTTGTTCTGGAATAATCTGCCCGTTCATTTGGGCGGGTTTTACCGTTCTCCTGCGGGTAACGATGTCTTTAAACTGTTCGAATGTGCTCATCTGGCTATTTTAGCGCGGTAAATTTTATTAAATGAGGCCAAATTTACAATATCAATCACGAATTGACAATTACGATTTATAATCCTGGCTTGATCTGAATCGTAAACCTTAACACTGGCTCCGTAAATTCATTGTCCAATTGAACTCTGAATTACAGCAAACTAATGATAGCCTGGCTTGTTTTGAGATTGTCTAATGCAATATCTTTTTCTGTTCCGGAGCTTAACCTACTTTTTAGTACAAAATGATGATCTGGAAAACTGCTGATAAGGGTGCGCGGTTTGACAAACCTATCGTTTAGCGCTACAATTAATACATCTACACCTATCGCTTCGTATTTATTGATAGCCTCTGTCAAATAAACAGAATAATCACCCATAGTAAAAAATGCTAAAGTTACACCGGAATGGAAAGTAATAACAGATTCAAAATCTCTATGAACCGGATCGCCCAATACCACTTTTGGGCTAAAGCTCGCTGCTATAGGCGCAAGACTTTCAAATACGATATTCAGACAGGTAGATTTACCCACATTACTTGCACCATGCAATGCAATTATTTTCATAAATAGTTGTTTTTTTTATATTATTAAAAATTAAAGTATAAATAGAATCTTAGTTTTTCATATTTGGCTTTTTTGCCATCCATATTTTAACCCATTTGAAAATATTATGCGCATTATTACCAGCATTAGGTTTTGTTGGCCATGAGACCACCAAAGGCGCAATGGGCTTAATCAAGCGACACAAACAGCTCTGTCCTCGTCTTCCAAACATTACCGGTTTTGCACCACATGGCTGAATAGTTGCCACCTTTTGCGCCATCTTTATAGTTCCAAATACCGGTTTCCCAAGCTAATTTGCCGCTATCTCCAACGATAATTTCAGAAGGAAGTCTTTCAAATAAAACAATGCCGGCACTAAACATTTCCTTCCATATTTTAGCAAGGCTTTTCTTTCCTGCATGTTTTCCGCCTTCGCCCGAAATCACAATGATATCTTCCATATAATGTTTCGTTACCCCTTCCACATCTTTTATAGCAATAGCCGCATTGGAAGCCTTTCTGGCATTTTTAATATATTCTTGATCCGTCATTAGATTTCAATTTTATACCGATGGTATCTAAAAAGCTAAGATTCTTGTCACATTGAGCTCCGTCGATACTTCGACAGGCTCAGTACGGCAAGAATAGAGTCCCAAATTTGTCTACCCTTCGATAAACTCAGGATGACAAATTTTGCACCCTTTTTAGACACCTTTATTGAATTTGGTTAGGTTTTGTTGGTCAAAAGACCAACGACACTGAATTTAGCTGTTTTTTTTGCTAAAAGGCTAACATGGGCTTAGATGCAATCTCCAGGATGCTAAACATTTCCTGGTTTAATAACCATGCAGATTAATGTCTGCGGCGTTAATAATAGTAATGTTCTTCCCCATTTTCTTTTGAATGAGCTTGAAATGGGGTAATTCCTCCTCAGTAATTAAAGTAATCGCTTTTCCCTGCTTCAGGGCCCTGCCTGTGCGACCAATGCGGTGTACATAATCTAAAGGAGAACGAGGCAATTCATAATTAATCACCACGGGCAATGACTCAATATGGATGCCGCGACCAATCAGATCGGTTGCCACCAATATCTGGTTCTTGCCCGCTTTAAACCCTGCCAGTCCATCCATTCGTGCATTTTGCGATTTACTCGCGTGAACCGCTACTGCGTTTATTTTATTCTTTTTTAATTTATCAACAACATTATCGGCCGTTCTTTGAGAGGAAACGAATACAAGTGCTTTATCCAGCTGCTGCTCTTTAATCAGATAGCGCAAAAAAGGGCCTTTGGTAGCAGCCGTCACCAAATAGGCAAGCTGTTCAATATCCTCCATAGATTGTTGTTCCTGCTCAATGGTGATCATAACAGGCTGTATGCCCAACCTCGATTTTAGCTCTGTCACTTTATCATTGAGCGTTGCTGAATACAGCATTGTTTGCTTGTGCTTAGGCAGTAGCGACAATAATTGATCCATCTCCGCCTCAAAGCCCAACTGAAAAAGTTTATCTGCCTCGTCTATCACCAACTGCCTGATTGCAGCAATATCAACTGCATTTTTCTCTATCAACTCCAGCAATCTGCCCGGAGTGGCTACCAATACCTCAACGCCCATCAAAGCTTTCATCTGAGGCTGAATGGAAACGCCGCCGTATACCGCCAAAGTGCGAATAGGCCTGCGTAAAGGTTCCGAAAATACACGAAACACCTCATCAATCTGAATGGCTAATTCGCGCGTGGGAACCAACACCAATATTTGCACGGAGCGGTTGCGCTCATTTTTGACCTGCTGCAACTGATCCAAAATCGGCATTACAAAACTGGCCGTTTTTCCGGTACCCGTTGGCGCCACACCCATCACATCTTTGCCGGCCAAAATCGGCGGTATGGCCTTCGCCTGTATGGGAAAAGCCTGAGCAAACCCCATTTGCTTCACTGTATGTAAAATGTTTGCAGATAATCCTAACGATTCAAATTTCATTTAATTAAATTAGGGCTCAAAGGTACAGCAACATAAGCCAAAAAAAATAGCTTATCTGAATGAAGTCCTCAGTCGTTTTTTTTATCTTAAACGGATACTGCATACGCTGGTCTTAAATGGGAGCTCAACTCATTCCGCGGCATTTTTTTTTACTTTTTTTATCATATTAAAAATTTAACTTTGCGGCCATCAATATTTAACCCATTTAAAAAATATTATGAGCATTATTACTAAAGTCCACGCTCGCCAGATCTTAGACTCCCGTGGCAATCCTACTGTAGAAGTTGATGTAATGACCGCCAATGGCGCCTTTGGCCGTGCTGCCGTTCCATCCGGAGCCTCTACAGGAAAACACGAAGCGGTAGAGCTGCGGGATGGGGATAAAAAGACCTATTTAGGAAAAGGTGTTTTGAAAGCGGTTGCAAATATCAACGATGGTTTGGCGGATGAATTATATGGTTTCGATGTGGCTGACCAAACCGGTATCGACCAATATATGCTGGATTTAGATGGTACTCCCAATAAAGCAAAATTAGGTGCGAATGCGATCCTGGCCGTAAGTATGGCGGTAGCAAAAGCGGCGGCTGAAGAAGCTGGCTTGCCTTTGTTTCGTTACGTAGGCGGTACTAATGCAAAAACATTACCGGTACCGATGATGAACATCCTGAACGGTGGTGCGCATGCAGATAATAAAATTGACTTCCAGGAATTCATGGTAATGCCTGTAGGTGCGGATACTTTTGGCGAAGGCCTTCGTTGGGGTGTTGAGATCTTCCACTCTTTGAAGAAAGTATTGAGCGAAAAAGGCTTCAGTACCAACGTAGGTGATGAAGGTGGTTTTGCCCCGGATATCCAAAGCAATGAAGAGGCGATCGAGATTGTATTGAAAGCAATCGAGAAAGCAGGCTACAAACCTGGTGATGATGTAGTGATCGCTATGGATGCGGCTATTTCTGAACTGTATGATGCAAAATCCAAGAAATATGTATTTAAGAAATCGGATGGTAAGAAATTATCTTCTGAGGAAATGGTAGATTTCTGGAAAAAATGGGTAAAAAAATACCCGATCGTGAGCATTGAAGATGGTATGGATGAAGATGACTGGAAAGGCTGGAAAGCTTTGACTGATGCGATTGGTAACAATGTACAGTTAGTAGGCGATGACCTGTTTGTAACTAACGTACTGCGTCTGGAAAAAGGAATTAAAGAAAATACGGCGAATGGTCTTTTGGTAAAAGTAAACCAGATCGGTTCTTTAACAGAAACAATTGATGCAGTTACAATGGCACAACGTGCTAAATACAATACCATCATGAGTCACCGTAGCGGTGAAACGGAAGATGCGACCATCGCTGACCTTGCAGTGGCTTTGAATTGCGGACAGATCAAAACCGGTTCTGCTTCCCGTTCTGACCGTATGGCTAAATACAACCAGTTATTACGTATCGAAGAGCAACTGGGCGACCTGGCTTACTACCCGGGAAAAAGCCTCAAATTCGGTATCTAATCAACAACAGATAAGAAGAACAAAAGGATTGCCGCTTGCGCGGCAATCCTTTTGTGTTTTAAAGACTTTTTCACTTATGTTTATTTAGTTAAATATTTAATTGTTAGTAATTTAATTTAGGTGGAACAGAAGTATTATTCCTCCGCACTACTTAATTTTGGGATAACCTTAATTCATTCACCTTATGTCTTTCAAAATTGATATCCATTGCCACCCGCAGTTAAAGCCCTACAGCCGCGCGCATGCTTACACGCCACTGATCCAATCTGATAACCGGAGTCATGTGAGCAGCCTTTGGTATACAACCAACCCGACCTATCTTAAAAAATCAGCGAATAATATGCTGGGCCTGACCTTGTTCCCGCAAGCGAACCTCAGCGCTGCCGCAAAGGCAAACGTGCAGGTGATGGTGGTGGCCATAGGTTGTATTGAAAAAGGTTTTGTTCAGTTCCGGGGTGTGCTCAACTTGTTTGAGCAAGTGCTGGTCAACCTGACCACCGGTTTTGGGAAAACAAGGGTCAATGTGCTAAAATCAATGCAGGACTATTGGAGCGATTTTCAACAGGAAATGGCTTTTGTCAAAAGCGGGGAAGGCCGGCCGGTTAAAGTGGGTGAGCGCTGGATGACCTATAAATTGGCTAAGAACTTCAAAGCATTGAATGAAATTATTGAACACAATAAAAATATACCGGCACAGAATACCGCTACGAATCCTTTTACCATAGCTTTTATTCCGAGTGTGGAGGGATTGCATATTTTGAATACCGGTTTAGGCCGGGTGCTTGATGAGGAGGATGTCCTGGCAAAATTAAGAATATTGAAAAACAGCCCGGGGCGGCCCTGGTTTGTTTCTATGTGTCATCACTTCTTTAACCAGCTCTGTGGCCATTCCCGGAGCTTTAAGGCGCCGATGATCAATGCCCTGGACCAGTCGGAAGGTATGGATTCCGGGTTTACGGAATTAGGCAAGACCGTATTGGCGGAGTTGCTAAGCGATAGTGATGGCGGCCCGGTATTTATCGACCTGAAACATATGAGTATCGCGGCCCGGTCGTATTATATAGCGCTGCTTAAACAGGATCAGTATAAAGGTAAAGTCCCGATCATCATTAGCCATGGGGTTTGCAATGGAGCAAAAGATTATACGGCAAACGGTCCTACGCATCAGCTGCCCGGTAATACTTTTTATGATATTCCTCTATATGATGTCGCCGCCGGTTACGATCGTACCGGCAAACTCATCGATACGAACCAGATCAATTTCTATGACGACGAAATCCTGGAAATGATCCGTACAAAAGGGATCATAGGTATACAATTGGATGAAAGGAGAATTGCCAATGACATGACCTTCAAAAAATTGAAAAAGACGGCGAATACGGAGTACAATGAAAAATTTCAGTACAGCCTGCTGGTGTGGAACCAGGTTTTACATATTGCTAAAATAGCGGATGGACGAGGCTTGCCTGCCTGGCATCATGTGGCGATAGGCTCTGATTTTGATGGTATTGTAGATCCGCTAAACCGATTCTGGACCCTGGAAGAATATGATGCGCTTGAAGAATTTCTATTGCTCCATGCCCGTAATTTTATAGGTGCTCATGGACCACATCCCATGCGGCATGCCATTAATCAATTGACTGCAGAGGAAATCATCAGCAGGTTGTTCAAAGAAAATGCCTGGTCTTTTTTCCAGAAATGGTATGCCTGATTTACTTAGGATCGGTATTTTAATTCTTCTGTAATATTAATTAGATTTGTAGGGCTTAAAATCCGGCTATGCAGCAAAATGTTTACGAAGAAGAAATGACCTATAAAGAAAAGGAATTTATCGCACAGCTACTCGAGCGGGATGCTATCGGTTATTTCCGGGTATTACGTATGATGTTTGTAGTGGCGCTCAGCATCATCGTGATCATTGGCCTGATCGCTTCTTTTGTGAAACCTGAAAATAAACTGGAGGAACAATTTTCCATGTCTAATTATATCATTGCTTCCTCGCTTGCTTTATTGCTGTTATTGGGTATTACCATTTATGGCAAAAAGAAATTTTCCGGGAAATACAGGGCAGACCTGAAATATGGTATCAAAAGAGTGATTGGCTTGAGTATTCAGCAAAAGCAATATGTCGAACTTTCCCAAACGTTCCATTTTCATATAAACTATCCGGGATTGAACAGTATACAGGTAAGCGTAGAAGATTTTAAGACCTTTCATGTGGGTGATCTGATCCATGTAGAATTTGCCAAATATTCTCAAACCTATCTTGGTTATTTCTAAGTTCAGGGATGAACCGTTCCGGATGATAATAAACTATTTTAACAAGCTTTTTTGGGCTTAAGGTTCAGGAATTCAATTTATCTTTGGGGTTTTTAAAGGCTCCGCTGAAAAAACTCTGGAAAATATCAAAATATGTATTGCTGTCGCTGTTAGTATTATTGCTGACAACGATCATTGTCGTACGGATACCCGCGGTACAGCAATATGTAGCCCGGCAGGCGGCAGGCTGGCTGTCGGATAAGCTAAAGACGGAAGTTAAAGTGGAAGGCTTTAGCCTGAGCTTCCTGGATAAACTAAGCCTGGATGGTGTGCTGGTGAGGGACCTGAACAAGGATACTTTATTGTATACCGGCCATCTTGAAGTTAAACTTACCGATTGGTTTATTTTTAAAGAAGAGAAAGAACTGAAATATCTCGGGCTTAAAGATGCTTATATTTACCTGGGCCGTCCAAAGAATGACTCCGTGTGGAATTACCAGTTTATCGCGGATGCTTTTTCGGGGGATAATAATACTTCAAAGGATACGGATAACGGTTTTGACTTTTCTCTTAAGAAAGCAGCTTTAGAAAATGTACATTTTATTTCCAGGGATCGCTGGACCGGGGAAGATCATGAGGCTCATATTCAACAACTGACGGTTGATGTACGGAACGTAGATTTCAAAAAGCGCTCGATTGTTATTGACCAGATCCTGATTGCCAATGCAAGTTATGGACTGAGCGACTATAAAGCCGGCCGGCCGGATAGCCTGAAACCGAAACGCATCCGGACCATAGACACAACTCCTTTCAATCCTGATGGCTGGCAACTGGCTCTTAATAAAATAGAGATCAAAGACAGCCGCTTTTTCCTGGATAACCCGGATCAGCCTCCGGGACAGCCCGGATTATATTATGAATGGAAAATGGATATTATGCCTATCCAGCTGAAGGCAGAGGATATTAAAGTTGTGGGTGATACGATCACCGGTGATCTTAAATTTTTGTCGGCTAAGGACCGGAGTGGGGTAGTCATTAAAGAGATGCGGGCGAAAGTTACCGTATCTCCAAAACTATCAGAATGTAAAGACCTTTACCTAGCCACTAATAATTCGGTACTGCAGGATTACTATGCCATGCATTATGAGCGCTTCCCTGATTTTATTGACTATATGTCTAAGGTCAGGATGGAAGGCCGGTTTAAAAATGCACAGGTCGCGATGGACGATATTACTTTCTTCGCGCCGGAGATGGCTTTGTTCAAAGGAATGGTCGTCCGGCTGGATGGAAATGGCGGTGGAACTGTGGATAAACTCTATGCCAATAAAGTAACGATTAATGATGGCAAAAGCCTGTTGACCGTGGGTGATTTTACGATGGATGGCTTGCCGGATATCGAACGCACTAACATGAGCTTCCAGCAAAGTGAATTGAAAACTACCGGGGCCAATCTCCTGTACTATTTCCCTGCTATAGCACAGGACGATAATATCAACTGGCTGGCGCTTAAAAATATTGAAGCCCCGTTTGAACTTATTGGTAGTGTCAATAGCTTTAATGTGAAAACGGGTATTCGTTCCGGCCTGGGACAATTGGTAGTGGATGGTAATTTTAATTACCTGCTGGAAGGTATTCCCGAATATGAAGCCAAACTGCGCCTGGATCGTTTTGGATTAGGTAGTTTTATGAATACGGACCTGCTTAAAAATGCCAGTGGTAACTTCCAGGTATCCGGTAAACGTTTTGATCCGAAACAGCTTCAGGTAAACACGGAGGGCAAATTTGATCTTATTGAAACCAAACAATATGCTTTTCATAATCTCGCGATCAAAGGACAATTAACGCCGGGATTATTTGAAGGGAAATTCGATATTAATGATGAAAATGCAGTGCTGCGTTTTGAGGGCAGCCTGAAAAATTTGTTGTCTAAACCTGAAGGAGATATTAAAGCAGATATTACACACCTTAACTTAAAAGCCTTAGGATTGGTTGAAGAGGAAACCAGCCTGGCGGGACTGTTAGAAGGACATTTTGAAGGCCTGAGTGTGGACCAGATGCTGGGAGAAGCTACTTTAAAGCAAATGACCGTAAAACGGGATGCAGATGTGCTGGACATTGATTCCATCTATCTGAAATCCCTGGTAGAAGATGATATCCGTTACCTGTACCTGGGGACCAGTAATGTTTCAGCAAGACTTTGGGGCGATTACCGGATCGTTGAATTGCCGCAAACCATCAACCATTTTTTATCTAAATATCTGCCTAATTATTTTGCCGCGCCGGCTAAATATGATCCCGATCAATTGATCTACTTCGATGTGAATGCCCGGAATATTAATGACCTGCTCTCTGTTTTTAGTAAAGATATCGAACTACCGAAAGGCGGAACGGCGAGCGGTACTTTAAATGCGGCCACAGACCAGGTGGCTATCAATGCCAATTTGCCTGAGCTGGTGCTAAATGGTATTCATATGGATTCCCTGTTCGTAAAAGGAACAGGCGGACAGCAAAGCTTTGATATTACTGCGGGTACGGCTACATTAGGTTATGGTGCCAGTGTATTCCTGAACCGCCTTGATGTTACTGCCAGTCTGGCTAATAATTTATTGGAGTTCAAGATGACTACCGCAACCCGGGATGAATTCGGTAATGCCACGCTGAACGGTAAAGGCGAGCTCCTGGGAGATAAAGTAGTCTTAAACATTTTGCCTTCCCAGATTTTTGTAAATAATAACACCTGGACCATTCCTGCAGGCAACGAAATCGTATACAATGATGGTCGCCTGAATATTGCTAACCTGGAAATTAATTCGGACAACCAGCATATTTATATCAATAAAGCAAGCAACCAGGAAGATGCGGCCCATATAGAATTGATCAACCTGGGTATTGCGCCGGTATCCCGGCTATTACAACTGGATCAATTGGTAAGCGGTGGCCGGATCAACGGGGTAATCGCTATTGAGCATATTATGAGCCATCCTGTTTTTGATTTCTCTTTATCTTCCAATGAAGTGAAAGTGCAGGGTGAGCCAATCCAGTCGCTTCGCTTGAAGGGGCGTTATGAACAGGAGCATAATATGCTTTATTTAGACGAGTATACGGGTGTTGCGGATAAAGACGGGAAGATGTCTGTAAGCGGCTCCTGGGCATTAGGCTCTCAGAATGTCAATGCGATGTCAGGCCTGATTAATTTTGATAAGGCAAATGTAGTTTGGTTAAGTCCGCTGCTGAAAGGTTACGTAAACCAGCTGGATGGCCGGATCAGCGGTAAAATAACGCTGAATGGCAATACCGATAAACTGAATACAGAAGGCCAGTTACAATTACTTCAGGTAAAGGTGCGGCCGGAAGTATTAGGAGAACGGTATAGCATTGCCAATGGGTTGATACAGCTAAAAAACGGGGAGATAGACCTGGGGAATCTTGAGCTGCGCGATATGCAGGATAATATCGCCATGGTATCGGGTGTGATCCGGCATGAAAACCTGATCTCTTATGATTTTGATGCCCGGGTAAAGAGCGATAAGTTCAGGGTATTGAGCCTGGCGGCACCGGAAACCGGCCAATACTATGGCACCATAGATGCTAAACTGGATGCCCGTATTACCGGGGCGGCTACGGATATAAAGGTGCAGGCCTCCCTGGAACCTTTAGAGCATTCCAGCCTCGTGATCCCACTTGATTTTTCCAGCGATGTAGGAACCTATAATTATATCAAATTCAAAAAAACAGAAGAGCAGCTTTTCGCCTGGCGGCAAAAGAAGCTGAAATTTTCCAATAAGTACAATATCCGTATTGATGCGGTGATCAATAATAATTTAAGCACCAATATTGTTATGGATCCCAAGACAAATGATGAACTTTTTTCGAGAGGAGAGGGTAATATCGTGATGGAGATTCCTTCTGATGGTGATATCAAGTTGAACGGTAATTATAAAATAGAAAGCGGGCATTATAATTTTGCTTTCCGGCAAATGCAAATTCTAAATTATAACCGGGAGTTCAACCTGGTGCCGGGGAGTACCATTGTATGGAGCGGGGATATTTATGATGCGCATCTGAACGTAACGGGTATCACTACCGTTAAAGCGCGATTGTATGACCTGATCGCTAATGAGGTCAACCGGGTAAATCTTTCCCAGCAGGAGATCTCGGATGCGCAGCTGGCGCAGATGATCAATGTACGGCTTACCGCTTCCAATACGCTGCAGAACCCGGATATTGACTTTAAAATAGAATTGACCGAGAACAGGTCTATAGGTACTTATGCTTACCAGAAGCTGGAACGGGTGAATACCGATGAAACCCAGTTGCTGAACCAGGTGGCTTCCTTATTGTTGCTGGACCAGTTTGCTCCCCCCGAAGGGTTTATGAACAATACTGCCGCCGTTTCTTCCGGGACTTTGAACAATGTCACCGATATCGTTTCCTCGGTCGCTTCTTCACAACTGACGAACTGGGCCAATAAATTATTCAGAGTTGAAGACCTTCATGTAGGGGTGCGCTATAAAAATTATAATCTTAATAATAGTTTGAATAATGGCGGTAATCCAGGCAGCCTGGATTACCTGAACCGGAATGAAGCCAAATTAAGTGTGCGGAAAAACTTTTTGAACAACCGCTTATTGGTTGATGTGGGGGGAGTTTACGATTGGGGAAGACCTTCGCAAGTGAATTCAGGGGGATCTTATACCTCCAATCTTGCCGGTGACTTTATGGCGCAATACCTCATTCGCAGAGATGGCCGGGTGCGGTTTAATATCTTCAGGACGAGTAACTATGATGCGCTCTTCCAGCAAAATATTTCCCGCCAGGGGGTAGGGATTTCTTATCGTCGCTCCTTTAATAATGTCTGGGAACTGTTTGGCCTGGCCAGGAAAGCACTTGCCGATAGCACTAATAATACCGATACGCTTGCACCCGCAGTTGCACCCTCGGATACTACCAGGGATTAAGCTTATTGCTAATTGTAAACTTACCCATAAATAAAAAGCATCAAAAAGGTTTAATCTTTTTCGATGCTTTTGCTTTATGGTTACGCTGACTTATTGAGCTTGCTGTCCTGCTGCGCCTAATGCCGTCATGTCGATCAAGCGACAGCGAGCGGAGACATCTCTTTGCTGTTTATTGAGGTTGATCTACCCTTCGACGGAGCTCAGGGTGACACTAGGACTTGCTATCCTGCTTTGCCTGTGAAGCATTACACGATCACATTGATCATTTTGCCTTTTACGAAGATGATCTTTTTATGAGGTTTCCCTTCCAGCCATTTTATTACAATATCATTTGCTAAAACGACCGGTTCAATATCGGCCTGCTCCGCAGCCACCGGGAATTCAATATTGGTCCGGTGTTTACCATTGATCGATACCGGGTATACCTTGTTCGTCTCTTCTATATAGCTTGCTACAAACTCAGGATAGTCTGCAGCCGTAACAGAACCTTCATTCCCTAATTGGTGCCAAAGCTCCTCTGCGATATGCGGCGCGAAAGGACAAAGCAATTTAACGGCATCGCTAAGGATCGCTTTTTTATGACATTTAAGCTCCGACAGTTCATTAGTCAGGATCATAAACTGGGATACCGAAGTGTTGAAAGAGAAACGCTCAATATCCTCTGTGATCTTCTTGATGGTTTTGTGCAAAGCTTTCAGTTCTTCGGCAGTTGGCGCTTCGTCAGTAACGATGCTTTGCTCGGCTTGCTCATCGAAGAATAAACGCCAGAATTTTTTGAGGAAACGGTGTACCCCCTCAATCCCTTTAGTATCCCAGGGCTTGCTCATTTCAATAGGGCCCAGGAACATCTCATACATGCGGAAAGTATCCGCACCATATTCTTTTACAATATCGTCGGGGTTGACTACATTGTATTTTGATTTGGACATTTTTTCAGTCTCTACACCACAGATGTATTTATCACCTTCTAAAATGAACTGAGCATTAGCGTACTCTGCACGCCATTGTTTGAACTTTTCTATATCCAATTCCACACCGTCTACTAAGCTTACATCAACGTGTAAAGGATTTACTTCATATTCTTTTCTTAACCCTGCAGATGCAAATTGATCCTGGGTACCTGCGATACGGTATACAAACCGGGAACTACCCTGGATCATGCCCTGGTTGAGTAATTTGGCAAAAGGCTCTTCAAAATTGATATAGCCCAGGTCAAATAAAACTTTGGTCCAGAAACGGGAATATAATAAGTGACCCACCGCATGCTCGGTACCACCTACATACAAGTCTACCTGTTGCCAGTATTTACAAGCCTCTGCATCTACGAAAGCAGTGTCATCATTCGGGCTCATATAACGCAGGAAATACCAGGAAGAACCGGCATAGCCCGGCATAGTATTGGTCTCGCGGGTCAGTGTTTCGCCGGCAGCATTTTCAAGGCTTACAAAACTATCAATATTGGCCAAAGGCCCTTGCCCTTCCGGCCCAGGTTTATAGCTGTCTACATGGGGTAAAATAACGGGTAATTGCTGGTCTTCCGGTTTAAGGTTAGCAGCACTTTCTTCAATAGTATAAGGAATGCCATTTTTATAAACAACCGGGAACGGTTCGCCCCAGTAGCGCTGACGGCTGAAGCCGGCATCCCGCAGGCGATAGTTTACTTTTCTTTCTCCTAAGTTCTTTGCCGCAATAGCCTCAAATATAGCTTTAGTAGCCTCTTTGATGCTCATGCCGGAAATGAAATCACTGTTTTCTATCGTACCTTCTTTTTCTGTATAAGCAGCTGCTCCCGTAAAGCGATCCCCGAAGATATTCGTAATAGCAATATCAAAATGTTGGGCGAAAGCGAAATCACGGTCATCTCCTGAGGGCACAGCCATAATGGCGCCGGTACCATACCCGGCCAGTACATATTCCGAGATCCAGATCGGGATCAATCGGCCACTGAAAGGATGCACCGCATGAGCACCGGTAAAACAACCGGAGATTTTTTTCTCCGCCATTCTTTCTCTTTCTGAGCGGCTTTTTACATATTGGATATATTTTTCTACTGCTGCTTTTTGTTCCTGGGTAGTGATGTCGGCTATTAAATCCAGCTCGGGTGCCAGTACCATAAAGTCTACACCGAATACGGTATCCGGGCGGGTAGTGAACACTTCGATCTGCTGCTCTAGTTCTTTTACCTGGAAACGAAGACTGGCGCCTTTACTACGCCCGATCCAGTTGCGTTGCATCTCTTTCATGGCTTCGCTCCACTCCAAAGTATCCAGGCCTTCTATCAGCCGGTCGGCATAATCGGTAATGCGCAGGAACCATTGGCTCATTTTCTTTTTCTCCACCGGATGACCACCTCTTTCAGATACGCCGTTCACCACTTCATCATTGGCCAATACGGTATTCAAAGCTTCGCACCACCATACTTCTGCATGGTCGAGGTAAGCCAGGCGATGCTGCATCAGCTTAGCGCGCTGAGTTGCTTCGTCAAAATTATGCCACTCTTGGGCAGTAAATACGGCTTCTTCATCCCGTTTAATGGTAGCATTACCTTCCGCTGCAAATAAAGCGATTAAGGTATCGATCGATTCAGCTTTTCTTAAACCGGGATTGTACCAGCTGTGAAACAGTTGGGTAAAAATCCATTGGGTCCATTTATAATAGTTCGGATTCGAAGTTTGGATCTCGCGGCTCCAGTCATAGTTAAAGCCGATATTGTCTAATTGTTCTACGTATCTCTTGATGTTCTTTTCAGTAGTTACTGCCGGGTGTTGACCGGTTTCCAGGGCATACTGCTCTGCCGGCAGGCCAAATGCATCAAAGCCCATCGGGTGCAATACATTAAAGCCTTTCATCTTTTTGAAACGGGAAAAAATATCAGTGGCGATATAGCCTAAGGGATGGCCGACATGCAGGCCTGCTCCGCTCGGATAAGGAAACATATCCAGGACATAATATTTAGGCTTGGCATAGCTGTTGTCTACCTGGTAAACATTGTTCTTTACCCAGTAATCCTTCCACTTTTGTTCTATCGCGTTATAATTGTATTTCATTGTCTGTTTTGTTTGTAAAGTTCCGGACCGGAACATTCCCTGTTGTTGTGCAAAAAATTGCCGCAAAGGTACATAATCGGCCGTTTACTACAGGAATATATCATAAAAAACGACAGCCATTTACATAGCTGCCGTCTCAAACATTGGAAAAATGAAAAAATTTTTCTTAAAATTACTCTTTGATCAATTTAGTAGCTGTGTTGATGCCAGTACCGTTCAGACGGATGATGTACATACCTGTAGCTAAATTGTTCAGGTTGATGGGTAATTGTTGGAAACCTGCATTGATATTTTTAGTGAAAGATTGAACTGTTCTACCATTGATATCAGTAATGCTTACAGTAATAGCGCCTAAGTTTGCTTTAGCGTCTAAAACGATATTTGCATTGTTTCTTGCAGGGTTTGGTGCAACGGTTAACATAGCAATGTTAGCATTGATGTTTTTCACAGAAGTACCTGTGTCAACCGGAGCTGCATAAACTTTACGTTTTTTGAATGCGGCTAAACCCGGATCAGTTGCGGCACTTCCGCTGTTGTGTGCTGTAAATACAAGCTGCCATACATCGCCATTGTTTACTTTAACGAAGTAAGTCAGAGAATCTTCTACTACAGTACCGTTTTGGCCGGAAGATTTCCATGCTCTGCCAATAGAATTGATTGCAGTATCGTAATCGTAAGTAGTGTAATCCAGGTTGTCAAACTCTGTTTCAACGGTATCTACTTTTGCTACTTCAACACCTGCATTGTTCAGGATACCAAACACTTTATATTGTGCATTTGCAAATACTACTTCAGCATCATTATAGTTAGTGAAAACGAAATCCCAGTCCGCGCTTAATGGCTCTCTTTCTATTGTAGTGCCATCAAGAATGTTCATGTAAGTGAAGTTGCGGCCTGCGCTTGAAGCAGCATTGATGGTATAGGTTTGTGCATTGGTACCATCAATTTTTGCAGTTTTAATGACATAAACAGGAGAGGCTCCGGCTGGAGTAGTTTGTTTTTCTTTAATGAAAACCTGTAAAGTGTCTGTACCGGTGATTAAACCGAAGATTCTTGTACCTACTAACCAGTGGGTACCACCATCGTATGCAGCCCATCCGTAAGCAGCCGTACCAGCATTGAAAGCTCCGGACCAGTTAATGTTAGAGTTGTATAAAGACATGGGTTGAGCGGTAATCGCTGTAGCCAAAGCAGTAGTCAGGTTATCTCCGAAATCTGCAGTATCACTGGCTAATTCAAATAATTTTACTCCTTTATCAGCACTGTTAGTGATAATGTCTGCACTGAAACGGCTTGTAGATAAACCCAGGTGCCAGTTGTCGGCAACAGCAGTACCTGCAGTTCCGTCTTCAAGGCTGTAATAAATGTTCGTTAAATAACCCGTACCCGTAACCACCGTGTCATTTACCCAGGTTTGAGCGTTGGCAGCACCTGAAATTGCTAAAGCTGCTAATGCTAATGTAAACTTAGTTTTCATCTTATTGTGAATTTAATTTGAACGCAAAAATAGACCGAAGCATCCAAAGATGTTGGCTGTTGCCGGATATTTGACCGAAATATGACAACTCTGTATTGATATGTCAAAAGTTTGTAACATACTGTGAGGAAGCTATTTGTTTGACACCATTGCTTAGTGCCTGATGATTATTTTCTGATAGTATCTTTCTGATTGGCTACCGGATAATTCCAGTATGTAAACGCCATTACTCAGCTGATCAGTAGCAATCATTTCTGTTGTGGACTGAATATTTTTACTCCATACTTTTTGCCCTAATAAATTATAAAGGGTAATGCTGCCGGCAGCAGTTTTTTCGAATGCTATATGGATATAGTTGTCAGCCGGATTAGGAAATACCCTGGCCTGTAATCCTTGCCAGGCATCTATGCTGGTTGTCGTACAGTCTACGGTCAGGGATTGCTCTTGTGTCGAGCTATTGCCGGCACTATCTGTATAAGTCCAGGTAATCGTATAGTTACCTTCGTTAGTAAAGGTCAATGAATCTGTAGCACCTGTAACGGTACCGGCACAATTGTCTGTAGCAGTCGGTGCTACTAAGGTGTAAGGACAGGTTACGGTAAGTGCGGCTAATGATGCCTCATCCGGTTGCGGAGCTGTCGTGTCGGCTATTGTGAGTAATTGTACCTGCGTGATGGAGTCATTACCCATAACATATTTCCATTCTATAAGGTGATTGCCCGGGCTGTTAAAGCTCATGGTGTCTGTAGTGCCGGTTACCGGCTGATTGTTGTATGATGCTGTAGGAGCGGTAAGGTTAATGCTACATTCCGCAAAAAGCTGCGGGAGTGCAGTAGTATCCCATTGCGCCAATGGAGTAGTCCATGTTTCCAGGAATAATTCATTAGGAATGGCTGCATTCTCAAAATCACTCATTACGATAATGGAAGAGTCGGTCCCGTCAACAATACAATAATTGCCGGGTGAGACAAATGCGCCCGCAGAAGCATAGGCAAAATCACCGCTTACCGGGTCTACGGTAAAAGAGCGATCATACATAAGCGAGGATGAGTTGCCGGAAAGTACAGAAGTGTGGATCGGGGTGGCCGCTACGGTAGCCGTATTGATATCATAGATATAAAAACTAGTACCGGATACGAAGTAGAGTTTGCCTGGTCCCACTCTTAATAGCTTAGCAGCGGTGAACCCCGGAAGCAATACCGGCGCGCTTACCGAGTCATTACTCATATTTATTTTTACCACAGCATTTGTAGTTCCGCTTTTGCCCAGTAACCACATACAGTTGTTAGCCGTGTCTTTAACCATGGTATTTACAGCCGTGATGCCCGGTAGTATGGCACTTACTGCTGTTTGGGTCAGCGTATCAATCTTGACTACTTTAGTCGGATAGGCCACATATAGGGCATTATTGTAAGCGACCATAGCATGTACGCCGTTTGCAAAATGAGCGTTCGGATCATTTACAAGGCTGATCGTCTGGTTGTCGATATCTACCAGGCGTATGGCGCCCCCACTGGCTGCGGCAATATAGGCTTTGTGCGGACTTACCATGCCACATCTTTGAATGCCGGCTCCCAGGCCTGAGCTTACAGTGAATACGGTGTCCATGCCCGGGTAGTTGACTACGGCCAGTTTGAGCGGACTACTGCCCTTACCACAGATGATAGCTTTGTTACCATTAAAGTCGAAATCCTGCAGTACATTGATGCCTACCGTACCATTGGCGTCCTGGTAAAGTGCCTGGTTCACGGTAGTAATGCCGTTGATCCGGCTGGTGCTGTAAATATCCCCATTGGTAGACCCGAAGTTACCTTCCGCCACAAGGGTAAGCCGGTAGTTTTTCGGTTGCTGGGCCTGAGCGCTGAGGGTGATACCGCAAATCATTGAAAGTAAAAATAGCTTTCTCATTTTTTTTATTGTTCAGTTTGAAGTGACTTATTTAAAAGCTACCAGTGTCATTGAAGATAAGCGAATAGTGGCCGGGATTAATGCAGCTGCATTAAAGCATTCACCATTGTTTTTTCTCCGAAAACAAAGCGGTAACAAGCATTGTGGCAGGTCTCCTGGCTTAACTCTGTTTAACCGGCCTTCCCGTAAAATGATTCCAGTGGCGGGGTTGGATAAACAATAATATGAGTCTTACAGTTGCGGGAACAGCTTTCGTTTTGC
>Ga0256900_1000208_pt1 | contig 20258 bp, 21 predicted proteins | sample MC6MC0688MT_FD_190190 | JGI IMG/M metagenome (GOLD analysis project Ga0256900, IMG submission 190190) | Metatranscriptome of enriched soil aggregate microbial communities from Iowa State University, Ames, United States - MC6-MC0688-MT... | ecosystem: Environmental > Terrestrial > Soil >... | reverse complement strand
GGCAAAAGTGATTACCGTACTTAAAATAAAAAGCCATTTAATGATCCCGGCGCCATGCTTAAACTTAAAGATCAAGTGGAGCAGGGTAAAAATAAAAGTACTTAACTGGAACATTAAGGCAGGATACAATTGTATACTTGCGCTAACATCTCCTTTGAGCAAGGCTATAAATGACCTTTGAATACCACAACCCGGGCAGTCAAAACCGGTAACCGCCTTTATACTGCAGGGTAAAAGATGCTCATTAAGCCAATCAAGGATCATTGTTTTATTTATTCATAAAAATAGCTGGATTGCTCAATATCGCAGTTCCGATAAAAGATAAATAAGCAATCAGGATCAATACATACAGGCCGGATAAAGAGGTGCCTATAATAGCGCAGACTCTTCCTGCATTCAGATTCTTTACCGAATTTTCGGTGTACATATTATTATTGATATTATAGCGCGCTCTGTCTTTTTTAGCTAATACCAAGGCTATAATACCCGTTATCAAACCTACCAATCCATAGCAGAAACAACCAACTATAGAAATAATGCCTAATACCAGGACTGCCGTTGCATTGGGTAAATCTTTTCTTTGGGCTGGGTTTTGGGAGGCATAAGGGTCCGTAATAGACGGATCATTATTGTATGTATTCATATTTTAAACAATATTTCGGCTAAGATAATAAAGCTCTGACGCCCTGTCAAAAATATTGTTGATTATTTTCAATAAACGTAGCTACTCAAATAGGCCGCTCATTTTCATAATTGTTTGCTCCCCTTCTTTCAAGCTGGCACTAAACGCTAAACCCGGCTTCCATTCGATATAGAGCACAATACTTTTCTGATACGCCGGAACTAATACCTGCAGGTATTTTACCTGTTCCACCTGTCTCAGGAACAAAGGCCTGCCGAGTGCCGTTTCTGCCACTTCCTTAATCAGCTGTAGCATACATACTCCGGGCACTACCGGCTGCCCGGGAAAATGGCCTTCAAATATAGGGTGGGCAGGGTTAATATGTAATAAAGCCTCAATACCGGCTTCATCATGAGTCATACTTTCCAGGGCAAAAAAATCACTCTTCTGTAGCATCTGTTTCCGGGTTATTTTCTTCTTGAATTTTGGTTAAATCTATAGTAAAGTTAGCACGCAGGTGTTTCATGGAGATCTGTTGCGCAAAAGTATTGGCACCTTCCGTTTCACTTAGCGTCATTACCACTACCTTTCGTTTTTCATCTGCATTTTCAATGCCTGTAATGTTTCCTTTTTCGAAAACATAATACACGAATCCTTTTTCCTTTAATTCAAAACGAAGATACTCCTTACCTGTAGCTTCTGTAAACACACCCGTGGCCTTCGGGCTAAGGTTTTTAAACAAGAGCAGTTCAATATCTTTTTTAAGCGTCTTCACCAAAGCCGGCTTATCCATTTGCCCGATAACCTGGTATACCTTAAAATCCCCCTGCGGATCCCAGCCAAAATCGAAATAAGTGATACCCATTTGATTCTGGAAAACCACTCTTTCACTTCCATCCGCGAACTGCTTGAAGAACAAAAGACCGGAAAGGCTAAAACGCTTGCCTAAAGGTGTTTTTCCCTGCACCTGGCAATTGTACAAGACTTTTTCAAATTTCGGGGCATAAGTACCGGCATCTAAAAGCAGTGAACTATTGTTTTCCTGCCGCTTAAGGTCTTTATAGGGCCTGGGCGCACAGCCCATCCCAAAAAATAAAATACTAACGAACAGAAAATAACGCATCTGCAAGATTACTATTTAATTTCCGGTTTGTAAACGTCATAATGGTATTATCGCCGCCGTTCTCTGTCATAATCAACTTAGCCACCTGGTTGTCTGATTTATTAATGTAAACATCAATATTTTTGAACAATCCTTTTACCGCACTGCTCTGCGGGGTCAGCGTTAATAGGTACTGGGCGGATGAGGCATAAGCGCTCACGCTAAAGTCCTTATTATTAAATACGGTTCCGCGCATACAATCCATCATGATCTTGTTTACCGACTGCATCGTCAGGCTATTCCGGGTATTGATCTTGGACACTTTACCATTTTCTTTCACCGCGATCATACCACTGTTCATCACCAGCAAGTAGCTGAAGGGACTGGTATACTCGATCCTTACTTTGTCTGATTGCTTATAATAGAATTTGCCTTTTGAACTCACTTTATCATTCAGCATCTTCATATTTTTCACCTGGTTAAAATCACTGCTGATGCTTTGGGTAACCTGGGCATTTTTGGCCAGGGCCTGCTGCAGTGCAGTGGTATTGGTCATAGCCGAGAATCCTGCCTTCTGCGCCTGAGCAAAAATACTACCGGCAAGCAGGAGCACTACCAGTATAACTATCCTATATTTCATCATCTTATAACTGTTTTTATTAAATAATCAAATTGGTGCAAAAGTAAAGCAATTCCAAAACTGTATCCGGAAGCACCTACACTTTAACAATGCTATAATGCTTATACGCTCATATTTAAGATTTCCTTTTAAACCTAAAGTTTAATTTTATATCTAATATCTATTCATTAAAATTATTGAACTTGAAAAGTAAAGTATTTACCCCCTTTAAACGTTTACGCAGCATTTTTAATGTGCTTACTAAAGCACCGGTAATCCTGCCTATGTTTAAAGATGTATTCAGCCGGAAGTACAAAATGCCAATAGGAAGATTATTCCTGTTTATAATAGCTTTAGCTTATATGATCTGGCCGATCGACCTAATCCCGGATTATATCCTGGTGTTAGGCTGGATCGACGACCTGATTGTTTTTGGTTATGTGGCTAAATTCCTGGATGAAGAACTTAGAAAATATAAAGACAGCAGGAATTTCCTGAAAGGAAAAGCTGTTGTACTCCCGGGAAAATGGAAATAACCTTTTTAATTGACTAAATTTGCCGGCATCAAGCCGGCATTTTTATGCAATCAACAGACCCTATTTTAATTATCGGACAAGGCATTGCGGGTACCTTATTAAGTTTTGAGCTTTTTAGTGCTACTATCCCTTTTCATGTGATCAACCAGGTTGATCCGGCCAGCGCAAGCTGGGCTTCAGGTGCCGTACTGAACCCCTATTCCGGCAAAACAATCAAAGGCATCAGCCGCAGGAACCAGATGTACCAGGTGGCACGCAGCAAATATGAACAACTGGAAACGCTGATCGGCTCCAAAATACTGCATCCTACCCCACTTTTAGTATTTGATGCGGATGAACCCGATAACCCGGTCAATGTACCGGAAATTATATTAAAATCTTTTCAACAACAGGAAAATGTAGCGCTTTTTGAGGAAGTCGCCCTGGTAGACAATGCACTCCTTTTAAAAACATGGCGCATATTCCTGGAAACGCATCAATGCATCACAGAAGGCCACTTTGACCTGGACCAACTTAGCTACCAGGATGGCCCGTTAAAATACCAGGATAAGCAATACAGCAAGATTATTTTCTGTACCGGGGTAGCCGCTCACGATTCCCCGCTTTTCTCTCAACTGCGCTTTACGCAGAACAGGGGAGATGTGTTGCTGATCCGGTCGGCGCAACTAAACCGGAACTATATTTATCAAAAAGACAAACTAAGGCTGCTGCCCAGGGCCAACCAGACCTTCTGGTGCGGCAGCAATTACTTATGGGCTTACGACGACATGATCCCTAACCAGGAATGGGCGGCACAAACCATCTCACAACTCAACAGCTGGCTACAGAACGACTTTGAAGTACAAGACCACTTCTGTGCCAAAAGACCTACTACCGCCGGGCAAATCCCTTTTATCGGCTGGCATCCCCTCTTCCCGGATATAGGCATTTGTAATGGTTTAGGTACTAAAGGTTTTTCAGCCGGGCCATTATGGATTGAAAACCTGGTGCAAGAGTCTCTCTTAAACAAGCGGCCGGCAATGTTTCAATACGTTTTAGACAAATGGTGCCGGTAAGGGGAATTTAAGAAATGTACAACGTCTGCTTAACACAAATCCATTATATTTGAACTCAGATGCCTTTTTAAAAGCCCAATGAGCCATTACGATATCATCATACAAAAGTTAGACGCCTTCATCCGGAAATATTACCTCAACCAGTTGATCCGGGGGAGCCTGATATTCCTGGCCGCGATTCTTTTGTATGTGCTACTGGTTACGGTAGGGGAATATTTCTTCTATTTCTCCATACGGGTAAAATGGACTTTATTGGTATTTCTGCTTGGCCTGGGACTTTTCGCTTTAGTCATATGGGTCATTATACCATTCCTGAAAATAAGGAAACTGGGAAAAGTGATCAGCCATGAGCAAGCCGCAACCATCGTCGGTGATTTTTTCCCGGAGGTAGAAGATAAATTACTTAACGTATTACAGTTAAAAAAGCAACCTGCCAGCACTTTTGAAAGCCAGGAACTGATCGCTGCCAGTATTGACCAGAGAGCGGGCAAGATCTCCGTACTTTCTTTTGGCAGTGCTGTAGATTTAAGAAAAAACAGGAAGTATTTACCTTACCTGGGCATACCGGTGTTAACCGGTATCCTAATTTTCATTTTTGCTCCTAAAATATTCACAGAAGGCGGCTACCGGCTGGCACAGCCCTCTGTTTTGTTTGCCAAACCGGCCCCGTTTACTTTCGAAATCTTAAATAAAAACTTTGACCTTGTTCAAGGCCAATCCTTTACCTTAAAGGCACAATTCAAAGGGGAAAAACTACCGCAGCAAATGTTCGTAGAAATAGAAGGCGAGCAAATTGAAATGCAGGTCGAAAAACCAGGCACCTATACTTATACTTTTGAAAAAGTGTACAAGAACACCAGGTTCCGCTTGTACGCTGCCGAATATTATACAGAGCCTTATACGCTCCAGGTAAAGCTTAAGCCGGAACTGCAACAAATGCAGATGACGCTGAACTACCCTGCTTATACCGGCAAACCCAATGAAGTACTACAGGGACTTTCCGACATCAGCGTTCCTGCCGGTACTACCATCACCTGGAATTTACAAGCTGCCCATACTGATGCGATAAAAGTACTTGCGGGCTCTGTTGACCAGCTTTTTGTAAAAAACCAGGATAAATTCTCTGCATCCGTTAAATTCATTTCGACCCTACCCTACTACCTGCTATTATCCAATCAGCAGCAAGCGCAGGTAGACACCCTGAAATATAATGTACAGGTCATCGAAGACCAATATCCTCAGGTGGATATACAGGTGCTCAAAGACTCCACTCTGGCCCAGCAAATCCTGATCACCGGAACTGCAGGTGATGACTATCTCGTCCGCCAAAACCTTTTTGTGTACCAGGTACTCGACCAGAACCAGAAAGTAATCAAAACGGGAAATGTAGCCCTGAAATCAGGGGCACAGGTAGTACCGTTTACCCATTATTTCGATGTCGGCACTTTGCGCCTTGCACCGGGCCAACAGGTAAATTACTTCGTGGAAGTATGGGATAACGACGCGGTGAACGGCAGTAAAAGCAGGCGTAGTCAGGTAATGAGCTGGAAAGCGCCCGCCTTATACGAAATGGATAAGGCTATGACAGAAAACGCGGAAAAGATGAACGCTAGCATGAGCACCAGTGCGGCACAGGCCGAAGCACTTCGGGAAGAGTTCAAAGATATGCAGAAAGAATTGATGGACCAGAACAGCTCCAGCTGGGAAAGAAATCAGAAAATGCAATCGATGCTGGACAAAAACCTGCAGATCAAGAAAAACCTGGAAAACCTGAAAAAGCGTTTTGAAGAGCAACAGAAGCAAGCAGATGCCAAGAACCTGAGTGAAGATTTCAAAGAAAAACAGGAAGCGATAAAAGAGCAGATCGATAATTTAAAAGATAAACAACTGGAAGAACAATTACAGAAGCTGCAGGAAATGTTGCAACAAAAGAACCAACAGAACCAAATGCAGCAGATGCAAGAAATGGAGCAAAAGAACAAGCTCTTCCAAATGGACATGGAACGGTTGCAGGAGCTGATGAAAAAGCTGGAAATGCAGCTGAACATGGAAAACATGGCCAAACAACTGGATCAGCTGGCCGAAAAACAAAATAAAATTGAGGCGGCTACCGATAAAGGAGCGCAATCGAACGAAGCCTTGAAAAAAGAGCAGGACGCCCTTAAAAAAGAGCTGGAAAAGGTGATGAAAGAAGGCGCTGAAAAAATTGCGGAACAAAATGACAAGCTCGAAAAGCCCCAGGACCTTAAAGCTATGGAGGCGGTAAAAGAGCAGGGAAAAGATGCCGCAAGTGATATGGAGGAAAGTAGCGATCAGTTACAGCAAAACAACAAATCTGCGGCAAAAAAACCGCAACAACAGGCCAAGAACAAACTGGCAGAAATGAGTAAAAAGATGACCGGCATGTCCGGAAGTATGGAGATGGAACAGGTAGAGCTGGATATAAAAGCCACCCGGCAATTGCTCACCAACCTGATCCGCTTCTCATTCGACCAGGAAGAGTTGATGAATAAGTTGCGGAGAACCAATCCAAACAGCCCGCAATATATTGCATTGACCAAAGAGCAAAACAGGCTAAAAAATAATACGGCCATGATCAAGGATAGCCTGTTTACCCTGAGTAAACGAATTTTCCAGATTGCAGCCACAATTAATAAAGAAACTTCAGACCTGGACAACCGGATCGCCCAGGCGCTGGGCACGCTGGAAGCCAAAAGAACCGGTGAAGTACTTACGCATCAGCAATACGCGATGACGGCCGCCAATAACCTGGCTTTACTGCTCAACGAATTATTGGCCAACCTCATGCAGCAATCGTCCTCCGGATCGGGAAGCGGCTCCTCCGGGAAGCCCCAAAAAGGAAAAGGGCAAAGCTCGGGCTCAGGGATGATGAAAGACATCATCACCGGCCAGCAGGAGATGGGTAAGGGCCTGAATGGCATGAAACAAGGCCAGGAAGGCGGCGGACAGCAACAGGGCGGGCAGCAACCTAATGGACAACCCGGGGGTAATAGCCAAGGCCAAGGTAAGGGCCAGGGTAGCGGCCAGTCCGGGGGCTCCGAAGGCCAGGCAGAGCAGGTAGCACGACTGGCCCAGCAACAGGCTATGCTACGCAAGCAATTACAAGACCTGAACAATTTATTAAATAGCAAAGGCATGGGCGGCGGTACCGTCTCTAAAGAGATCAGGGACATACAGGCGGCCATGGACAAAATGGAAACGGACCTGGTATACCGTAAAGACCCCAGTGAACTGATCCGCAGGAATAAAGAGATCTTAACCCGGATGCTGGAAGCTGAAAAAGCGATCCAGGAACAGGAGGAAGACAATAAACGCAGCGCCGAGGCGGGCAAGGATGCTCCGCGTCCTATTCCTTCTGAATTATCCGAACATTTAAGACAACAGCAACAGTTATTTGAGCAGTATAAAAAAGGTTTACCGGCTTTAAAACCATTTTACCAGAAAATGGCGGAGGAATATTTGCGAAAGGTGCAACAGCCTTAGTTAAACTATATATCTTCTAACCAGATTAAAGGATATTAAAAGCAAGGAAACGGATAAAACAATTATTTCATCCGTTTCCTTGCTTTTTTGCGTAAAAAACTTCCGACTTCATAGTACCTTCCTTTAAATTTAATTCAATTTCCACTATCCTTTTTGTATATTGCAGTAATAGTACTTAACGAAGCAAAACCTGGAAATTCATGCCGAAAATCTCCCCGCGCTGGAAAAAAATCATACTTTATACCTTGAGCAGTATTATTATACTGTTTATTGCTCTATGGGGTATCCTGTATTGGTATGTAAGTACCCATAAAAAAGAACTGATCGCCAAAATCGAACAGGCTGCCGGTGATAAAATAGAAGGTAAGCTGGAAATCAAAGATATACAACCGGATTTCTTTAAAAGCTTCCCAATGATCTCTTTCCGGATTGATAGTATCAGTCTCCAGGACAGCCTTTACCGTATTTACCAGACAAAACTGATCGAAGTAGAGCATGCTTATGTGCGGCTCAATTTCTTTTCTATATTGAAAGGCAGTCCCAGCTTTTCCAAGATCACTGTCGAGAATGGTAAGTTCAATATTTTCGTGGACAGTACCGGCTACAGTAATAATTACCTGCTGCGGTCGAAGGATACGACTGCCAAAAAATCCAAAAATAAAGACATGGACATCAGTGATTTTGAAATCAACAATTTCTCTATCACTATTGATAATAAACCCATGGATAAAAGATTTGCCTTTACCGTAAATAGTTTACAGGGCAGCTATTCTTCGGAAAAACCTGGTGCCATGATTCGTTTTGCCATAGACGCGCATTTTAGCCAATTAGGCTTTAACCTGGAGCTGGGCTCTTTCCTGAAAAACTCAAGTCTAAAGGGCGACTTTAAAGTAGCTTTTGACACCGCAGCTAAGACTTTTAAGGTCCACAAGACCCCTTTGGATATAGATGGTGAGACAGTCTATTATGAAGCTTCTTTATCCCTGGACCGGGAAAAAGATGTCCCTTTTAAAATGAATTTCGAAGCAAAAGATATCAATTACAATGTGGGTATCAACTGGGTTTCGGAGAATATCTATAATAAATTATCCAAACTGAAATTCAAAAATACCTTGAATGTATATGCACAGCTGGATGGCGGCTTTATGGAGCGTGGCACCAACCCGCATATCACCTTACAATATGATACTAAAGATAATAGCGTAGACCTTATGGGCTACAGCTTTGATAAGGTATACTTTAAGGGCAGGTTTGACAATGAGGTAATTGAAGGTATTGCCCGGCATGATAGTAATTCTGTCGTCACCTTAGACACACTTTCTGCCGACTTTGCTTCCCTGCCGGTACGGGGTAAAAATATCAGCCTGACCAATTTAAAACATCCTTTCGCAAAAGCAGAACTTGCCGCATCTTTCCAGGCCAGTGTCCTCAATAACATTTTCGGGGAGCAATTTAATTTTTCCAAAGGAGAAGCTTCTTACAACCTCAGGTATAATGGCGAGTTGTTCCTGAACACCTTAATCGCCGATGAGATCTATGGAGATGTTAACCTCAACAATGTAGATTTCGTTTATAAAGAAAGAAACCTGCGCTTCAACCGGGGTAATGTGGCGCTTAAATTTAACGGCAATGACCTGGGCATTAATAAATTCCAGGTATTTTCCAACAACAGTGATATCAATATTACAGGGCTCTCCAAGGATTTCCTGACCGCCTTTATGGAACTCCCCGGGAAAGCGATGATGGACCTGAATTTAAAGTCCAATAATATTGATTTTGGTGCCTTTGCAACCTATTTCGTCCAAAAAAGGACCAGTAAAGCTAAGGTCAGCACCGGCACCGCTATTAAGACAGCCTCCAGCAAACTAGAAGACTTCCTGACGAATAGCTCGGTGTCCATTAATATGAACATTAATAAAGCAGTATATAAAAAGTTGCAAATTACCAATCTTAATGCCTTAATGCTTTTCCGGGAAGCCGGTATCCATATTGATCACTTAAACCTGCGCGCGGCGGACGGCAGTATTAACCTGAAGGCCGGTATTAACCAATCGGCCCCGAACAACCCGTTTTTTGCTTCCGTAAATGTCAGTAAAGTAAAAGTGGACAAATTCCTTTCCGCATTCAACAGCTTTGGGTTTAAAGGTCTTACCGAACGGAATGTGGAAGGCTTATTTTCTATAAACGGTGATCTGAAAGGCAATATTACGGACAGGGGCACCCTGCTGGAAAATACCCTGAATGGCCAGTTAAATTACCAGCTATCCAGTGCGGCACTTAAAAATTTTAGTTTCTTTGATAAGATCAAGCGCTTCTTCCCGAACCGGAAACTGGAACACCTGGAAATACCTAATTTCGAAGGCAGCCTGAGCATCAGCAACGGCACGATTACCATACCCAAGACCCAACTGGAAACAAGTGCTTTAAACCTCTCTTTCGTAGGTAAATACGGGCTTTCAAGCGGAAGACCCACAGCTATAGACCTGCGCGTACCGCTACGTAATCCACAGGTGGACAAGAAAAGAGAGGAGCAAGGGAAGAAAAAGCGTAAAGGTGAAGGTATCGTACTTAACTTTAATGCCACTTCTGATAAAGACGGGAAAATAAATATCGGCGTAGGTAAAACAGAAGGCACAAAGGACAGTATAGACTGGTCCGAAGAGGAAGAAGAATAAGCCATAATTTTACAGTAATTTTGCGGGGTGAAAGAGCAATTAGGACCAACGATTTTAGCCATTGAGAGTTCCTGCGACGAGACCTCTGCTGCAATTATCCGTAATGGTCGGGTATTAAGCAATATTATCGCTACGCAAAGTGTGCACGAGCAATACGGGGGCGTCGTTCCTGAAATTGCGTCCAGGGCGCATTTGCAAAATATTGTTCCCGTAGTTCACCAGGCTTTAGATAAGGCAGGGGTATCCAAATCCGAACTCGAAGCCGTCGCTTTTACCCAGGCACCTGGACTTATGGGCGCCCTGCTGGTAGGTGCCAGCTTTGCCAAAGGTATGGCCCAGGCTTTGAACATTCCTTTGATTGGCGTGCATCATATGCAAGCCCATGTTTTAGCGCACCTCATCGAAGATCCCAAACCGGATTTCCCTTTTTTATGTTTAACCGTTTCCGGCGGCCATACCCAAATTGTACGGGTGCATAGCCCATTGAAAATGGAGATCCTGGGCGAAACGATTGATGATGCAGCCGGTGAAGCCTTTGACAAAGTTGCCAAAATGCTGGACCTGCCCTACCCCGGCGGCCCGCTGATTGATAAATATGCCCAAACCGGCAATCCCTTAGCTTATGAATTCCCGATTCCTAATATCCCGGACCTGAACTTTAGTTTTAGCGGGATCAAAACAGCAGTGCTTTATTTTTTACAGAAGCAGGTAAAACTCAACCCGGATTTTATAAAAGAAAACATCAGTGATATAGCGGCTTCCGTGCAATACACGATTGTGAAAGCACTGATCAAAAAATTTGAAAAGGCGGCGAAGCAATATAAGATCCGGCAGATCGGTGTTGCCGGTGGCGTATCCGCGAATAGTGGTTTAAGAAAAGCGCTGGAGGAATTAGGTCAAAAAAACAAATGGGACGTATTCCTGCCCAAATTTGAATATTGCACGGATAATGCGGCCATGATTGCCATTACTGCGCATTATAAAATGCTGGACGAAGCCTTTACCGACCTGGGCGCTGTTCCTTCTGCAAGAGCAGCATGGTAATCCATAAATACATGATCCTGGCAAATCAATTCTAATCGCAAAAAATGGCTAATACTTATTTTCAATTCAAGCAGTTTACCGTGCAGCAGGACAAGGCCGCGATGAAAGTGAGTACGGATGCCTGTATCCAGGGGGCAATTGCGGCCCAATACTGGCAAAAAAATCCGCCCGGGAAGCTACTGGATATCGGCTCCGGTACCGGCTTACTTTCGCTGATGCTGGCCCAGAAGTTAGGCCAGTCCGAAATTGTTGCGATGGACATTGAAGAACAAGCTTTCTTACAAACCAAAGAAAACTTTTTACAAAGCCCCTGGCAGGAACGCCTAACCGCTTTGCATTGTGCGCTGCAATCTTTTAACAGCCCAATAAGCTTTGAGGCCATTATTTGTAATCCCCCGTTTTTTCATAAGCACCTGAACAGTACGGCAAGCGACCGTAACCTGGCCCGGCATGATGAAGGATTGAGTAAAGCGGTACTTGCGGAACATATCCATAATTTATTAAGTGAAACCGGTAGTTGCTGCCTGCTTTACCCGGCCAGCGAATGGCAAGCCTGGACCGCGGCTGCCAAAGCCAGTAATTTATTTGCAACCCATATCCTACAGATACAGCCCTACCCTGATAAAGCGCCCAATAGAGTAATTGGTTTTTTCAGTAAAAAAACAACTACGGAGCCTGCACAGGCAACCCTAACGATTTATACCGGTGCCGGCAAAGCTTACACCCCTGAGTTTATCGAACTCATGGACCAGTACTACCTCCACTTATAAATGCATCATTAACCCTGGCAGCCTACCCGAATTGCCATAAATTTCAGCCTTTATGCAGCTTAAAACGATCCGCTACATCGACCAGGAAGCACAACTACCACAGACCGGCAGAGTAATACCTGCACAACAAGACGCTGAGCATATTATTGTTTACCAGGCTTACAACCAACAGATAGCCGACTACGCTGTAGCTCATCAGCAACTGGGCGGGCCGGACTTCAGTTATGAGCGTATGTCCTGGATCAAGCCGGGCTTTCTCTGGATGATGTACCGCTGTGGCTGGGGCAGTAAAGAAGGCCAGGAAAATGTACTTGCACTCCGCATCCGGAAAACAGACTTTGAACACCTTTTGAGCAACACGGCTTACTCCACCTTCAAAAGAAAAGTTTATACGGACAAAGCAGCGTGGCAAAAAGACCTGGAACAAAAAGAAGGCCGTTTACAATGGGACCCGGACCATGATCCCTATGGCCGGGAAATGGAAAGAAGAGCCATCCAGGTTGGCCTGAAGGGTAGCTTACTGCAAAAATTTGGCCGGGAAATGATTGATGGTATTGAAAACATAACAGGTTTTGTCCAAGAACAAAGGCAAGTCCTGGATAAAAAGGGCCTGGAGCATTTATATGTTCCCGCCGCAACACTTTTCATGCCACAACAGCCAGAACTCATCCAATGGTTGGACATCATCAAGCCGGACGCATAAGCTTATTCAAAACAAAACCTAATGCAACAGCAGCGTCCCAAAGTTTATGTATTAAGCGGCCTGGGTGTAGATCACAGGGTCTTCGCCAATATTGATTTTGGCGACTATGAACCCTTTCACATTCCCTGGCTGCAACCACAGACCAATGAAACTATAGCCGGCTATGCAGCAAGGCTTGCTGCATTAATTACAGCTGATGCACCTATACTTATCGGGCTCTCTTTCGGAGGTATTATGGCGCAGGAGATTGCCCGCATCATTCCATGCAGGAAAGTGATACTGATCGCTTCTGCAAAAAATCAAACTGAACTACCGGCACTTTATCGTTTTATCGGCACAACCAGGCTTCATCAATTAGTCCCCGGCTTCCTGTTCACTTATTCCGGCCGGTTCACAGAGTGGTTTTTTGGCGCAAAGAAGGAAGACGAGAAAAAGCTTTTGGCTGTTATCTTAAAAGAAACGGACCCGGCATTCAGAAGCTGGGCCATTAATGCCCTGCTTACCTGGCAGAATAGAAATCCGCACCCTGGCAACATAGTTTCCATACATGGCAGCAAAGACCGGCTTATTCCAATACATAATGTAGCTGCCGATTTCATCATTCCCGGAGCGGGTCATTTTCTAACGGTAAGCCATGCGGCGGCAATCAGCGGTCTGCTCAAAAAGCTTCTTGACCCGTAGATTCAAAGCCTGCGAAAAGCCCCTTACCTAATCTGCAGGAGGATACAAGTCCTAAAAGCAGACCAAAAGCCATCCGAATCAAAAAATCTTAAAATAGCACTAACTTTGACTACGCAATAAGATGGAAAATAATATAAAAGTACAGGAACAAAATATAGCAGCGATATGGGAGCGGCGGCCACTGATCATCAGTGGACCCTGCAGTGCGGAAACCGAAGAGCAGGTGATCAGGGGTGCACAAGACCTGGCGGCTACTGGAAAGGTAAATGTCTTTCGTGCCGGCATCTGGAAACCCAGGACGAAACCTGGTATGTTCGAAGGCGTAGGAGCTGCCGGATTACCCTGGCTTCAGAAAGCAAAGGAGCTAACCGGTTTGCCTATTGCAATAGAAGTGGCCACCTCTAAACAAGTAGCCCTGGCGCTGGCGCATGAGGTGGATGTACTCTGGATCGGGGCACGCACTACCGTAAATCCATTTTCGGTACAGGAAATAGCCGATGCCTTAAGAGGCGTCCAGATCCCGGTAATGATCAAAAACCCGATCAATGCCGATATAGAATTATGGTCTGGAGCTATGGAGCGGATCTCGAGGGCTAATGTTTCAAAAATAGGCCTGATCCACCGTGGGTTCAGCAGCTATGGAAATACCCAATACCGGAATGCCCCGATGTGGCACCTGGCCATCGACATGAAGCTCCGGTACCCGGATGCTTTAATGATTAATGACCCTTCACATATTTGCGGCAGGAGGGACACCCTGCAGGCAGTGATGCAGAAGGCAGCCGATCTTGACTATGATGGCCTGATGATAGAAAGCCATATCGACCCGGATAACGCCTGGAGCGATGCGGCACAGCAGATTACGGCGGACCGCCTTAAAGAAATCCTTGAGGAGATACAGTGGCGTAAAGAGGACGCGAATTCAGCCTCCTACCGTAGTGCCCTGGAAGCAATAAGGCAAAAGATCAACCAGCTGGATGATGAAATGCTGCAGCTTTTAAGCCAGCGTATGCAATTGGCAGAGGAAATCGCTCAATACAAAAAAGAAAACAATATTACCATTTTACAGGCCGGAAGGTGGTCGAACATACTAGAGAACGCGATCAAAACTGGCGCTAAAAAAGGCCTGAGTAAAGACTTCATCACCCGCTACTACGATGCCATACATCTTGAAAGTATTAATCACCAGAAGAAAATAATGGATAGCCGAGACTAAACCAGCAACAACCATGGAATTAAAAGTATTCAAAATTGCCCAACAACAGGTTGTTTATTATTTTGACGCGGCTTTTGCGGAACTCAACCAGCTGGCCGATAAAAGTACAGCCATAATTATTACCGATAAAAATGTTTTTGAAGCGCATAAGGCTCAATTCGAAGACTGGCGTACTATCGTTATCGAGCCGGGAGAACAGCATAAAAATTTCGAAACGGTTCAGCATATTATCGATACCCTTGCCGGCTATGAAGCGGACCGCAACTGTTTACTGATCGGTGTCGGCGGTGGCGTGGTAACCGATATTACGGGTTTTGTTGCCAGCATTTATATGCGGGGCATCCGGTTTGGTTTTGTGCCTACCAGCCTGCTCAATATGGTCGATGCTTCCCTGGGTGGTAAAAACGGGATTGACTTCGGCTTATATAAAAACCTGGTGGGCTGTATTACCCAACCGGAATTTATCCTGCAAGATGTAACACTTCTAAGTACCTTACCTGAAGCCGAATGGGAAAATGGTTTTGCAGAAATCATCAAGCATGCCTGTATTAAAGATAAAGCGATGCTGGATGAGCTTTCCCGGCATACTATCAAAGATTTCCAGACCAACAAAGTGATGCTGGACGAGCTGATCCGAAAGAATGTTTTGATAAAACTTAAGGTCGTCCAAAAAGATCCTTTCGAAGCCCGGGACCGGAAACTACTCAATTTCGGGCATACAATAGGGCATGCGGTAGAAAATATATGCCATATACCTCATGGCCAGGCAGTCGCTATAGGTATGGTAATGGCCGCAAAAATATCCGCACGGGAAACAGGATTTGAAGAGCTGGAAAAACTAAAGACCGTTTTGGCGAACTACAAACTACCGGTTAGCATAGCGTTCGAAGCAGCTACTGTTTTTGAAGTATTGAAGCTGGACAAAAAGCGTTCCGGGGAACAAATCAATTTCATCCTGCTGCAAAAAGCGGGGAAGGCGCTCATTAAGCCTATAGATCTAAAGGACTTGCAGCAGTATTTATATTCATTTGAAAAAGAGCTATAATGCGCGTAGAGATCAGGGCTTCAAAGCTCGAAGGCAGTATCACCATTCCCAGTTCCAAAAGTGCCATGCAGCGGGCCTGCGCGGCTGCACTACTTCATTCAGGCACTACGACCATTCAGCAACCCGGCATCAGCAATGATGATCGCGCTGCATTGTCTGTTATCCGGCAATTGGGAGCACAGGTAACGGAAAGTAATGGCGATATTTTGATCCGCAGCAACGGGCTCGACAGTATCCGCTCGGTAAATCCCGGAACCCTGAATTGCGGCGAGTCCGGCTTAAGTATCCGTATGTTTACCCCTATAGCCGCTTTGAATCCCAATCCTGTTACTATTGATGGCGAAGGATCTCTTAAGAACCGGCCTATGCACTTCTTTGAAGAAGTATTACCCGCACTTGATGTGGCTATTCAGTCCACTGATGCCTGCATTCCGCTGCACATCCGGGGGCCATTAAAAGCAAAAACGATCAAAGTAGATGGCAGCAAAAGTTCCCAGTACATCACTGGTCTTATCATGGCTTATGCAGCAAGTGTAACAGAGACTACGACGATAGAAATAACAGGGCTGAAATCAAAGCCTTATGTCGACCTGACGCTTCATATCCTGCGACATTTCGGGATGAATGTACCTCATAATGAAAACTATGAGCGGTTTGTTTTCCAGGCCGCACGTCCACAGCAAACGAAGGCTATTCATTATACGGTAGAAGCCGACTGGAGCAGCGCCTCCTTCCTGCTGGTAGCCGGAGCCATCAATGGTGCCCTCAACATAAAAGGTCTGGACCTCAATTCAACACAGGCTGACAAGGCGATCTTAAAGGCATTGGAACAGGCCGGTGCAGCTATGAGTTTTACAGAGGGTGCAATTTCCATTACGGGAACGACTTCTTTAAAAGCATTTGAGTTTGATGCTACAGATTGCCCGGATCTCTTCCCGCCCTTAGTAACGCTGGCCGCCCATTGCAACGGCGTTTCACGTATTAAAGGCATTAGCCGGCTGATCCATAAAGAAAGTAACCGGAAGGAAAGCCTGGAGCAAGAGTTTATCAAAATGGGCCTGCATCTTTACGCTGAAGATGATTACATGCTTATCGACGGAGGACAGCAACTCCGGGGTGCGGAAGTATCTTCTCATAACGACCACCGGATCGCCATGGCCCTGAGTATTGCGGCGCTTAATGCATCCGGAACAACAAGCATCACCGACGCTGCTGCCATAAAAAAATCCTACCCGGACTTCTATAAAGATTTGAAAAACCTGGGAGCTCTTCTGGTACAAACTGAAACATAAGCACTTTTCTTTTCGATCTACACGAACTCGCTAATTACAAGTAGTAACGATAAATTTTGTACAAAAATTTGCGTAGTCAAATAACTACACTTACATTTGTAGTCAAATGACTTCATAATGAATTTAAGAAGAGATGTCTTCCAGGCCATTGCAGACCCTACCCGCAGAGCGATCCTTACTTTACTGGCCACACAGGCCCTGACGGCAGGTGCCATAGCCGCTAACTTTGATACCGCAAGGCCTACCGTTTCCAAACACCTTCAGATACTTAGTGAATGCGAGCTCTTAAGGGCAGAACAGAACGGCCGGGAAATCGTGTATCACCTTAACCCCAATAAAATGAGAGAAGTGGCCGACTTCATCGCACCATTCGCTAAAATGTGGGACGATCGTTTCAACACTTTGGAAGCTGTAATGAAAAACTATAAAAACAAGAAATAAATGGAACTGAAAACAAAAATTCACGCAGAGCAGGATAGGCAGGAGCTCATCATCACCAGGGAGTTCGACTTGCCACTGGCCCTCTTATTCAAAGCTTATGAAGACCCTGAAATCGTCGCTCAATGGATGGGGACTAAAGTGGTGCAACTGGAGAACCACCAACATGGCAGCTGGCGCTATGAAACTTCTTATGAAGGACAAGTAGTATTCGCCGCCAATGGGGTTATCCTGGATTTTATACCTGATCAGAAAATTACGCGCACTTTTCAAATGGAACAGAGCAATTTCCCGGTACAATTAGAGTTCTTCGATTTTGAAGCACTCAGCGATACCACCAGCAGGCTGCGTATGCACATTGTTTTCAAATCTGTAGCCTTCCGCGATCAGCTTTTACAAATGCCTTTTGCAAAAGGTTTGAGTATGGCCCACGACCGGCTACAGGATACCCTTAAAGATTTAAAATAATTATACATGAAAAAGCGACACCTGATTATTTATTGGATTTTTACCCTATTTCTTTCCTTCGCAATGCTGGCCGGAGGCATTCAGCAAACCCTGCAGATCGGGGGATATAATGATATTGTAACGGCACTTCATTACCCCTTATATATGCTCAGCATCATCGGTATCTGGAAATGCCTGGGCGTTGTAGTCCTGTTGCTTCCCGGATTCCCGGTATTGAAAGAATGGGCTTATGCCGGTTTTTTCTTTGTGCTATCGGGTGCCGCAATCTCACACTTCGCTTGCGAAGAACCTTTTACAACAGCTTTGCCGGCATTGATCTTGCTACTTGTAACTGGCATATCCTGGTATTTCAGACCACCTAATAGGAAGATTGCCATAACTCAAATTTAAATTCTATCATCATGAATCAACAAGCGGATAATTTTTTTGAAAAAACAGGAAAATGGCACACGGCTTACAACGAACTCAGGGCCATTATTGAAACTCAAAAAGAATTAGCAGAAGACTTCAAATGGATGCATCCTTGTTATACACTAGAAGGAAAGAACGTGGTGCTTATTCATGGATTTAAAGATTATTGCGCGCTGCTGTTTCATAAAGGCGCACTTATGAAGGATCCGGAAGGTATTTTAATCCGGCAAACCGAAAATGTACAAGCAGCGAGACAGCTACGTTTCCGTAATACGGATGAGATCATAAAACAAAAGGCTACCATCAAAGCCTATATTAAAGAAGCGATCGCTATTGAAAAATCGGGCAAGAAAGTGGTATTGAAAGAAGCTGCTGAATATCCTGTCCCTGAAGAATTCAGGAACGCATTAGCGGAAGACAGTTCATTAGAGCAAGCATTTTATGCATTAAGTCCGGGAAGACAAAAGGGCTATTTATTTTACTTTAACCAGGCTAAACAATCTGCCACAAGGACCTCTAGAATTGAAAAGTATTATCAACACATCTTAAATGGAAAAGGGATAGACGATCCTGAATAAATTTATACAAAACAATAAAAGAGGGTGCCTAAAAATCAGTAATCTTATTTGTCTACCCTTCGATAAACTCAGGATGACAAATTTGGCAACCTTTTTAGACACACTCCTTTAGTTTATAAGATCAAAATCGACCATTGTACGCAAAAGTATCCGGTCAGCAAAGTACAGGAGAAAGACAATCCTGGAATAATAAAGCATAACCGGCAATCAATTTACTTTTGTCCATCCCATTTATGATACGCCTGGCTTGCAGGAAATCAACATTCTGTGCATTAATATAATCATTCAATTTTTTACCGGTGAAAGTACCCTGCTTCATGCCATAGACCATGATATTGGCCGCATAAACCGGGTCTAATGCCAGGTCCGGATTTTTCAAAAGATCAATACCCAGGCGTTTCCCAGCCTTATCATAATTACTTTTCCAGGTCAACTGGACAAACCCTCTGCCATAATAGGGATAGTAGGTCTTGCTTTTCAAATAGCTTGCCCCACCAAACTCTTTCATGGGGGTCAATCTCTTTTTCGGATAAGCAGGATTATGACATTCGTGATAAGCTGTCGCTAACAGGTAAGCAAGTTGCTCTTTCATAACCATGCCTTGCCTGAAAAACTCCTCTACCAGCAATTCAATCGAAGTTACTTGTAAGGTGCTGTATCCTTCCGGGAATAAGGTTCGTCGACCTGCATCAAAATCAAACCGGTACATACCCTGCTCCTTTCCAGGAGCTCTGCGCTTCCTCTTCACTGTCATTACCTTTTAAGACCACTATGCGTTTTCCTAACCTATTGAATCTCGGTCTCTGAAATTTAACGTTTATCGAGGTATGAAATTCAATTTTCTCTACCCTGATTTCCTGGTATTTACCTTCCTGCTCCAGCCGCATCAACATATTACCTGCATTATCGGTAAATATTACGGCTTTTAATTCCGGGTTATCCTTATCCATATATACCAGTGTGCCTTCATATTGCGACGCTACAGTATCCAGGACCCAGTTTGCTTTGATGCTTGATTTCACCTTCATTTGCGCGCGCTCCAGCAATGCCCGGGATAAAGGTGGATGATTACCTGTGTCAGGTGCATAAGTAGCCAAAAGAGCCTCCTGTTGTTTATAGTATTGACCAGGAATATGCACCCAGCTCCGCATTGGATCATCACTTCTCAAGACAGGATCAGCCACATCGCTCTGCCGGTTTTTTAATTCTGTAGTATCAGCCCATCTGCCGGCACTATTCAGTAAATAGGGCATTGTGCTCATACAAGCTAATAAGATTAATTCTTTTTTCATTCTATTAATATTTTTTCATGGTGAGCCGGAGTAATGGTCATTGTTTTTAGTCCGGGTTTTAAATAAAATTGGCTCAGCATCTCGGTACGCTCATCCTTGCATTTATCCAGCTTAATGCTCAGCTCCGCCACCTGATGCTTATACTCTTCTATTTCTTTTCTTCTTTGTTCCAGTTCCAGTATCTTATTCTGGAGCAGGCTATCCTGC